>Ga0116229_10001302_pt1 | contig 38531 bp, 24 predicted proteins | sample S1TSphgellanicum_3_FD_87313 | JGI IMG/M metagenome (GOLD analysis project Ga0116229, IMG submission 87313) | Host-associated microbial communities from peat moss isolated from Minnesota, USA - S1T2_Fc - Sphagnum magellanicum MG | ecosystem: Host-associated > Plants > Peat moss > Unclassified...
CTTCCTGTTCCGGCAAGACGATCGCAACCGAGCTAAATCCCGCCGCAAGGTAGGCCTCCTTCAAGGCCGCAACGGCTTCTTCGAGGACGGCAAAGGATTCGTTCGGCCCGACATAGGGTGCGAGCACCTGGTCGATTTTTTCCTGCGACAGCGCACGGGCGCCGTCGACGTTGAATCCCTTGACGGCGAAATGCGGCTCGCCAGCCGCAGGCGGTGGCGGCGGTGGTGTTTGGGCGTGCGCGGCCAACACCGCGAGCACCAGCGGGATGGCGCAAAGGGGGCGCAGGGCTTTTGCGCGTACGCGTTTGATCATCACTGGACAACGCATGCCATGGGATCGAAGTCGAAGTTTTGCAGGAGGGAATCCGAGCGGATGAAAGGCGGCACGTCCAAAAGCTCCTCGGGTACCGGTGCATTGGGCGTGTCAGCGCTCGGCGCAAATCCCGCTTCGCCTGGGCCCAGAATGACTTCCTGGCCGCCCTGGGAGAGCGAGATCGAGCCGTCGAAGACGGCAGCGTAGGCGCCACTTTCGGGCTGGCTTTGCGCCACGCCATAGAGCGTGGCGTAATCGAGATTGAGTTGCTCGGGCAGCGGGTTGGTATCGCCGGAGGTCGAGGGCGGAGTGGCGTCGATGACGGTCGGCACGCCGCCTGGGCCGTCGATGGTTGCGCTCTGGCCGCTGCCAAGCGCGAGGGTGTTCTCGCCCGATGTAATCAGCGTCGCGCCCTCGCGCATGCTGACGACAACGGTCTGATCGCAGTCGGTGGCAGGACCGTTGGCAGGCGCCGTCTTGCCTGCGCCTAGCGGCACGCAGCGCAGATCAAACGCCGTGCCGCGAATGCCAACGGTGGCCGTTGGCGTCACATAGCCCGCGTGTTGCGGATTGGTGTGGCCGATAACACCGGTCACCGTGCGCAGGCTGCCGCGCAACAGGTTGACCAGGAAGTTTCCGTTTTGCGGTTGTGCTCTGTCATAGCGGTAGTTGGTGATCAGAAAGCGGCTGTCATAGCTTAAGACCAGCTTGGTGTTATCGGTAAACAGCACGGTGACACGGCCCTCGTGGCCGACCGTGACCTCATCGCCGTTATAAAGCGGGGCCCCTAAAAAGAGTGCGCGTTCAGGCCGTCCCGAAGAAATGGCGCTGGCCCTGCCGGTGATTTCGGCAGCGCGCGCAACGACCACCGGCATTTCAGAGATCGGCAGGCGCGTCTGGCTCAACGCCCTCTGCTCGCTTTGGCAATCGGCTTCGCAAAGGCGAGCGACGAAGTCGGTGCCGCGAATGCCGATGGTGGCTGTCGGTCCGAGTCGCATCGAATAGGCGTTCAGATCGCCCCGTTTACCCACCAGCCCGGTGATGGTACGAAGGCCGCCTCGGACCAGATCCAGCAGCATGTGATCCTCGCGCGGCCGCTCCTTGTCGAAGTGATATTGCGTGATTGACAGGCGCGAATTGGGACGCAGGGCGATCTGGCTGCCGTCTGAGAACACGACCTGCGCAAACGAGTCCTTCTCGGTCACGATCAGGTCGCCCTCGGATAGCGCTGCACCGCGCACGGCGAGCACGAATCGTCCTGAAATCACGCGCTGCAGCGACACCACGCCGTGGATTTCGCCAAAGCGCGCGATCGGCTCATCGGCCTTTGCGCTGGTGCAAGCCAGAAACAGTCCGATCAAAAGCGGCAGCGAAATCAAGCGTCGCATGCGTCGCCAGAAATCCGCCGCTCGCGTCGCAGATCCGGCTGGATCAAGGCACATCACAAACGAACTAGCGCGAGCAACCATTGACGTTGACGGGTTTGCCAATGAAGGGTTGGGCCGGATCGACCATCAGGCCAGGCTCGCCAACGAAGGCCTGATAGCCATCCAGGCCGAGCTGGGCGCCGCTTGGCTGGTTGTTGGCAGCATCAGGCGAAGTCGATGCGCCACTTGCCGTGTTGTCCTGAAACGCCGAGCCGGTGACGTCTTCAATGCCGGTGATGCCAGGCTGCAGTGCGACTTCGGTCGTCACCGCATCGAGGTCCGAATTCGACGTCGGCGCAGGGCTTGGCGTGGGCGTGGGCGTTGGCGTGGGCGTTGGCGTGGGCGTGGGCGTGGGCGTTGGCGTGGGGCTGGGGCTGGGTGACGATAGTGCCGCCTGCGTCGCACCGATGGTGTTAATTAGGGTGTAGCCCATGGGCTGGTTGACCGTGGCGAATGCGCCCGAGGTGCTGCCGTAGTGCAAATAGTTGAAGGTATCGCCAACGGCGGGCGTGAAGCCGCCGCCAAGCGTGATATTCATGACACCGCCCAAGGTCATAAGGCCGCTTGCGGTGACGACGTCGTACTGCGACTGGGGCGTGGTGCCGGTGATGAGTTCGGTCAAAACCGAGCCCGCACCCATCGTCAGGTTGCCAACGATGTCGAGCTCGCCCGGTGAGAATCCGGGAGAAATATCACCGGTGACGTTGTTGACATTGCCGGTAATCGTGCCGGTGCCGCGCAGCATGCCGCCAGTCAGCACGACGTTGCCGCTCATGTTGCCGCCAGAAAGTGACACCAGGCCGCCGCTTTCCGTGAGCCCGCCTGTGAAGATGGTGTTGCCAGCAAGAAAATCGAGCGTGCCGGAACTTGTGACCGCGCTTGCGAACGTGGTGCCGCTTAGCGACAGGGTGCCGCTCGATGTCAAGGTGCCCGCGCCGCTGACGCTGGCATTGGTCAAGGTCAGCGTGCCGGCATTGGAGAGGACGCCGCTCAAGGCGATCGTGCCGCCGGTGGAGGTCAGCGTCGCTCCACTGGCAATCACGCCTCCGCTTGGCAGGGTCAGGGTACTTGGGCTTAGCACGTCGAATTCGCCGGCGGTCAGGTTCAGATTGGCAACCGAGAGCGACGGGCCGTCAAGCGTGCGCGTGCCGCCACCTCCTAAGACCAGCGCGGCTGCACCCAGATTGAGGGTGCCGGCGCCCGCGAGCGTGCCGCCATTCCAGTTAAAGGTGCCGCCGGATTGCGTCAGGACATCGCCCGAGCCGATCGTGATGGCGCCACCGGTGAGGGTGAAGCTGGTGCTGTCAAGCGTCGCGGGTCCGTTGACCGTGATGCTGCCCGAACTCGTCACGTTGGGCACTACCACCGAATTGTTAAGCACCAGAAGACCCTGATTATTCAGGATACCGGTACCGTTGAGCGTGGCTGCAGCGAGGTTCAAGGTGCCGGCACTCGTGATCGTCGTGCCGGTGGTGGCTCCGCTTAGCGTGAGCGCGCCAACGACATCGACTGTGCCTGCGATCGTGCTGCCGTCGGCAAGCTGCGCCGTGGCGCTACCGTAGCTTGGACCGAGCGCATTGTTAAAGACCACAAGGCCACCTGACGCCGGCGCGAATTCTCCCGTGCTCGTGCCCCCGCTGGGCAAGGTCAGCATGCCGCCTGCCGCCACAGTCACCATGCCGCTATTGTTAAACGGCGTGTAATAGAAAATGCTGTTGGAGGTGTCGGTCTTGTTGAAGGTGCCGATATTGTTAAAGACACCGGTACTGCCCGAACCCAGGCCGCCGCCATAGTTGCCGGCATTATCGAGGTTGTAGGTGCCCTCATTGTTAAAGACGGCGCTGCCGGTCATGTCGACGGTGTAGGCCGGCCCGCTTTGCGTCACCGTACCCATGCTGTCGATGGTGCGATCAAGCTGCACGCCAGGACCCGCAACCGTTCCCGGCAAGGCCAGGCTGTTGCTAATGGTCAGAAGGCCGCTGCCCGAGACGAGCCCGGTGCCGGTCCAGGTCATGTTGGCGACCGTGACGTTGCCCGCGCCGGTCAGGGTGCCACCGGTGGTCAGGCCCAGTGTGGCGAGATTCGACGTGCCGCTCGAATTCAGTGTGCCGCCGGCAAGCGAGACGGAACCAGTGCTCGTGAAGGTCGATCCGGTGTTGACATTGAAGGTGCCGCCCGTCAGTGCAAATGTTCCGCTTGAGGTCATGCCGGCGCTATTGACGACGCCTGCGCTCAGGTTGTAGTTGCCAACCGTATTGCCAGCGACGCTGAAATTGACCGTGCCCCCGCCCTCGTTGACGGTGCCAAGCGTCACGGGATCAAGGAAGGTCGTGATCGCCGTGCCGTCGTTGGTGTAACTGGTAAACGTGACGTTGCCCCAGCTCACCGTGCCGCTGGTTGCGGTGTAGGTCGGAAGATTGACCGTGCCCGAGGGATGGAAGACCAAGATGCCGCCGGTGACAACAGGTGCCGTGGGCAGGCTGTAGCCGCCATCCATGGTGATGTCACCGCCTGAGACCAGCATCTCGCCTGCACCTGCGATCGATCCGGGCGGCGAGACCGTCTGCGTGCCGCCGGCGAATTCGAGCGTTGCACCCGAGCCGACATTGAAGGTGCCGGTATGCGTGCCATTCCCCGCCAGCTGCAAGTCGCCGCCGCTGATGTTGACGAAGGCCCCGCTACCGTTGTTAAACGCCTCGTTAAGGAGCGCGGTGGCCGATCCGGTCTTGTTGAGCGTTCCCGAAAGGTCGATCGTGCCCGTGCCCGAAATTGTGCCGCTGTTGAGGTTGAGCGTGCCGGGCACCGACAGCGTGGCGTTGTTCACGAGCGTGCCGCCATCCACCGAAACCGTGCTCGTCAAGGTGGTGAGCGAGCTCGGCAGGGTCAGCGTGCCGCCGACGACGTCGATCGGATCGATCGAGGTGATCGAGCCCGCGGTCTGGTTGCCCGTCGATACCGTGATCAGCGGCAGCCCCGCCTGCTCGAGAAAGACCGTCGAGGTATCCGTGGGTACGCCTCGTGTCCAGTTGGCCGGGTTGGCCCAGTCACCAGGCGATGCCGTGCCCCAGCGCGTGATCGACTGGGTCGTGTTCGTAATGCCCGGGGTGCCACTCAGTACCGGCACGAAGGTCACATCCGCAGGTGGCGCGAAGCTCGCAAATGCGCCGCTCGTGCCACCGCTCGCCGTGAGCATCGCCGGGAAAGCGTCGCCGACCTGCGCGAAAAATCCGCCCACTGTGGTCTTGCCCTGCTCGGCGATCTCTAGCGTGCCGCCGAGTTGCGCCGTACCGGACACGTTAAGATGATCGTAGCTTGCAGCGGCCGTGCCGCCGAGATCGACATGCAGGGTTGACGTCGACGTATCGACCAGGTTGCCCTGAATCGTCAGCGTGCCGATGCCGTACTGGCCAACACCCGGATCGATCGTGCCGTTGTTGGTCAGCGTGTTGACGATTGGCGTGTAGGGCGGGGTGGGGTTTGGCGTCGAGCCGACGGTAAACGTGCCGGCGCCGCGAATCGTGCCGCCGGAAGGATTGGTAAAGTTCTGGTTGTCGGTCGAGAAAATCGTGCCGCTGCCGATGTCGATGATGCCAGCGTTGGTGATCGTGCCGACCATCAACATCGTACCCGTGCCCTGTTGAATGATCGAGCCGTCGTTGACGATGGTGCCGTAGAGGTTGATGTAGTTGTTACTGGTGAGCGAGATGCCCGCGCCAAGCGTCAGCGTCGTGCCCGTGCTCGCCTGGTAGATGCCATAGCTGGTGCTCGCCCCATACACGATGGCACCGCTGCCGCCGATGGTTTGCGTACCGTAATACTCCAAATCAGTGCCCGCGGTCGTGCCAAGTGTCAGGGTGTGTCCGCCGGCGAAGGTGAGACCGCCGGTGATGGAAAGCAGGCCCCCATTCATGGTCGCGTTCTGATCGAGCGTCACGCCGCTAAGAGTCGGATCTCCTTCGAGCAGCACCGGGGTCGTGCCCATGCCCTGGTTCTGCAGCGTGCCGCCAAGGATCGTGCCGCTCGAAATGGCGATGGCGCCATACGGGCCGCCTGACGACAGATCGACGGTGGCACCCGAATTGTTCATGGTACCGTTGATCTCGACAATGCCTCCGGTCTGGGAAATGGCGCCAAGTGCCGAGGTAGCGAAGGTGCCGTCAAGCTCTACCGTGCCGCCGCTTTCCTGAATCGTGCCTCCTGCATTGCTCCAGGTGCTCGCAAGGTTGATGGTGCCTCCTGTGACCTGGACAGTGCCACCGCTATTGTTCAGACTTTGCACCGTCACAGAAGCGCCAGGACCGACGTTCACCGTGCCGGTGTTGCTAAAGGTCGCGCCGGGATAGGTGCCAAGACTGACCGTCACACCGCTCGTGTCGATGCTGACCAGCCCCTGGTTGACGATGGCACTGTCCTGAACCAGGGTATTCTGGTCAAAAGACGTGTGGATGCCCGGCGCAAGCGTCAACATCGGTGTGCCCGGACCCGTGAAGTAGTCATAGGCGCCCGAGGTGGGGCCGGCAAACACCAGGGATCCGGTGCCGGAGTAGGTTTGGGCATTGGTGTAGTAAAGCTCGGCGGCAGTTACGCTACCGCCGATGGTCAGCGTCGCGCCGTTCTCGAAGACCAATCCGTCCGTGGTGTAAAGCACGCCACCGCTGACGATCATGTTCTGGTTCAGCGTGACATCGTCAAGGGTGCCACCGCCGATCGAGGTGAAGGGTGCTGTGCCCTGCAGCGTGCCCGCGAGGATCGTGCCCCCTGACAGCGTAATGCCGCCGTAGGGGCCACTGGTCGACAGATCGACGGTGGCGCCCGAATTGTTCATGGTGCCGTTGATCTCGACCACCCCTGCGGTCTGAGAAATGGTGCCAAGGCCCGACGTCGCAAAGGTACCATCGAGCTGGACCGTGCCACCGCTTTCTTGCAGCGTGCCGGCGGCATTGCTCCACGCGCCGGCGAGATTGAGTGTGCCGCCTGTGACCTGGATCAAGCCGCCGCTGTTGTTCAGGCCTTGCAGGGTGACAGTGGTGCCTGGAGCAAGCTGTACAGTACCGGTGTTGGTGAAGGTCGCGCCCAGGTAGGTCCCGAGATAGACGTTGGTACCGCTGTTATTGATCGACACCAGCCCCTGGTTGAGGATGTCGGTGTTCTCGACGTAGGCACTCTGGTTGAAGATGGTGTGGATGCCAGTGCCTAGCGTAAGTTGGTTGGAGGTCTGGCCGTCGAAGTAGTCGTAGGAGGGACCGGCAAAGATCACCGAGCCGGTACCGCCATAGGTCTGCGCGCCGGTGTATTCGAGCGTCGCGCCAGTGGTCGCGCCGCCGATGGTCAGCGTCGCGCCGTTCTGAAAGGTCACGCCCCCCGAGGTCACAAGCGTGCCGCCGCTGACGACGACGTTCTGGTTCAGCGTCACTCCCCCGAGCGTTCCTCCTCCGGTCAAAATGAAAGGTGCCGAGCTTTGCAGCGTGCCACCCATGATCGTGCCGCCGGAGAGCACGATGCCGCCATACGGGCCACTGGTCGACAGATCGACGGTGGCGCCCGAATTGTTCATGGTGCCGTTGATCTCGACCACGCCTGCGGTCTGAGAAATGGCGCCAAGGCCTGCGGTCGCAAACGTGCCATCGAGCTGGACCGTGCTACCGCTTTCTTGCAGCGTGCCGCCGGCGTTGCTCCAGGCGCCGGCGAGATTGACCGTGCCGCCTGTGACCTGGATCAAGCCGCCGCTATTGTTCAGACCCTGGATGGTGGTGCTTGCTCCGGGACCGACATGCACCGTGCCGGTGTTGGTGAAGGTCGCGCCCACATAAGTGCCCAGATCGACGTTGACGCCACTGGTATCGATGCTGACCAGTCCCTGGTTGGCGATGTCGGTTTGGGAGACATAGGTGTTTGCGTTAAACGACGTGTGAATGCCCGAGCCGAGCGTGAGCAGCGTGCTGGTGGAACCGTCAAAATAATCGGTGCCGGGGCCGGCAAAAACGATCGAGCCGGTACCTGACCACGTTTGGGCATTGGCGTAGGTGAGGGTGGCGGCGCCCGCAGTGCTCCCGATCGTGAGCGTTACGTTATTGAAGGTGAGCCCACTGCTCACCGCCAGCGTCGCGCCGACGGCGGTGACATTGTCGTTTAGCGCGACATTGTTAAGGGTGCCGCCGCTTGTGACGTTAAGTGCACTTGGGCCTGCGATCGTCATGTTCGAGATCGTGCCGCCATTGAGCGTGGTCGGACCGGAAAGTGTCAGCGTCCCGCCGTGACCATCGATCGTCTGTGCAATCGTTGCCATGCCCGAAGCGGCACCGGTATTGGCTGACAGATTGACGTTCAAGGCCGCATTGGTCGAGGTGATCGACGCATTGATGGCGATGTTGTTATAGGCCGACAGCGTCAATGTCGAGGCGCTTGCGCCGGTCATGGCAATCGGGCTCGATACCGTGATGTTGCCCGGCTGGCCGCCACTTGAGCCGGTGGCAACGGTGATGCTCGCGCCCGCGTTGAGCGCCGCATCAAGGGTTGCCGTGGTCAAGACGGCGCTTGCCGCCGTTGCATTGAAGACCGGCGGGCCGGTCTCTCCCGAATCGGGGCCGGTCGAGGTGATATTGATGTTGTAAGGATCAAGCAGCCAGCTGCCGCCCTTGCCTTTGGGCGACGCGACGCTGACGCTGCCTTCGACATCGAGCAGGTGTGCGGACGTCTCGACCGAGCCGCCGTTGCCGCTCATCGCTCCGCCTTGGGCGGCGATGCTGCCGTACATCCGCGTCGTCTCGTCAGCAAAAACCACGACCGCACCGCCACTGCCGTTCTGTAGCGCGTTTGCGGTCAGGCTCGAGGCCGCATCGACGTACGTTTGCTGTGCGTTTTGGATCGCCGGATTGGCGCCGCGCGAACTGCCACCGACGAGGATCTGGCCACCGCCGTTGGTGCCCGAAGCATCGACCTTGGCTGCAAAGAGGCCAACGTCTTGGCCCAACAACGCGATGCTGCCGCCCGAGTTGCCAATCGCACTGATGGCGCCTGACACCAGCGTTTCGCCGGCCCCCGAGTTGAGCACGATGCTGCCGGCTGGTGCGCCGCCAGTGCCGTTGGCGCTCGTCGTGCTTTGCGCCGAGGTGGTCACGCTCGCGGATGCTGCAAGCATGATCCTGCCGCCAGCGCCGGTTACGGCATGCGTCGCAGCGATGGTGCCGTCTTGTGCCACGACGCTGCCGTAGAGCGAGACGCTCTCACCGATGATCTGACCGAGATTGACGGCCTGGCTGGCCGGCGCCGTAATATCGACGCTTAATGCCGGATTCGACGTGTCGACGATGGTGACGCTATTGCCTGCGGCAAGCAAAATGTCGCCATTGTCAGCGCGGATGATGCCGCTGTTGGTGACCTCGGGGGCGACGAGATAGACGAGGCCGTCCTGGCCGTGCGCGGTGATCGCGCCGGCATTGGCGATCGCACCGCGCGCTGCGCTGCCTGTAAAGTTGAGCCGGCCGGCGATGAAATCCTGATTGGACAGATCAAGCGTCGAGACAACCAGGCTCGAGACGTCGACCTGGGCGCCCGGGCCGAAGGCAACGCCATTGGGATTGATCAGGAAGACGCGCCCGTTTGATTCGAGCTGCCCGAGGATGACAGAAGGGTCGCCGCTGACAACCCGGTTCAGGACCTCGCTTGCCGCCGAGGGCTGGGCAAACACCGTGACCTGTCCCTTGCCGATCGAAAACGTGCCCCAGTTGATGATGGCGCCGTTGCTGTTCGTGATCGTCAGCGTGTTGCCTTTGGTGGCGAATACGGCCTTGCCGCTGACAACGGTTGGCGCCGTCGGATTGGCCAGGGCAGGCCCGGCTGCAGCGCCTGCAAAGCAGAGGGCTACCGCCTCGGCCAGGATCCGAAGCTTGCTGCGTTCTGCGCCCTGGGCGCAAGGTCGAGGCCGGGTGGATCTTCGCACGCGGAAACCGTCGGAAAGTGCAGCAAATTCGATAAGGCGGGAAGGGCAGTGAAACACCGCCCGGTTGCAACGCTTCCGAAGTTTGCGCGAAGTCGCAGCAACAGACTAGTGATTAAATCACCAAAAATCGCGCGGGGAAAGTGACTTGACCTACGACTTGACGCGAACGATTTTTGTAACTTCGCTCAAGCGCCGAAGACGCCTGATGACGCGGGCCAGATGGGCGCGGTCGGCGACTTGCACCATGAAATGTAACAAAGTGATTTCTTCGGCCTCGTCGTCCATCGACACGTGGCTGATGTTGGAGCCTGCCTCGGAGACCTCGACTGCGGCCTTGGCGAGAACGCCCCGCTCGTTTCTCAAAAACACGTCAAGTTTTACGTCGAAGAGCCGGGAGCGGTCAAGGTCGGGCTCCCACTGCGAGTCGACCCAGCGTTCGGGGTCGCGGGATTTGAGGCGGGCTGCCGTCGGACAGTCGGTGGTGTGCACGACAAGGCCATAGCCGCGGCGGATGTAGCCAAACAGCGCATCGCCTGGGATCGGTCGACAACACGGGGCGAGCATCACCGACATGCCTTCGGTGCCCGACACCAGGACCGGATACGGCGCAGGTGACTGCGTGCCCTCGTCATCGCTGTGCCCGCCCAGGCCACTCAAAATGAATCGCCTTGCGACCACGCCGGGAATGCGCCTGCCAAGGCCCAGGTCGGCGAGAAGCTCTTCCTTCGACTTTGCGCCGGTTTCGTACTGCACGCGCTGCCAGTCCTCGTCACTGAGCTCGCTATAGCGGTGATCGATCTGCTTGAGTGCCTGGTCAAGCAGGCGCGCGCCAAGATCGACCGACTCCTCGTATTTCATCGTCTTCAGGTAGTGGCGGATCTCCGATCGTGCGCGGCCCGTGCGCACGAAATTGAGCCAGCTCGGATTCGGCCGTGATTCTGCGGAGGTCACGACCTCGACGACATCGCCGCTTTGCAATTCGGTACGCAGTGGCGACAACTGGCCATTGATCTTCGCGGCAATGCACGTGTTGCCAATCGCCGTATGGATCTGATAGGCGAAATCGACGGGCGTAGCACCGCGCGGCAGGGTAATGATTTTCGACTTCGGCGTGAAGACGTAGACCGCGTCAGGAAACAGGTCGACCTTGATGTGCTCGAGAAATTCCGCCGAGTCACCGGTCTGGTTCTGGATATCGAGCAGGGACTGCAGCCACTGGTGCGTGTTCTTCTGGACTTCCGAAATCGATTCGCTGGTGTCGCGGTAAAGCCAGTGCGCAGCAACCCCCGATTCCGCGACGCGATGCATCTCCTGTGTGCGGATCTGGAATTCCACAGGTGTACCAAAGGGTCCGAGCACGGTGGTGTGCAAAGACTGGTAGCCGTTGACCTTGGGGATGGCGATGTAGTCCTTGAACTTGCCGGTCACGGGCCGAAAGAGGGCATGCAGCGCGCCGAGCGTCAGGTAACACGAGGCATGGTCGGGCACGACGATGCGAAAGCCATAGACATCGAGCACCTGCGAGAACGACAGCTTGCGCTCATGCATCTTGCGATAGACACCGTAGATGGTTTTTTCGCGACCGAAGACATCGACCTTGAGGCCGGCAGCCGGCAGCGCCCCGCGCACCGCGTCAAGTGTCTTGCCGACCACTTCGCGACGATTGCCGCGCGCTGACAGGATGGCCTTTTTCAGGACCTCGAAGCGTCGCGGGTAGAGGTTGGCAAAGGCCAGGTCCTGCAACTCGCGATACATCGCATTTAGGCCCAGGCGGTGAGCGATCGGCGTGTAAATTTCGAGGGTCTCGCGCGCAATGCGGCGCCGCTTCTCAGGCGGCAGCGAAGCCAGCGTGCGCATGTTGTGCAGCCGATCGGCAAGCTTGATGAGGATGACGCGCACGTCGCGCGACATGGCCAGAAGCATCTTGCGAAAATTCTCTGCCTGCGCCTCCTGGCTGTCGCGAAACTCGATCTTGTCGAGCTTGGACAGGCCATCGACGAGATCTGCGACCTGGGCACCAAAGCGCTCGATCAGGACATCCTTGCGAATGCCCTGGTCTTCCATCACGTCGTGCAGCAACGCAGCCATCATGGCGTTGGCATCGAGCTTCATGCCAGCGCAGATTTCGGCGACCGCGATCGGATGGGAAATGTAGGCGTCGCCGCTTGAACGGAACTGGCCAAGATGCGCTTCGTCGGAGAAGCGGTAGGCGTCCTTGATGCGCTTGATGTCTGCAGGCCCGAGGTAGGCCGAGAGCATCTCGGTCAATGGCGCAAGGCTCGCGATGCGGCTTGGCGTGGCCGGGGGGTCTGCTGGCAGCTGGGGGATGACCCCGGAAGAACTCTCCGGATCGTGGCCAAGGATTGCGACATCACCGGCGTCACGCGCAAGGTCCTCCTTGCGGCGCCGAAAGTTGACCAGCCGGGCGACAGAATCAAGGGCGGTACTCAAGCTCACGTTGAACCCCTTGACGCGCCTAGGCGATGGTCACTCGAGCATGGCTAGACAGGCACCTTTTTCAACATCTCGATGCCGGTCTTGCCTTCTGCGATTTCGCGCAGCGCGATGACCGTGGGCTTGTCGCGCGCGTCGACTTTGGGCGTGTGGCCTTGCGCCAGCTGGCGCGCACGGTAGGTCGCAGCCAGCGTCAGCTGGAAGCGATTCGGAATATGTTTCAGGCAGTCTTCGACAGTGATGCGGGCCATGGCAGTAAGTTCCAGTGAGTGCTGCGTCTAAAGCAGCTAACGGCCGGCAGAAATGCCGAGTTGGTGAAAGACCTCGGCGTGCCGGGCGGCCTGCGTGTGAAAGCGCAAGCGGGTCGCATTGACGATCCCGGCCAATTGCTCCAAAGCGACCGGAAAGTCTTGATTGATAATAACATATTCGAATTCGGAGACATGCGCCATTTCTGCTCCGGCAGCCAGAAGTCGGCGAGAAATGACATGCGCGCTGTCCTGGCCACGCTTTCTGAGTCGTTCTTCAAGGGCGGCGATCGAAGGCGGCAGGATAAATATGCCGACTGCGCCTGGAAACAGGCTTCGGACCTGGCGCGCGCCCTGCCAGTCGATTTCGAGCAACACGTCATCTCCCGTGGCCATCTTTTCCTCGATCCAGACGCGCGAGGTGCCATAGAAGTTGCCGTGGACTTCTGCCGATTCGATGAATTCGCCCTTCGCCTCGCGCGCCTTGAACTCGTCGACATCGATGAAGTGATACTCGCGTCCCTGGGTTTCGGCCGGGCGCATCGGACGGGTGGTATAGGACGTTGACAGCGCAATTGACGCGTTGGCTGCAAGTAACGCGTTGACAAGCGTCGACTTGCCAGCGCCCGAAGGGGCGGCCACGATGAAGAGATTGCCAGCGGCGGGTGTTCGCATGAAGGTGGCTTTGGGCTGCGGTGCTGGAATTCTAAGGGGTGAATGTCGAGATAGCGACCTTGCCACAATGCGTCGCGTTTCGCCCAAGGCAGAGGATCCTGACTGCAAGCGGGCGGCGAGACGGCCAAGGGGCTTGGCTTGAGGCACATCGGCGACGGCGTGGCCTTGCGCCTTTTCACTGCGCGGCGACCCCTTGGCAAGGGCATTGACGCAGAAAATCGCTTCGCCTTTGCTCTGGCCGGCCAGCAAAGGCTCGAAGGTGGCCGCAGCGGATTTTCGTCAGGCTGCCCCTGCATGGGCATGAAATACCGCGAGCTGATCTTCGAAAGCGCGCTTGAAGGCGGGGCGCGCCTCAGCCCTTGCGACATAGGCCGCGAGATTCGGATATTCCCCCAACAGTTTCGATGCGCTCAACCAGCGCAACGTCGTCACCATCAATAAATCACCGGCGCTAAACGCACCGTCGAGCCAGTCGCCATCGCCAAGGTGACCGGAGAGCTCGCCCAGCCGTACGCGCACGCGGTCCTCAAGGATCGGCAGGCGCTCCTCATGCCAGGGCTTGTCACGCTCCATGACCAGCGCGATTGTGCGATTAAAGATCGGCGGCTCTACCGTGTTGAGCGCGGCAAACATCCATGTGATCGCGCGCGCCCGGGCTTGCGCATCGTCTGGAAGCAGCCCCCTGTGGCACTCGGCGATGTGCAATACGATCGCCCCTGATTCGAAGAGAACAAGATCGCCTTCTTCGTAGGTCGGAATCTGCCCGAACGGATTCCGACCCAGGTGCCCGGGCTCCTTCATCTCGCTAAAGGAAATGCGACGGACCGTGTAAGGCTGGCCGACTTCTTCTAGCGCCCAGCGAATGCGCATGTCACGGGCGAGTGCCTTGCCGCGATCGGGTGACTGTGCAAACGCGGTAATGGTTGGGGTCATTGGGCGGCTCCGCTGGGTTGCAATACGCTATCGTGGCCGACGTCGTGGGTCAATGCGCACAGGGTCCTCCTCGCTTCGCCGTCACAGCGCGCAATCGTGCCGGGCCGCTCGCTGTCGCCCTAAAGTCCAAGAAGGCTCATTCTTGGTCTGTCCGCACCCCTTGCGATGTGCGGCACCGAGGGCTCGGGGGGCGAAGAATCCCTTGAAGCGAAGAACGCACCGATGATTGCTTTACTGCCTGGCCTTCACGTCGATGCGGTAGCTGACGTCACTGAAGGTGCCACCTGGGAAGATTATATGAACGACGCCGGCATCATCCCCGCTATATCCGGCCGCTGACTGGTAGTAGAGGGTAACGCCAGGAACACTCTTCTTGTTGCACTCGTAGCGCTGGTTGTCTCGCGCAAAATTTGGATAATCCGAGCTGAGATCGAACGAGAGTTGGCCATGAGCAGCTTGTTTCGTCACAGTCACGACCGGGATACCGGGCGAGGTGCAGTCGGGATTCAGCGAGTTATAAAAGTCCAGCTTTTGATGCGTATCGGAAATTGCGCTACGCAACCGCTCGGCAGGGGCAGACGATGACGGGCTCGTGGCAGAAGGAACAACACAGGCCACCATGACCGGCGCCATCGCGGCCGAAAGGAATAATGCCCGGCTTGATCGGCCAAACCGTTTCAGAATAGTCACCTTGAACTGCCTCCAAGTAAGTTCTCATTGTCATCGACTCCTGCATCGCGGCGCTGCTACACGCAATCATGCATGGCAGATCCGGTAGCGGCGGGCACGATCGGGAACGGGGGAGAATTACTCCAGGTTCTGGATCTGCTCGCGCATCTGCTCGATCAGGAGCTTGAGTTCCATCGCCGCGTCTGACAGTTCAGCAGCCGACGCCTTGGACCCCAGGGTATTGGCTTCGCGGTTGAGCTCTTGCATCATGAAATCAAGACGCTTGCCGCACGCGCCGCCCTTGCCGATGATGCGTTCGGTCTCGCTCAAATGCGCATCGAGCCGGGTCAATTCTTCTGCGACATCGATGCGGATGCCAAAAAGCGTGACCTCCTGGCGGATGCGATCGAGGATCTCGTCGCTTCTGGCCCCTGCGATGGCACTGGTCTTGGCGTCGTCTGTGAGCCCGAATGCGCCAAACAGGCGCTCTTCGAGCTTTTGCTGGTGCGCGGTCACAAGTTCCGGCATGCGTGGCGCGATGCGTCTGACGATGTCTTTCATGGCGTTAACGCGGCCAAGGACCATTTCGCCCAGTTTTTCGCCTTCGCGCGCGCGCGTCTCGATCAGCTCGTCCAAGGCGCTTTTGGCCATTTCGCGGGCGATCGCCGGCACTTCGTCGGCGCCGAGCTCGCGATCTTCGAGAATGCCAGGCCAGTGCAGCACGTCGGAGACCGAAAGGGGGCGTGCATCGGTTAACATCATGCGTACGTCGCCGCTTAATCGTGCAAGTTGCTCCGCGATGTCCTGATTCAGGTGCATCACGGCCTTTTGCTGCGCACCGCGCTGCAGATAGAAGCGGCAATCGATCTTGCCTCGCGCAAGGCGCGCCGTAAGGGCTTCGCGCAACACCGTCTCGCCTGAGCGCAACTCCTCAGAAACACGAAAGGTAGGATCGAGAAAACGCGCATTTACGCTGCGCATTTCGAGCACGATGCTTCCAAGAGGATGCTCGCGCCGAACCAGCGCGAAACCGGTCATGCTCTGTAGATTCATGAGAGTCGGGTGTATCGACCTGATTTTCTTTACAAGGGCGACTGAATTGACCAAAATCCCGCCAACCCGAATTGACTATGGCATCCCAGGCAAACGCAGCGCTACCCGATGGATATGAACTCGAGGGATATCGCATTGTAAAGAAGATATCCAGCGGAGGGTTCAGCATCGTCTACCTGGCCCGCGACGAACTCGATCGACCGGTTGCCATCAAGGAATACCTGCCAAGTTCGCTCGCGCTTAGGCGTCCGGGCGAGCTTGCACCAACCATTTCGGATGAGAACCTGCCGACCTTTCGCATTGGCCTTAAGTGCTTTTTCGAGGAGGGGCGCGCGCTCGCCCGCATCCTGCATCCGAATGTCGTGCGCGTGATCAACTTTTTTCGCGCCAACGACACCGTCTACATGGTGATGCAGTACGAACAGGGACGCTCGCTGCAGGAACACATTCTCAAGCACCGCGAGCGCGGTGATCGCAAGCTCGTGGGCGAGCGCTTCATCCGCATGGTTTTCTCGCAGGTGATGAATGGCCTGCGTGAAGTGCACACGAACAAGCTGCTGCACCTTGACCTGAAGCCGGCCAACGTCTATTTGCGCAGCGATGCTTCGCCGATCCTGCTCGATTTCGGCGCTGCGCGGCAGACGCTGCAAGCCGATACCGGCAAGCTCTATCCGATGTACACGCCAGGATTTGCCGGGCCCGAGCTCTACGAGAAGAACGGCTCGCTTGGACCGTGGACGGACATCTATAGCATCGGCGCGTCGATCTTTGCCTGCATGTCCGGGCATGCGCCGCAACCCGCCGACGCCCGCCTGCTCAACGACAAGATGGCTTCCAAGTACCGCGACCTGGCCGATACCTACTCAGAGGAATTGCTAGGCGTGGTCGAGTGGTGCCTAAGGCTCGATCCGCTGGCGCGGCCGCAAAGCGTCTTTGCGTTGCAAAAGGCGCTCTTGGAGCGCACGCCAACGCAGCCCAAGCGCAGCCTGTTGCGCACCCTGAGACGGTTCATGCGCTCGCTTTTGCCGCGCGGCTTGCGCGGCAGCGATCCGACCTCCACCATCAGCATGAATACCCGCTAAAGAGCAGCCATGCGATTCTCGATCTATCAGGAAAGCAAGAAGGGCGGCCGCAAGAATAACCAGGATCGCATGGGCTATTGCTTCACGCGCGATTCGCTCCTGATGATTCTTGCCGATGGCATGGGAGGTCACGTTCAGGGCGAGATGGCCGCACAGATCGCGATCCAGACGATCGGGGCCAATTTCCAGAAGCAGGCCACGCCCATGCTGCGCAATCCGCAACGCTTTCTCGAGTCGTCGTTTCTCGAAGCCCACCGCGAGATCCATCACTACCGCATGGTCAACAAGCTGCCCGAATCGCCGCGCACGACGGTTGTCGCTTGCGTCGTGCAAAAGGGCACGGCCTTTTGGGCGCATGCCGGCGATTCGCGTCTTTACTGGTTGCGCGGCGGAGAAGTCATCGCGCAAACGCGTGACCACTCCAAGATCCAGAGCATGATCATGCAAGGATTGGCTGCACCTTCGGAAATCGAGACACATCCGGAACGCAACAAGCTCTTCAACTGCCTGGGTTCGCCCTCCGAGCCCACGGTCGAGTTGTCGCGCAAGATGACGCTGCGTCCGGGCGACACGGTATTTCTTTGCACCGACGGCTTGTGGTCCGTGGTCTCCGAGCAGGCGATCGCTTCGGCGTTTGCCGGCAATACGGTGATGCGCGCCGTGCCCGACCTGATTTATCTGGCGCTGCTTGAGGGCGGCTCGCGCTCTGACAACGTCACCGGCATGGCGATGACCTGGGAAGGCAGCGACCTGTCGGAGGACAGCACCGGCATTTCGACCTTGATGATGCCCCTGGGTGCCATGACGACGACGATCCAGACCACGCGGCGCACCGATCTCGAGGCGGCTTCGGCCGAGGCGCTCTCGGACGACGATATCGAGAAAGCCATCGACGAGATCCGCGCGACGATTCAAAAATCCAACAAGTTGATCCCCAAGTGAGCGATACGCCTTTGCGCGCTTTCGGGCGCGCCGCCAACGCCTTGCGCCCGCTCGTCATCACGCGCAAGTTCACCGTGCACGCCGAGGGCTCGGTGTTGATCGAAGCCGGACAAACGCGCGTGCTTTGCACGTGCAGCCTTGAAGATCGGGTGCCGGGCTTTCTCAAGGGCCGTGGCCAGGGCTGGCTGACGGCGGAATACGGCATGCTGCCGCGCTCGACCCACACGCGCATGGACCGCGAGGCGGCACGGGGCAAGCAATCGGGACGGACCCAGGAAATCCAGCGCCTGATTGGGCGTGCGCTGCGCGCCGTCGTCGATCTGACGCTGCTTGGCGAGCGCACGCTGCAAATCGACTGCGACGTGCTCCAGGCCGATGGCGGAACGCGCACAGCGTCGATCTCCGGCGCCTACGTTGCGGTTGTCGATGCCATCGCCAAAATGCATGAGCTCGGCATGCTCGCAGCGAACGTCAATCCCCTGCGCGACTCGGTCGCAGCCGTCTCGGTGGGCATCATTGGCGGCGTGCCGATGCTCGATCTTGACTATAGCGAGGATTCGATTGCGCACACCGACATGAACGTGGTCATGACCGGGCAAGGCGGCTTTGTCGAAGTCCAGGGCACGGCCGAAGGAGCGCCATTTTCGAAACGCGAGCTCGACGAGCTGCTCGCGCTTGCCTCGTCTGGCATCGCGCAATTGACGCGCATGCAGCAGGACGCGCTCAAGGCGTAATGGCTGACCCCCGGGATTTTGCGGCGCCGGCGCGGCTCAAGCTGGTTCTGGCATCGAACAATGCCGGCAAGCTGGCTGAGTTCGAAAGGCTGCTTGCGCCCTTGCATTTCGATGTCGTGCCGCAGCAGCAAGCGGGCGTGGCAGAAGCCGACGAGCCCTATCCGACGTTCTTGGAGAACGCGCTTGTCAAGGCACGGCACGCAAGCCGGATCACCGGACTTGCCGCATTGGCTGACGATTCGGGTCTGTGTGTTGATGCACTCGCGGGTGCGCCCGGCGTTCATTCGGCGCGCTACGCGGGTGAGCCGCGCTCGGATGCGCGCAACAATTCCGCATTGATCGCAGCCTTGCGGGGCGTAGGCCAGCGCCATGCGCACTACACCTGCGTGCTCGTCATGGTGAGAAGTGCAAATGACTGCGAGCCGCTGGTTGCCATCGGCCAGATGACAGGTCGGATCGTTGACGAGCCGAGCGGCAAGAACGGTTTTGGCTACGACGCGCACTTCTTCGTGCCGGAGATTGGCTGCACCGTGGCCGAACTCTCGCCCTCGCAAAAAAATCGCATCAGTCATCGCGCGCGCGCCATGCGCAGACTGCGCGCATTGCTTAAGACCGCGCGCGGCTACGGCATTGCAGCCTGATGGTGCTGGGTTCATGGCGCTCGTTTGACTGTCGCTCGCGAGTCATCGACTATCGGCCCTGCGATGGACAAAATCCGCCCTGTCATCCCGCTTGTGCCCGTGCACGTCTCGCCCGCGGATCGTGCTGCGCGGGCCTTTCTGGCAACGGGCGAGATCTCGCTTTCCGCCTTGCCACCCCTGTCGCTGTATGTGCATTTCCCGTGGTGCGTGAAGAAGTGTCCGTACTGCGATTTCAATTCCCACGAGGCCCAAGGCGCAATCCCCGAGCACGAATATCTTGATGCATTAAATGCCGATCTCGAAGCCGTGCTGCCGCTCATCTGGGGCCGCCGCGTGCATACCGTATTCATTGGCGGTGGCACGCCAAGCCTGCTTAGCGCAGCCGGTCTTGAGCGCTTGCTTGCCGACGTGCGCGCGCGCGTCAACCTTGAAGCCGACGCGGAAATTACGCTTGAGGCCAATCCGGGCACGGTCGAGGCGAAGCGCTTTCGGACGTATCGCGATGCCGGGGTGAATCGGCTTTCGCTTGGCGTGCAAAGCTTGAACGACCGACACTTGCGCGCGCTTGGCCGCATTCACGATGCGACAGAAGCGCGAGCGGCGCTTGCGATCGCGGCATCGACCTTTGAGAATTTCAACGTCGATCTGATGTATGCGCTACCAGGCCAGACGCTCGAGGAGGCCGAAGCAGACCTGAGGGGCGTTTTGGGCTTTAGCCCGCCGCACCTGTCGCTTTATCACCTGACGATCGAGCCCAATACGGTCTTCGCCAAGTTTCCCCCAGGCATTCCAGATGACGAGCTTGCCCTTGACATGCAGGAGCGGCTGCTTGCGGTTCTTGCTGGCGAAGGACTTATGCGCTACGAAATTTCGGCGTTTGCAAGGCACAAGCGCAAGGCGCGCCACAATCTCAATTATTGGCATTTTGGCGACTACCTCGGTATCGGTGCTGGCGCGCACAGCAAAATCAGCTTTGCGCACCGCATCGTGCGTCAGACGCGCCCCAGGCAGCCCAAAACCTACCTCGAGCGCGCGGCCGTGGGCGCAAGCCTGTTTGACGAGACCGAGGTGAGTTCAGGGCAGCTGCCGTTCGAATTCTTCCTGAATGCACTAAGACTGGTCGAGGGCGTGCCATCGAGCCAGTTCTCAGAGCGCCTTGGCCTGCCGCTGTCGGTCGTGGCAGACGCGTTGCAGCGGGCGCGGCAAAAGGGACTGCTTGCAAACGATCCGTTGCGGCTTCGGGCCACGGCTTTGGGCCTTGATTTTCTTAACGACTTGCAAGCGCTCTTTCTGCCTTCTGACGATGCGCCGCAATGATGCACCAGTATGGGGCAATATTTGTCGTGTTTCGGTGCGCACTATCTCGGTATGTCAATTAAGTACATGAAAAAAAAGGATATTTCAACGTGCGGCAAGAAAGCACCGCGCCCTCGCACGTGGCATGGAGTGTGCTTTTCCCAACGTTTTTGTTTGTGCGAAAATCGTTCTTGCTTGTCCTTTGTCGCTTTCATGCTGCCCTGTGGCAGTCGCGAGGCGATTCGATATTTCTTCCGAGGAGAGTTTTTCGATGGCCTTAACCGCCGATGACGTTCTAAAAATGGCCAAGGAAAGCGAAGCCAAGTTCGTTGACTTCCGCTTTACCGACACCAAGGGCAAGGAACAGCACGTCACTGTCCCGATTTCACAGTTCGGCATGGAAAAGTTCGAGGACGGCCACGCCTTCGACGGCTCGTCAGTTGCAGGCTGGAAGGGCATTGAAGCCTCCGACATGTTGCTCTCGCCTGATCCGTCGACGGCATTTCTCGATCCGTTTCGCGACGAGACCACGATCTGTATCTCGTGCGACGTGCTCGAGCCAAGCGATGGCAAGGGCTACGATCGCGATCCGCGCTCGCTGGCAAGGCGCGCCGAGGCCTATCTCAAGTCGAGCGGCATTGGCGATGCGGCGTATTTCGGGCCAGAACCCGAGTTTTTCATTTTCGATGAAGTGCGCTGGAACGTCGACATGTCGGGCTGCTTTGTCAAGATCGAGTCCGAGGAGGCCTCGTGGTCAACCGGTGCCAAGATCGAAGGCGGCAACCTTGGCCACCGTCCTGCGGTGAAGGGCGGCTACTTCCCGGTTCCACCGGTCGATTCGCTGCAGGATATCCGCTCGGAAATGTGCCTGATCCTTGAGGCCATCGGTGTTCCGGTCGAAGTCCACCACCACGAAGTCGCAGGTGCCGGGCAGTGCGAAATCGGCACCAAATTCTCGACGCTGGTCGAGCGTGCCGACTGGTTGCAAAAGCTCAAGTACGTCGTCCAGAACGTCGCTGCGTCATATGGCAAGACGGCGACTTTCATGCCCAAGCCTGTCGTTGGCGACAATGGCTCGGGCATGCACGTGCACCAGTCGGTGTGGAAGGGCGGCACCAATCTGTTCGCCGGCGATGGCTACGCTGGCCTGTCGGATTTCGCGCTGTATTACATCGGCGGCGTGATCAAGCACGCACGTGCGCTTAACGCCATCACCAATCCTGGCACCAACTCGTACAAGCGCCTCGTGCCGGGTTTTGAAGCCCCGGTCAAGCTCGCCTACTCGGCGCGCAACCGTTCTGCCTCGATCCGCATTCCCTATGTGCCAAGCCCCAAGGGCCGCCGCATTGAAGTGCGCTTTCCCGATCCGACCGCCAATCCGTATCTGGCCTTCTCGGCGCTCCTCATGGCAGGCCTTGATGGTGTCGAGAACAAGATTCACCCGGGCGATGCGTCGGACAAAAACCTCTACGATTTGCCGCCGGAAGAGGACATCAAGATCCCGACCGTGTGCTCAAGTCTTGAGCAGGCGCTTGAGGCGCTCGATGCCGATCGCGGCTTTCTGACCAAGGGCGGTGTCTTTACCGACGGCATGCTTGACGCCTACGTGGCGCTCAAAATGGAGGAAGTCACGCGCTTTAGGATGACGACCCACCCGGTCGAATTCGACATGTACTACTCGCTCTGAGGCAACGCCCGGGACGCCAAGCCGAACGGTCGATTGCCGCTCTTGGTGGGCCCCATGCCCCGCACGTTCGACGACCTGCGGGGCCTTTTTTTGCCGGTTTCGGCGGCTGCGCCAACGCCCTTCGGCGGGGAAAGCCCCCTTGGGCGCCGGCGCTTTCGGGGAATTTCGCCCTAGGGCGCATCAGTAGCGGATACGGCTTGCTCGTCGCGTGCGCTTTTTTGCCGTTCAGCCAGAATCGTCATCCGCCGGTCGGCCAATTGCGTTGTTGCATGAAGTGTCGTTTGTAAAACCCTGTTTCCTATCTTAAACTGAATCCCCGGCTCTTCCGAGATCGAGCATGCCTGTAACCGTTTTGCGCGTTCGCCTGCTGCGCCTTGTGGCGCTGTCGGCGCTGCTTGGCCCGGCCGCCGCCTGGGCGCAGTCGGAGATTTTCCAGTGCACCGATCCCGCCACCGGCAAGGTCGAATACAAAAATACCGGCGTGACCAAGGGTTGCAAGAAGATCACGGTCGACCCGGTGGTCGTTCCCAAGCTCGCCAACACGACCAATACCGGCGGCAACTTCCCCAAAGTCGACAGCACCACGCAAAAGGCGCGGGACTCCGACCGGCGCAAGATTCTGGAAGACGAACTGGCGACGCAGAAGACCAAACTCGCCCAGCTGCAGAAGGACTACAACAACGGTGAGCCCGACCGCCAGGGCGACGAACGCAATTACCAGAAGTACCTCGATCGCGTCCAGGCCATGAAGGACAGCATCGCGCGCACGCAAAGCGATATCGATTCGATCCAAGGCGAGCTCTCCAAACTTCCCTGACTCGTGCGCTTCCAATTCGCGCTAGCATCAGAGCATGCGATCATTCTTCTCATCGGATGCGAGCCGGGCCCAGCGCATCGCCAATGCCAAGCGGCGCGTTGCCGACGATGCCGCCTACGCCGGCCTTGACTACCTGACTTCGGCTGTCCTCATCCTGAACACCGACGCGCGCATCGAGTACGCCAACGCCGCCGCCGAGACGCTCCTGGAGGTTTCAAGAAAGGGCCTGTTAGGCGAGCGCTTTGCGTCCTTCTTCTCAAACGGCGAGGTCATCGACGAATTGTTCTCCGAGGCCCTGCTGCAGCGCTTTGGCAACAAGCGCCTCGATATGACGCTTGATCGCGTGCAAGGCGGCGAGTCATTGCAGCTGCACGGCATCGTCACGGTGCTGATCGACCACCCGGAGACGCCGGTGGTGCTCGAATTTCACGAAATTGACCAGCAAATCCGCGTCGACAGGGAGGAGCGCATCCTCGAGCAGACCCAAGCCAATCGCGAGCTGATTCGCAATCTCGCCCACGAAATCAAGAATCCGCTTGGCGGCATTCGCGGGGCGGCGCAGTTGCTCGAACTTGAGATCGACTCGTCCGAATACCGCGAATACACCCAGGTCATCATCAAGGAGGCCGATCGCCTGCAAACCCTGGTCGATCGCCTGCTCGCGCCGCACCGGCGACCGCATATCGTGAGTGACGTCAACATTCACGAAGTGTTCGAGCGCGTGCGCAGCGTGCTGATGGCGGAGTATCCGCACGGCCTTGTCATCGAGCGAGATTATGACGCGTCACTTCCGGAGTTTCGTGGCGACAAGGAGCAATTGATCCAGGCCGTGCTCAATATCGTGCGCAATGCGGCGGAGGCGCTCGCGCCCCAGATCCGGGGGGGCCTGGCCCAGATCGTGTTGCGAACGCGCATTGCCCGCCAGGTGACGATCGCCAAAACGCTTTACCGACTGGCACTGGAATTGCATGTGATCGACAACGGTCCGGGTATTCCTCAAGATCTGCAAGAACGCATCTTTTTCCCGCTGGTTTCCGGCCGTGATGGCGGCAGTGGCCTTGGGCTGACGCTGGCACAGACGTTTGTGCAGCAGCACCAGGGGGTCATTGAATTCGATAGTCGGCCCGGACGCACGGACTTTAAGGTATTGCTGCCGTTACCCTGAGGCAACGGATCCCGGTGACGCTGTCACCGGGCGAATGACGTGGAGTCTATGAAGCCAATCTGGGTAGTCGACGACGACCAGTCAATCCGCTGGGTGCTGGAAAAAACCCTCGAACGTGAGAGCTTGCCGTCGCGAACGTTCGGCAATGCCGCCGATGCGCTGCTAGCGCTTGACGTCGAGTCGCCGCAGGTGCTGGTCTCTGACATTCGCATGCCAGGCGGAGTCACGGGCAATGCGGGCCTTGAGCTTTTGCAAAAGGCCAAGGAACGCTATCCGGGCCTGCCTGTCATCATCATGACCGCGTTCTCGGATCTTGAAAGCGCAGTCGCATCGTTTCAGGGCGGCGCATTCGAGTACTTGCCCAAGCCCTTTGACGTCGACCTCGCGGTCGAATTGATCAGGCGTGCGGTCGAAGAAAGCTTGCGTGAAGCCGGCCATGTCGAATCGGTTGAGGAAACGCCGGAGATTCTCGGGCAGGCGCCCGCCATGCAGGACGTTTTTCGTGCCATCGGGCGCCTGTCGCAATCGCACGTGACCGTCCTTATCACCGGCGAATCGGGCACCGGCAAAGAGCTCGTTGCGCGCGCGCTGCATCGCCATAGCCCGCGCGCGTCGCAACCCTTCATTGCACTTAACACCGCGGCGATTCCGAAAGATCTGCTCGAGTCCGAACTGTTCGGTCACGAGAGAGGCGCGTTCACCGGCGCGCAGACCATGCGGCGCGGCCGCTTCGAGCAGGCCGAGGGCGGCACGCTCTTTCTGGACGAGATCGGCGACATGCCGGCCGAGTTGCAAACGCGCCTGTTGCGCGTCCTCTCGGACGGACACTTCTACCGGGTTGGTGGCCACAGCCCGCTGCGCGCCAATGTGCGTGTCATCGCAGCAACGCACCAGCACCTTGAAGACCTCGTCAAGGACGGCCTTTTTCGTGAGGATCTTTACCACCGTCTGAACGTGATCAGGCTGCGCCTGCCGGCGCTTCGCGAGCGAGCCGAAGACATCCCCCTTCTGACGCGCAACTTCCTGCAAAAAAGTGCGCGCGAGCTGGGCGGCGAGCCCAAGCGCCTGTCAGAGGCGACGATGCGCACACTTGCCGCCCTGCCGTTTCCAGGCAATGTCCGCCAGCTCGAGAATCTTTGCCACTGGCTCACGGTGATGGCCCCGGCGCAGGTTGTCGAGGCCAAGGATTTGCCGCCCGAACTGCGCAGCAATGGCGAAGCCATGCGGCGCAGCCCCTTGCGCGTGCTCTCGCGCCCTGACGCGAGCGAAGGCCCGGGGAGCGCGCCTCACGCCGGGCAGCCCGGGGCGAGCACGTGGGAGGCGGATCTCGAGCGGCGCTGCTCGGAGCTGCTTGTGCTGGGTGAGGCAGGTGTCATGGATGCGATGACACGCAGGTTCGAGGCGATCCTCATTCGCACCGCCTTGCGCCATACCGGAGGACGCCGCATCGAGGCGGCACAGCGGCTTGGCATCGGGCGCAATACCATCACCCGAAAAATCCAGGAGCTTGGCCTAGACGACGATGCGCCCATGCCCGTCGATCGCGCCACCGGCTAGAGCGTGGCGCTGCGCTCCCCGGGGGCGATCAACGCACAGATCGATCAGAAGTGAAATCCGGGGGGCGCGTTGCCGCTTGGAGGGGGCACTTGCGGAAAGGGCGCGGGTCCTGCAGGTGCCGCATTCGAAGGCGAAGCCGCGGCGGGTGCATCGGTCGCTGGCTTGGGTTCAGTCGTGAGCGGGCTCGGTGTCGCATAGACATAGTCGCGCGGCAGCTTGGAGGTCTTGGGATAGCCGGCGTCGTCAAGAATGCCGCTCCAGTTGGCCTCGGAAAACCCCAGGAGTTTCTGTGACCCGACCGTCATGGCAGGTACCGTATTGGAGCCGATGATTTTCTTTAACGCGACGACGTCGGTATCGTATTGCACGGTCTTCTCCGCAAATGGAACGCCGCGCTGCTTGAGATAGTTGCGTGCCTGGTCGCAGGTTTCGCAATCCGCCGACGTATAAAGGGTCACCGGATAGCGTGATGCGGCAAGGCCGAGGTCGTAGGGAAGCGTGGCGGCAATTTCGATGCGCGCCTCTCGTGCCGGTTGCACCTTGAGCTCGCGCACCGGGCCCACGGGCGCGATATCGGAAAAGCTGGGGGTGCCATCGGGTGCGACGTAGCGGTATTGCGCAAAGGCCGTGTTGCCTGTGCCAACCGCAATCAGAGCCAGAAGCAGCGAGATCTTGATCGATTCCATAATAAGGTCCTATTTGCCCGACATGCCGTTATGGCGCAAAAGCGCATCCATGTTGGGCGCGCGTCCGCGAAACGATGTGAATGATTCTAGCGCCGGTCGGCTGCCGCCAACACCCAATATCTCGTCGCGAAAGCGCGCGCCGGTGGCCGGGTTCAGAACGCCATCCTCCTCGAACTTGGCATAGGCATCGGCTGAGAGCACCTCGGCCCACTTGTAACTATAGTATCCCGCAGCGTAGCCGCCCGCGAATACGTGCGCGAACTGGTTGGGAAAGCGGTTGTAGGCAGGAGGCCTTGCCACCGCCACGGCATTGCGCACCTCTTCGAGCAGCGCCTGCGCGCTCGTGTTGCCATCGACATCGAAATCGCTATGAATGCGCATGTCAAAGAGACCGAACTCGATCTGGCGCAGCGTTTGCATGCCAATCTGGAAATTCTTCGCTGCAACCATCTTGTCAAAGAGCGTGCGCGGAATCGGCGCGCCGGTGTCGATGTGCGAGGTCAAGTGTTTCAGGACGTCCCATTCCCAGCAGAAGTTTTCGAGGAACTGCGAGGGCAATTCGACGGCGTCCCATTCGACACCATGAATGCCCGAAATCGGCATTTCCTCGACGCGCGTCAACATGTGGTGCAGACCGTGGCCGAATTCGTGAAACAGCGTTGAGACCTCGTCGTGCGAAAGCAGCGCCGGGCGGCTCATGACCGGTTCGGGGAAATTGCAGGTCAGAAAGGCGATCGGCGTTTGCACCTGATCGCCGATACGGCGCCGTGTGCGGGCGTCGTCCATCCATGCCCCGCTGCGCTTGTTGGGTCGTGCATAGAGATCGAGATAAAACTGCGCAAGCAACTCGCCAGCATGATTCTCGACGCGATAAAAGCGCACGTCCTTGTGCCAGGTCGGCGCGCGGTCACTGCGGATATGGATCGAAAACAGGGTCTCGACGACGCGAAACAGGCCCTCGAGCACTTTCGGCTCCGGGAAATACTGTTTCACTTCCTGCTCTGAAAACTGGAAACGCCTGGAGCGCAGCTTCTCCGAGGCAAAGGGCACGTCCCAGGCGCTAAGATCGCCAATGCCAAGTTCGCGCCTCGCAAACTCGCGCAGCTCGCGCATGTCGCGCTCGCCAAAGGGTTTTGCAAGACGCGCGAATTGCTCCAGGAAATCGACCACTTCGCCAGGCGTCTTGGCCATCTTCGGCACGAGCGAGAGCTCGGCGAAATTGGCATAGCCCAAAAGCATCGCCTCTTCGCGCCGCAAGCGCAAAGTCTCCTTGATGATCGACGTGTTGTCGCGCGCGGCACTGCCAAATTCGGACGCGCGCTTGGAGTAAGCCTCGTAGATCGTCTCGCGCAGCTTGCGGCGTTCGGCAAACTGCATGACCGAAAGGTATGCCGGCGTCTCAAGCGTCAGCTTGTAGCCTTTCCTGCCTTCGCGTTCGGCGCGCTGGCTGGCAGCAGCGAGCGCGTCTGCCGGAAGGCCTGCGAGCATCTCGGCATCCTCGATGAAAAGGCCGTAGGCATTGGTCTCGTCAAGCAGATTCTCGGAATACTTCTGGCCGAGCCTGGCCAATTCCTGCTGGATCTGTGCGAAGCGCTCCCTGGCTTTTGGCGCGAGTTCGGCGCCCCCAAGCCGGAAGTCGCGCAGCGCATTGTCGATGACGCGCTGGCGCGACAGGGACAGCGTGACAAATGCCGCATCTTTTTTGATCGCCTGGAACTTGGCAAACAATGCGGGGCTTTGTGACAGTCGGCTCCAAAAGGCCGTGACGCGCCCGAGATTGTCATTGTAGGCGCGGCGTAATTCAGGACTGTCGGCGACCGCGTTCAAGTGTTCGATCGATTTCCAGGCGCGCGCGAGCCTCTCGGTGGCGTTCTCAAGCGGCTCGACGAAGTTTGCCCACGTCGGCTTCGCAGCGTCCGACTCGAGGTGGCCAACGGTCGATTCCGCGCGCTTTAGCAAGGTATCGAGAGCCGGCGTCACATGTGCGGCGCGGATGCGCTCGAAGGCCACGAGGCCGCCGACTTCGAGAAGAGGATTTTCGTGGTTCATGGGGCCAGTCGCATTTGCGCAGAGTGCACGGTATTTTGCAGCAGCATGGTGATCGTCATCGGGCCGACTCCGCCTGGGACCGGCGAGATCCAGCCTGCGACCTGCCTTACCGCTTCGAACTCGACGTCGCCGCAAAGTTTCCCATCGCCTTTGCGGTTGATGCCGACATCGATGACGATGGCGCCTGGCTTGACCATATCTGCCGTGATCAGGTTGGCCCTGCCGACCGCGGCGATGAGGATATCAGCCCGGCGCGTCTCGGCGGCCAAATCGGGGGTCTTGCTGTGACAGAAGGTGACTGTGGCGTCGTGTTCGAGCAAGAGCAGGCCGATCGGCTTGCCAACACTGACCGAGCGGCCAACGACGATCGCATGGCGCCCGGCCAGGGCCTCGCCGGTGGCTTTTAGCATGCTCATGATGCCAAGCGGCGTGCACGGTCGAAATCCGGCCGTGCCGGTGACGACGGCACCGGCGGAGTGCACCTTGAGGCCATCGACGTCCTTGCTTGCGTCAACCGCTTCAAGGATGCGCATGGCATCCAGATGCGGCGGCAGCGGCAGCTGCACCAGGATGCCATCGACAGCCGGATTGGCGTTGAACTGCCCAATGTGCGCGAGCACGACTTCTTCGCTCGTGTCTTCTGCGAGCTCGCACAGCCAGGATTCGATGTGCGCCTCGGCGCACGCGCGCACCTTGTTGCGCACGTAGACCTGTGAGGCCGGATCGCTGCCAATCAGGATGACGGCAAGGCCGGGCCTGACGCCGGCATCCGCAAGTTGTCGTGCCGTAGCTGCGATACCCTGGCGCAACGTGCGGGCCAAGGCTGCGCCGTCGAGAATTTTGGCAGGCATGAAATCCGGGTTGAAAGCGCGAAGGGACGCTTGATCGCGCTCCGCAGGACAGCAAAATGTTAACACGCGTGCTGCGTGCCGCCTGCGCGCAGCTAGGACGCTACGCTGCGATCGGCGAGCGCGAGCCTGAGCAGATCGGCGACGGTGGCCGCATCGAGCTTGTCCATGATGTTGGCGCGGTGGGCTTCGACGGTCTTGATACTGATGCCAAGATCATCGGCGATCTGCTTGTTCAGGCGTCCGGCGATGATGCACTCGAGGACCTGATGCTCACGCGCGGTGAGTCGCGCCATCAGGTCGGCGCGGGCGCGCTGGGCGCGCTGTGACTCGGCCTTTTCCTTGGCTTTTAGCAGCATGCGTTCGACAGAGCTTCGCAACTCGGCTTCGTTAAACGGCTTCTCGATGAAATCGGTCGCGCCTTTTTTCATCGTCGTCACCGCCATGGGCACGTCACCGTGTCCCGATATGAAAAGGATCGGCAAATTGGCATGGCGCGCGATGAGCTGCTCTTGCAACTCGAGCCCGGTCATGCCTGGCATGCGCACGTCAAGAATCAGGCAGGCCAGCCGCGACGGGTCGTAGGACGACAAAAATTCCTCGGCGGTGGCAAAGCACGCCACCTGGTAGCGATTGGCCTCAAGCAGCCAGCGCAGCGAATCGCGCACCGCCTCATCGTCATCCACCACGTACACAAGGCGTGGCGTCTTGTCGTCAGTCATGCCGGTCTTTCAAAAGGGCGATCTGCTCTAGGGTAGCGCAAGACTCGATTCGAGCGATTTTGGCAGGGAAAAATAGAAGGTGCAGCCGCCGCCGGGGTTGTTGCGCGCCCACAGCCTGCCGTGATGGAACTCGATGATCGAGCGGCAGATGTTAAGGCCCATGCCCATGCCTTCTGCCTTGGTGCTGTAAAACGGCTCGAACAGCTTGCCTTCGAGTTCGGGAGCGACCCCTACGCCGTGATCGGTGACCGAGAAGGCGATGTGGGTCGTGCGATCCTTGGCTTCGACGATGATTTCGCGAACGTCTGCATCGGCCATGGCTTCGACGGCATTCTTGAGCAGATTCAATAGCACCTGCTCGATCATGATCGGGTCGGCTTCGATGTCGTTGATTGCAGCCGGCACGCGGGTCTTGATGGCGATGCGGTTCTTCGCCGCCTCGATCTCGGCGAATCCGACCGCATCATCGACAATCGTCCTGATCGACACGCGACGCCGGTGTGGCTCGCTGCGTTTCACGAATTCGCGGATGCGCCTGATGATCTGGCCTGCGCGCTCGGCCTGGGCCGAGGTCTTTTGCAGGGTTTGCAGCAGCTCGTTGTGATCGGTCTTGCCGCCGGACTCGATCGTCGATCGCACCCGGGCTACCGTTCCCATGCTGTAATTGGCAATGGCCGTCAACGGCTGGTTCAACTCGTGGGCAAGCGATGAGGCCATCTCACCCATCGTGATCAGCCGGCTGGTCAGCTGCACTTTCTCCTGCTGCTGGCGCACCAGCTCTTCGGTACGCTTGCGCTGGGTGATGTCGGTTGCGACTTGCATGTGCACCAGGCGGCCGTAGACCCACTGGATGGTGCGCTCGCGCACTTCGAACCACTGGCTGGTGCGCTGATTGTGTATTTCATGGGTATTGGGACCGCGCGCATGCTCGGTAAGCAATGCCGCCGAGACCGAGATCTCGCGGTGGCCCCTGGCGTCGGCGCCGAACAGTTTGCGATAGAGCCGGTTGGCGAAGAGCAGTTGCTCGCCCTCGCCGCTATAGACCGACACGGCTGCGTCGAGCTCTTCAAGCACGGTGGTAAACCGCTCCTGGGCGCTGGCCAGCTCGCGACGGATGCGCTTGGGCTCGGTGATGTCGGTCATCGAGGTCATCCATCCGGTTTGCACGCCGTCGTCGTTGATGAGCGGCGAGACATACATGCGGGCGTCGAATTCGGCGCCGTTCTTGCGGCGCATCATGACTTCGAGGCCGGCCGACGGCGCCTGGCCGGTCAGAATGCGGTGGATCGTCGCGTGATTGCGCGCGTAGTGGTCAAGCGGCCAGTAGGGGTAGGGCGGGGCGGCGCCGATCAGCTCCTCGGGGGTAAAACCCAGCATGCGGCAAAACGCCGGATTGACGTAGGTGATCCGTCCCTTGAGATCGATGACGCGCATACCGGTCAGGAGCGAGTCCTCCATCGCACGCCGAAACGCGGTCTCGGCAAGCAGCGCCTGCTGCCTTGCGCGGCGTTGCGTGACGTCATGCGCCACCGCATAAAAAAGCCGCGTCTCAGGCTTGGCCTGGGTGTCGGAGTTGAAGGTCCACACCAGCCAGCGGTATTCGGTGGTGCCATCGTCGTTGATGCGCCGACAGCGGTTCTCAAATGATGTGGTTGAATGGCCCGAGCGCAGCTTGACAAGTTCGGCCTGGGTCGCTTCGCGGTCATCGGGATGCAGCAAGTCGACAAGAAGGCTGCCGCGCAGGTCAGCAGGATCGCGCCCGAGCACGTGCACGCAGGCGGGGTTGATGCGCAACAGCGCACCGTGGTGGTCGATGATGCAAAGAATGTCGAGCGACAGGTTGAACAGCCGGTCGCGTGCGGCTTCGGCCTCAAGGCGGCGCCGGACGTGGCGCATCAGGGTGAGCAGGCTCCAGACGATTAGCCCCGAGAGCGCGACCACCGCCCAGACGAGCAGATTGCCAGGTAGCGTGCTCTCCACGGGATAGGACGAGGCATGCAGGTAGATGCCATGCCCGGGAGGATCAAGGGGCAATTCGAAGTTCATGGCGAGCTTGGCGTCGCTTGCAGGCAGCATTCCGGCAAGCGCTGCGCCCTTGTCATCGACGAGCGAGACGCTGTATTTCTTTTCGCCGTCGTGCGGCACGACATAGCGGAAAATGTTGGTCACCGAGTAATAGGCGAGCAGCGTGCCGTCAAAATGGCCGGCCAGATAGATCGGCATTTGCATCAACAGGTAGCGCTCGTTGTCAGGTCCTGTAATCGGACCCGAATAGGCGGTCTGATGGGTATCGCGCGCCGCCCTGAAGGTCTGTAGCGCATCGGCATCGCTCAATACCTCGTCGGCATTGACGAGGTGCACATCGGTGAGGGCCTCGGAGGCGCTGACCCAGCGCACGCGCTGCAAGCCGTCAATGCGTGCCAGCGTGACGATTTCCGGACTGGTGGTCATCAGCTGGCGCGACGCCGTGCTCAGGCGCGAGGCATCGATGGCACCAAGGCTTGCTTCGCGCGCCAGCGCCATGACGTCGTCGTGATCGGACTGCATGCGCAGCCTGATCACCTGCTGCGCCCACTCGACGTCCTGATAGAGATTTTGCTGCTGGTGCTCGACCTCGTCGCGCCGCAATGCCCAAAACAGCGTGATCATGCCAAGCACGAACAGCGCGATCGCCAAAAGGGGCGTGATCCAGTACCAGCGAACGCTGATCTCGGAGGTGGCAAAACGTCGTTTCGCGGTATTGAAACTCAAGCGCATCTGGCAAGTGTAGCGAACCCGCACTGCGATGCGGCAATCGGCGTTATTTCCATAATATGAAATTGCATGCCACATCATAAAATTTTGTCTTGCCGAGCGTCGCGCCCAGAGCATAGAATCGCTCGCAAAAGCGCTCGCGGGCCAAAGGCTTTGTGGCGCGCTATTCTGACGCTGCCGCATCGCCCCATGCGCGACGAATAACAAGGAGACACCATGGCCGCACTTCCCGACCAGACGCTCGGACCCGATGCTGATGACAGTGATCCGACCGAGACGCGCGAATGGATCGATGCGCTAAGTGCTGTCATCGAGCGCGAAGGTACGCAGCGCGCCCACTACCTGCTCGAGCGGCTGGTTGACGTCTCGCGGCGTTCCGGCGCCCATATCCCGTTCTCCTCGAACACGGCCTACATCAACACCATTGCGCCGCAACAGCAAGCGCCAGTCGAGGGCAATCTCGAACTCGAGGAGCGCCTCAGGTCGTATATGCGCTGGAATGCCATGGCCATGGTGGTGCGCGCCAATCGGGGTGAGGGTGACCTTGGCGGACACATCGCTTCGTTCGCGTCGCTGGCGCAAATGCTTGGCACCGGCTTCAACCATTTCTGGCATGCACCGCACGAAGGTCACGGCGGCGACCTGCTCTACATCCAGGGCCACTCGGCACCTGGCATTTACGCGCGGGCGTTCCTTGAGGGACGCTTAAGCGAAAGTCAGCTGGACAACTTTCGCCGCGACTGCGACCACAAGGGACTGACGTCGTACCCGCATCCGAAGCTGATGCCCAGCTTCTGGCAGTTTCCGACGGTCTCGATGGGGCTCGGTCCGCTGCAGGCGATCTACCAGGCGCGCTTTCTCAAATACCTGCAGGCGCGCGGCATCGCGGAAACGTCGAACCGCAAGGTCTGGGCATTTTGCGGTGACGGCGAGATGGATGAGCCCGAATCGCTCGGGGCCATCGGCATGGCGGCGCGCGAGAAGCTCGACAACCTGATCTTTGTCGTCAACTGCAACCTGCAACGCCTTGATGGCCCGGTGCGTGGCAACGGCAAGATCATCCAGGAACTCGAAGCCGATTTCCGCGGCGCCGGATGGAACGTCATCAAGGTCGTGTGGGGGTCGTACTGGGATCCCCTCTTGGCGCGGGACAAGGACGGCGTGCTCCTCAAGGTGATGATGGACACGGTTGATGGCGAATACCAGAACTACAAGGCCAATGACGGCGCCTTCGTGCGCAAGCACTTCTTTGGCAAGGACCCGCGGCTTCTCGAGATGGTCTCGCGCATGTCCGACGAGGACATCTGGCGCTTGAATCGTGGCGGCCACGATCCGCACAAGGTGTTTGCCGCCTATCACGCGGCAGTCAATCACAAGGGCCAGCCAACCGTGATCCTTGCCAAGACCGTCAAGGGCTATGGCATGGGCAAGATCGGTGAGGGCAAGAACACCACGCATCAGCAAAAGAAGCTGACCGACGAGGCCGTGCGCGAGTTTCGCGATCGCTTCAGGATTCCCATTGCCGATGACAAGCTTGCCGACGTGCCGTTTTACCGTCCGTCTGAGGACAGCCCGGAAATCAAATACCTGAAGGAGCGCCGCGCAGCCCTTGGCGGCTTCTTGCCGCAGCGGCGCGAGAGAAGTGATGAGGTCTTCACTGCGCCTCCCCTGAAGGCCTTTGACCAGGTGCTAGGCGCCACGGGTGAAGGCCGCGAGATGTCGACGACGATGGCCTTCGTGCGCATCCTGACTGCGCTCTTGCGCGACAAGGAACTCGGCCCGCGGGTGGTTCCGATCGTGCCTGACGAGGCGCGTACCTTCGGCATGGAGGGCATGTTCCGCCAGCTTGGCATCTTCAGCCAGCAGGGGCAACTGTATGATCCGGTCGATCGTGACCAGCTCATGTACTACCGCGAGGACAAGGCCGGACAGATCCTCGAAGAGGGCATCAACGAGCCAGGCGCGATGAGTTCGTGGATCGCCGCAGCGACCTCGTATGCGACCAACAATCGCATCATGATTCCGTTTTACATCTACTACTCGATGTTCGGCTTTCAGCGCATTGGCGATCTGGCCTGGGCTGCAGGTGACATGCAGGCGCGCGGCTTCCTGCTTGGCGGCACGGCAGGGCGCACGACGCTCAATGGCGAGGGGCTGCAGCACCAGGATGGCCACAGCCTGGTGTTGTCCTCGACGATTCCGAACTGCGTCTCCTACGACCCGACCTTTGGCTATGAGCTTGCCGTGATCATCCAGGACGGCCTGCGGCGCATGGTGCAACAGCAGCAAAACGTCTTTTATTACATCACGCTGATGAACGAGAACTATCCCCATCCGGGCATCAAGGCCGGACAGGAGGATGGCATCCTGCGCGGCATGTACCTGTTCGCACACGGCGCTGCAGGCTCTGCCCCGCGCGTGCAGTTGCTAGGCAGCGGCACCATCCTGCGCGAGGTGATTGCCGCGGCCCAGCTTCTCAAGGACGACTGGTCGGTGAGCGCAGACGTGTGGAGCTGCACCAGCTTTACCGAACTCGCGCGCGAGGGCGCGGCAGTTGCCCGCTACAACCTGCTCAATCCGAGTGCCAAGGCGCGCGTGCCTTTCGTTGCGCAGCAGCTCGAGAAATTTCCCGGCCCGGTGATTGCTGCGACCGATTACATCAAATCCTATGCCGAACAGATTCGTGCCTATCTGCCCAGGCAGCGTGCGTACCGGGTGCTGGGTACCGATGGCTTCGGACGTTCGGATACGCGCGAAAAACTGCGCGAGCACTTCGAGGTCGACCGCCACTTCGTCGTCGTGGCGGCGCTCAAGGAGCTCGCCGATGCAAACTCGGTGCCAAGCGCGAAGGTCGCCGAGGCCATCCAGCGCTATCGCATCGACCCTGACAAACAGGACCCGGCGTATGCGTGACCGAGCAGACACCGCCCATCCCCGCCGACAAAGCCCAGGCCTAGCATGAGTGCAATTGAAGTGACTGTTCCTGACATTGGCGATTTCCACGATGTCGAAGTAATCGAAGTGCTCGTCAAGCCAGGTGACGTCATCAAGGCGGAACAGTCGCTCGTGACGGTCGAGTCCGACAAGGCCAGCATGGAGATTCCAAGCTCGACGGCCGGACGCATTACCGAGGTCAGGGTGAAACTTGGCGACAAGGTCAACCAGGGCACGCTGCTTGCCCTGGTTGAAGCCGCGAGCGCGCAGTCGAAGCCACAGCCCTCTGGGAAGGAAGCTGCCGTTGCCGCCCTGCCACCGGCAGCGCCAGCGCCTGTGGCATCGGCACCTCCTGAACCTGCACCGGCACAAGGCGCGCTCACAGCACAAGCCCCGCCTGTTGCCGAGGCCGCCGCACCCGCTGAAACGATGCTCGAGGTGACGGTGCCTGACATTGGCGACTTCGATGCCGTGGAGGTCATCGAGGTGCTGGTCAAGGCCGGCGACACCGTCACCCAGGATCAGTCACTGATCACGCTCGAGTCGGACAAGGCGAGCATGGAAATCCCAAGCAGCGCTGCCGGCGTCATCGACGCCATCCTCGTCAAGGTCGGCGACAAGGTCTCAAAAGGCACGTTGATCGCACGCATACAAGGCGCAAAGGCCAGGCCACAGGCATTGGCTGGCGCGAGCGCAGCCACCCCCGCACCGGCGACGGCCGCTGCGCCAGCGCCAGCAACCCCAGCCAGCACGCCTGTGCCAGCAGCGCCGCAAGCGACGCTCGCGGCAGCAGCGCCCGCAGCGGTATTGGACGCGGCAACGGATGTTGGCCAGCCGATCGCCGGATTGCCGCACGCCAGTCCATCGGTGCGGCAGTTTGCGCGCGAGCTTGGCGTTGATCTGAAGCGCGTCGCGGGCAGCGCGCCGAAAGGCCGCATCACGCGCGAGGATGTCCAGGCCTTCGTCAAGGCTGCGCTATCGGCCAAGTCGGGCGCTGCGCCCGCGGCTTCGGGCAAGCCCGGCTCTGCCGCACTGACGCTCCTGCCGTGGCCTTCGCTTGATTTCTCCAAGTTCGGTGCGACCGAGACCGTTGCACTGTCGCGCATCAAGAAGCTATCCGGCCCCAACCTCGCGCGCAACTGGGCCATGATTCCGCATGTGACGCAGTTCGACGAGGCCGACGTCACCGATCTCGAGGCGTTCCGGCGCTCGACCAACGACGCTTTGGGCAAGGATGGCGTCAAGGTGACGATGCTGGCGTTTGTCATGAAAGCCTGTGTTGCCGCACTCAAGCGCTTTCCGAACTTCAACAGTTCGCTCGATGGCGAAGGTGCCAACCTGATTCTGAAGAAGTATTTCCATCTCGGTTTTGCAGCGGACACGCCCAATGGCCTTGTCGTCCCCGTGATCCGCGATTGCGACACGAAGGGTGTGGCACAACTCGCGCGCGAGACGTCCGAGCTTGCCGCCAAGGCGCGCGAGGGCAAGCTCAGTCCTGCCGAGATGCAAGGCGCGTGCTTTACGATCTCGTCGCTTGGCGGCGTGGGTGGCACCGCCTTCACGCCGATCATCAACGCGCCTGAAGTTGCGATTCTTGGCCTGTCGCGCTCGGACATGAAGCCGCACTGGGATGGCAAGGCGTTCGTGCCACGCCTGAAACTGCCGCTGTCGCTGTCCTACGACCATCGCGTCATCGACGGTGCCCAGGCGGCGCGCTTTACGACTTACCTTGCCGACGTGCTGGCCGATATGCGGCGCGTTTTGCTGTAGTCAACGGTTTCAAGTTCCGAAGAAGGCTCAGATGGCGCAAATCGAAGTCGCGGTCCCCGATATCGGTGATTTTGACACGGTCGAAGTGATCGAAATTCTGGTGCAGCCCGGTGATGTCGTGGCGCTCGAGCAGTTGCTGGTCACGGTCGAGTCCGACAAGGCCAGCATGGAAATTCCAAGCAGCGCACAAGGCGTCGTCGAGGCGCTGCGCGTCAAGCTTGGCGACAAGGTCTCAAAGGGAAGCGTGCTGCTCACGCTCAAAAGCGATGACGATCCCAAGGCCGAGCCGCCCAAGGCCGAAGGCGGGCCGGCTCAGGCGGCTGCGCCCAGGCCAGAACCTGCGCCATCCGAGGCGAGCGCCACAAATCTTATGCCCACCACCGTGGCGCCTGGCCGTCCTGATGTCGGTGCTGCGTCGCTTGCAGCCAAGGCGTCGTCGCCAGAAGGATACGACCTGCTTGTGCTTGGCGCGGGTCCTGGCGGCTATTCGGCCGCGTTTCGCGCTGCCGATCTGGGCCTCAAGGTGGTTCTCATCGAGCGCGATGCGACATTGGGTGGGGTTTGCCTGAACGTCGGCTGCATTCCTTCGAAGGCGCTCTTGCACGTCGCCCAGGTCATGGATGAGGCCACCCACTTTGCCGCATACGGCATTACCTATGCACCGCCTGCGATCGATCTTGAGCGCTTGCGCAGCCACAAGGAAAAAGTCGTCGCGCGCCTGACGGGCGGATTGACCCAGATGGCCAAGGCACGCAAGGTCGACGTGGTGCGCGGCACGGGCACCTTCAAGGATGCCCACCACCTGACGGTTGAGACGGAAGGCGGGGTGCGCGACATCGAATTCGCCAGTGCCATCATCGCGGCGGGCTCCGAAGCCGTGCACCTGCCCTTCGCACCCTCCGACCGGCGCGTGGTCGACTCGACCGGGGCGCTTGAGCTGCGCCTTCTGCCGCAAAAGATGCTCGTCATCGGCGGCGGCATCATCGGCCTTGAGATGGGCACCGTGTATTCGACGCTTGGCGCGAGGCTGGATGTCGTCGAGATGCTCGATGGCCTGATGGCAGGCGCCGACCGTGATCTGGTCAAGGTCTGGCAGAAATTCAACCAGAAGCGTTTTGACCGCATCATGCTAAAGA
>Ga0116229_10001303_pt1 | contig 38527 bp, 25 predicted proteins | sample S1TSphgellanicum_3_FD_87313 | JGI IMG/M metagenome (GOLD analysis project Ga0116229, IMG submission 87313) | Host-associated microbial communities from peat moss isolated from Minnesota, USA - S1T2_Fc - Sphagnum magellanicum MG | ecosystem: Host-associated > Plants > Peat moss > Unclassified...
AAAAAAATTTTTGTTTCAATTTTTAACAAATTATAAAACAAAATTTATAAAAAAAAAAAAAAAAATTAAAAAAAAAAAAAAAAATTGGACTAGAAAACAAAACAAAAAGTACAAAAAATTTATGCAAGTTTAATTTTAAGTCACAAAGTAACAAATGGATGGATAAACATAAAGATGCATGTCATTGAATATGCATACCCTAGTTCCTAGGCAAGTTCGCCACACAAGTGTAGAATACTTGATTTATTTTTAAATTTAAAACTTGCCATGCGGGTTTTTAATTTTGAACTTTGCACCATATAGCAAATTTACATATTAAACTATAACTCAACTTTAAAGTTCTTTTACTATCCTTGTGCTTAGTCTATTCACAATAATATGCTTATTTATACTAGGCAAGGGTTCAATTCCAAATTCTTGCAATCTAAATTTTTGAAATTTTCGACAACATGGTTAATGATTTTTCAAAAACTATGAATTTTTTTAAAAAATTAATTTATGCCAAAGTTGCCCATGTACTATGGTAATCAAGTTTTAACATGAAATGTGGTAACATGGGAGGACTCTTAAGGTGGGCCACACTTGGAGGTAGCCCATTTTTCCAATTTTTCTTTAATGTCTAAAAAAATGTCAGCTATCACCTTAAACTTAGCTACTCCCCATTTTTATCTATCTCCTATCTTTTTGTCTTTAACTTGTCCACACCTATGATGTTAGAGAAAGGGTTAGCTTACCTTTTTCACCTTTCGGCAAAATAGTGGCCTCACCTTCGTTATAATGTTACAAAGCTTTCCCATCACTACATACTAGACACCGCACATTTGCTTTGGTTAGCTGTTGTTATGACACTAGACACCTTGTCCATGTTTGTTGTTGCTATGATGCCAAATTTGCTAAGAGATGTAAAGGAACCTAGAAATTGAGCTTGCTTGCTACGTGAAAGGAGAATGCTACTACACCTGGAAAAACATTACTACATTTGGGAGAATGTTGCATTATTACCCAAGTGGCAAATTTTTGAGCACACAAATGTCATTGGCGAAAGCACTAAGTTAGCATGAACTTATCTTGACATCTTTTGAGAAGTTAATTACCTTTTGATTTTTGAGAAAAAATCTAAGATCTTTGTAGATTTAGAGGTAGCAATTAGATTAGCTATCTCTAAGTTAACTTCCTTTGGCACATAGGCATCCAAGTAGGATTTGGAGGTAACTATCCCTACATGTGTGGACACAAGGTTAAATGTAACTTTTCTAGTTCTAACTTAACTGTGTTTTACCTCCAAGTGTGGTCTCACCCTTAATAGGTTGTGTTGTTAAGGGCAAAAACAAACATATCTTAGGGGGAAAAAGAATACTTGAAAGAAGGTCTTAAGCTATTTTTGACAACTTTGTATCATTGTATTTGATGTAACCAAACACGATTTGTTAAAAGTTTTGTTTGGAGGGTTGTGATGCCTATAGGTTGTTGATGTCAAAATTGCCTCATTGGCATGAAAAACCGATCACCTAAATAATGTTTGCTTTATAACACATGAATTATTAATCATTAGGTACTAGACACTAAACCTCACCTATACATACTAGAACATGATATGTAAATGAAATCTAAATATCAATAAAGGTATGATGGTGAAGTTTTAAACATGGATATTTATATTGGTAACTTGAATGGAGTTTATTAATGAACCTTGTCAGGCACAAATTAACTTAACCCCATTGTGCTAAAAGAAGAATTGTGAATGTATATATATTTCAATATATACTCATAAATATTTATTTGAATCATGTAATTGAATGTGTCGATGTTATAATGGTCATAAATTGGGCTCTTTCTAAATAGTTGGAAAGTTCTAAATAAACATTATAACATAGTGGGATTTGATTTGAACGTACATTGCATAATTATGATGTGATTGTACAAGATTTTGAGGCTAAAATGTCCAATTATATAGTTGCGAAATGATTAAAATGCCCTTATGATATTGACATTGGCCCAAGTATACTAAACCAATTGTAGAATCATCCATCCCAATACTATTATGATCAAAGTGGGTTTAACTTTAGAATCCTTATGGAACTTGAATGTGAAAAGGTCATTTTTAAAACATAAATTAATTTCCAAATATGCAAGTTATTAAATTGAATAACTTTTGCATCATTGGTCTACAAACTACAAAGTAAAAAATGTGCACACTACCTCATCGGAGGTTTTCCATTGATAACAAAAGCAAAACAAAGCTTCATGGTTTGGGAAAGTTATAGCCTAATCACATCTAAAACAAACAAACAAACAAACAAACACCTATCTTAATATATACGTTTAGATTGGTTATCTCTCATACCACAAACATTTTAAAATGACAATGTTCATTTCTTTGAAAATGGGAAGGGTTGTAAATGAAAATATTATTTATAATTTGTTTATAACTTTTAATCATTTGAGAATTATGGGTTCCAATTTTGATATCTTCAAGGTTCCAATTCCTCAGTGGTATAAAACTTCTAACATCAAGATTGTAGAAGACTAACATAATTTGACTCAAATGTCTTATTAAAGGATGAACAAAAGTTTAAGTTGATTCCAAATGGGTATTCATTAGTGAATTAGTCTAATACATAAACTTGCACTCTGTATCAAGGACCCTATCAAATTCATATGGCATGAAACAATACAAGCCTTAAATTAAAACCAACTTGGTAAGATATTGTGGCAATAAAGTTATCTGCAAAGTTAAGAAAACCCAAAAGTAGAACCTTAGGTTTCCTTAAAACTAAGTACAACACTCAAAATGTAGGATGAGACAATGCCAAAAAATATATAATAAATGAGAAAACTCTCAAGTTTCATCTTCAACTTACCTAGGATGGTTGAGTTTCCTTTTATTTCTTATGTTTTGTTTAAGCTTAGATATTTACCTAGGAGCTTACTTACCATGTTATGATCTTTATATAGCCTCCAAAATAGTCCCTCAAGTATCCCTTAACTTAAGAAGTTCCTAAGTAATTTCTTGGGTAAGCTATACATAGCCTCCTAAATAGTCTCGAGGTATTCCCTAACAAAGGTAAGGCCTAAGGTAGTCCCTAAATACCTCCCTAGTCAAACCCCTAGTTAGCCCTTAAATAGTTCCTTATATAATCTCATAAGTAACTTTTAGGTATCTCCTATTTTAGCCTCTTAAGTAGACCCTATGTAGCCTTCTAAATAGTCCATAGATAATCATGAAGATGGTCCTATGTAGCTCCCATTAAGCTTTTGATAGTCCTTATCCTAGGTAAATAACCCACAAATAGGTAGGTAGCCCATGTAGGCAGGTAGGCCTAAACTAGTCAACTTCATATTGGGTAGCCCCTAGTTTAATGTAAATAGACCATAATGTGGTTAAAAAAGTAAAATACAGCAATGACTTTTGAGGACTTCATCTTTAGTTTCGAGGGTGAGTCCTCCTCACTTTGCTAAACTTTATGAATAGCTCAAAAAGGGAGGACAAAAGTGAGGTTCAAAGTAAGGATTACTTTATGGATAAACTTTAATATTCAAGAACATAATATATACATGTGTGTTATACCAATTTCAATATCAAGTGTAAAATCAACCAAGTTTCACATACAAAGTGATCATGGTGATGAAGCTTAGGCTAGATAAAAATCATGTACATATATAAGAAATTCCAGGTACTAAAAGATCTAGAAAAGAGAAAATTCAAAATCAATCATATAAGTTCCAAACACTTTTTTTGGGGATTCATAAACAAATATTAAGCCTAAAGTTGTTGATCAGACCAGAACTAGCAGGACTAGGCCCTACACCAAATTGAATGGTTTTTGGCCCATCCTTTTTTCTAAATATGTGAAGTTTAAATAGAGTGTATATAGCACTTGGTACCCCATTGCTTTCCTCTTGGTACCATCGAATATCCACTGAGATTTTATTAAGTTTAGTATGTACCTATGTATGATACATACTATATACTATGGTTTTATGGTTGCATGTGATTTGTCCTAAATAGCAAACATGGGTCTCTAAACCTAAAATAAAACCTTGAAAAATAAGACCTTAAAAACAGGGAGGGGACTAGTTTTGTGTGAAGTAATATATTAGAACAAGAACCTCCCATTAAAATATTCATGTATTGGCTTCTTCCCAAGTCCACAAGATGTTCCAAGCTAAGTTGTTTGGGCAATGGGCATCATCTTCTCATCTGCATTTGATATATGATGCCACCACCACATATGACATCAGGCAACACTAGTACATGGATTTTACATGTAACTATATAGGGTAAAGAACAGCTTTTTCTACTCTTCCAGGCCCATGCTGAGAGAGATAGACTTGAGGTTGGGCCCCATAATCCAAGAAGAGCCTCAAAGCTGTTCCTTACCTTACTACATAAGGAACTTTTCAAATTTGATGGACCCTAGAAAAGTGGAAGATAGGAGAAACCTTTTTTGGGTCCTTCAAATTTAGAGTGAAATTCTGGCAGGGGAGGTGCATTCAAATACAAAGACCTGAAAGAAGAGGAAGTTCAACCAAAAGAAAACAAATGTAGTTTAAACCGTAAAAGCATCCAAAATTTGATTAGACCACATCAAACTTAATTAAACAAGGGGTGTGTCACACTGTGGCCTTGCCATTTACATTAAAGAGTATCTTAAGGCAAAAGAAGACTTATGGAAACTCAAATATTTCACCATGCAAAAATATAATCTTCAAAAAATCCTCTACAAGAAACCAAAATCCTTCAAGATATTATAACTATATAACTAATCTCAAGTTTCAACACAAGCCAAAATATCATCTTTCAAAAAATCCTCATATAAAAATAGACCTATTAGGTACCTATTACCTAGAGGCCAAAATCCCATAAGCTACTATATATTCTATAATGAATCTAAACACAATATCCTTGCCTTGGAAGGCAAGGCCAACAAAACACCCAACAAAGGGGGAACGATGAAACAAAGAGAGAGAGAACCCAAGTCCAAGCCAGAAGAGCAAAACCCAAAGTGGGTCACTATGGGGCATCCAAACAAATCATATTCCAAAAGGAACATGTGACATTGTCCCCACACCATGTGATATTGTCCCCTTATTATGCCCATCAGGTGAAGAACCGACTACATTTTTACCCTTTCAAGTTGACGGAGATAGCCCGAGGTTTTCTTTTCCTTTGGGGGAGGGGGTAATGGTTTTGGAATTTTTTAATGTTGATGTTCCCAATGTGTTCACATCATGCCCTGCATGTGTTCCCAATGTGTTCCTCGAGATGTTCCCAATGGCATCACACTTTTATCTCATACCCTTTGCCCAAAGTTGAATTTTCATGTGTTATCTATCTATGAAGGAATGTAGTTTGTTTGTTTTGTTTTGTACTTATGAGATCCACCGAAGGGGGATGCTTCAGATCATGTTCTTGGTCTCTTTGGAAAGCTCTTGCGGAGGAGGAGGGGTGCATCAGCTTGGTTTCATGGCGTTTGAATATTGAATGATTTCTTCATTGAAAACTTAATTTAATTGTAGCTGAAAATTTCAGAGGAATTGGAATGTGCCTTTGGAGTTGTTGGAAAGATCTTGATAAGCAGGATTTAATGGAGTTTATTTGGTAAGATTTGGGATTCAGAACGTGGGTTATCAAGAAGAAATGAGCTACTTACAAAGTTAACAAAATATAGAATTAAGTGGCTCCAAGTAAAATCTGTTGGAAGGTGCCCTCATTCTTACCTGGTGTAAATACATTTATACCATAGCCTAAGGTCAGTTTTCACATTGACAAAACGAATAATTTTTTTTCTTCAAAAAAATGAATTCTATTTCTAATTTTGCAATTAAATGTTTTTTCCATCATTTACTATAATATTGTGATATGAGTAGTGAAATTGTTTGGAGTGTATAGCCTTTGATGATTTTCAGCATGTCAACTTCATATGTTCACAAAATTTCATTTCACTATTTTGAGGATTATTTAATGACTAAACTAACCATAGGGTAAGGTATAGTCTTGTAAGGACTCTAGGTATAATACAAACAAAACTATATGAGAAAGTAGTCTACTCATTGCTCAATGTAAAAAATTGAGGTATTTGATCAATATGCACCAAAAGTAGATTCATTGAAATGAAAAATAGATTAATTTTTTTAGTACACTTCTTCTTGACTATTGTAAGTATCAATTTTTAATTTTAAAATAGATAATTATGGTTTTAAAAGATAGTTCTTTTGAGAAGGTCCCACACTTCTAGTGATAGTTTCTTGGATACGATTGCCCTATTACAAATTTTTTTGACTTGCCCAACATGATATGATGCTATGGGCAACTTTGTGCCACACTTATGTGAAAATTAGAGAATTGTTTTGCAATCCAATGTTTTCATCATTTTAAACCAACATTCCTAGTCATAGTCTCAAATTGTCCAAGACTTTTGTTTCCCAAAATGTTTGTTTTTAGACCTCTTCTATATGGCCAACCTTGACCATCCATTACTCATTCATTTTTCACTCTTTTTTAATAATTCTTTTTCCACATGATTCACATGCATGCCTTCTATCCACCACAAAACTTGGGCTTCGCATTCTAGTGACATTGATAAAAATGTCATTAAATTAAAATTATTAATATATTAATCATTTAAAATATTAATCATTTAGTTTTTAAAATATAATTGTGAATGGAATTTCATATTAATTTAGTTGTAATTCTGATTTTTAATTAAAAATAAAAAATTTAATTATGATTTTAAATTTAGTGTTATCATTTATTACTACAAGGAATTTTCTCCATTCCAATTCATGTGTTTATGATTTGTGTTCAAATCAATCATGATTTTTGTGACTACAAATGCAATTATCTTATGTGGCATTTAATATAAAAAAATTTGTAATTACATAAACAATTACAATGTGATTTCAAGTTGTATATGCAATTTATACTTGTGACTAATGTTAACTTGAACGAAAATGAAGATGAAAAATACATTTATATCATTCATTTTTATGACATTCCAAAATAGATGAAAATATAGTTGTTTTAACGACTTGGAAAATGCTTCATATGCCATTGGACACCATGTCAAACATCTTTTCAACTTGATTTGCAACTTCAAATCTTAGTCACAAATGCACATGTAATTAAATGTGAAAACAAAAGTTTACCAATGAAATTGTTGGATTTAGTGGTTTAATTGTTGTCCATTAGCTTTTTTCAAAGAACCAACCATTAAATGTGTAGTAAGTTTTGATGGGTTTGTGAAACTTTCAAAGGACTCATGGCAATTGATGGTAGAAATAAGGTTATGTAGTAGATAACATGTATGTGGCTAAGTAATACATACACAAATAGAATAAAGTATGTTATATATAATGTCATTTTTTTAATATGATAAATCACCAAATTTTGTGGAATTGATGCTAGAATCTTGATTTTTTTTATTAAATAGATGCGTTAATAAGGACAATCAAATTAATTTTGTTAATTAAAAATTTACATTCCAAAGGTTTGGAAAGAAATATATGAAATGTGGATGCCAAAGAAAATGACAATATTTGATTTTTTAATAGGTTTTTGGTACTCCAAATAAAAGTATGTCATTCTACAATGTTTAAGTAGTCTTACATTCCTTTTTTGTTTATATTTGAACATAACATTCAAAATTTGTTCAATTGACTTGAATCATTCATTTATAACACACATTGGTTGAAAACATAAACATACATATTTCTCTTTCATTATGTAGCATTTTAAAACATCCATTTTGCTAGAGTCCTTAGTTTAGAACTTAGGACAAATGAGTGTCATTGTTTTTACTATGGTACCCAAATCATGATTGCACCTTAATTAAAGTAGGTTATGTAATTAATCTATAAAAAAGACATTAAGTAGGTAGGTAGTACCTAGTAAATAGCTAGTAAGTCATATGTATGTAGTTTAAGTAGTAGGTACTTTATCATATTAATATGTGGTTTTTTAAAATTAATTACTTAATTAGGTAGACAATGTAATTTGTTTATTAATAGGCTAGGTAGTAAGAGTAATTTATGACCCATTTATAAGCATTACATAGTGAATAATTATATATCATACATCTAAATTACATTTGTTGGTATAATTATGATTTATTATAAGCAAAATTGTATGATATAGTTTTAAAAATCAAATAGAGGTTTGAGATGTGAAAAAACATAATTTATTTGTAAATAAAATTTTTATCAAAATTTTAAGTAAAAAAAAGATATTATATGTGTAAATGTAATAAAATTTATAGTTCTAAAAAATCAATTAATTACATGGCATTAATTAATATTTACATCAGAAACATTATGGTTAAAATAAAAGCTTTTATTATATTTCTATTATAATTTATGTATGATCCATTTATATATATTATATGTGAATAAATTATATATCCCACATTTAAATTAAAATGTATTAGTAAAATTATGATATATCAAAAATATATATATAGTGTAATTTTTAGAATCAAATGAAGGTTTAAGATATGAAAGATGTATTTTATTTATCCATTTGTAAATCATGTGATTGAATTTATTTTTTCCATGGAATGGTCATTGAAATTGTAATCAACAATGAGATTCAATTTTTTTTCCCTGATCATTTTATATTTTTAAGAGGAAAAAAATAAATTTGTGTACATTATTGAAAGAACTTTAAGTTTAAATTTTAATCTTGTCATTTAGACAAAATCTTAATAAAATAGATAAAAGATAAAAAATGATGGTTTGTGTAATGTTTTAAATGAAACATGGTAAACATAATGCACATTATTTATTATTTTGTCACAACAAATGGGGCAGCTTGGCGGTAAAGAAGTTAATTTACATCCTTGGGGTTCAAGGATCAATTCCCACAAATGACATGTGTTGTGTTCATCAATGGAATGTTTACTGAATATTTTTAACCTACATATCAAAATTAGGTTAGGTGTTTAGTAGGTGAGCTTATGTAATGACACATGTCAACATGGTATAGGTTGAATTTAATAAAATTAACAATAATATACAAATATTAAAAAATCGTATTTAAATATTTAATTAATAAATATTTATAAATAATGTGACTACATTGCTTAGTTGTAAATCGGTCGCAAAATGATGATGCCACGTAAGTTGGTGTGGATGAATGAAAAGTTCATATAAATTGCATCTTTATGTGATTGCCATTGTAACTTGGTCCCATGTATTGTTTTTTGTGACTAGAATTTTATGCTACTTGTCCAAAAACTAGGCCTTGTACCAAGTCACATGTGATAATTATGATTAAAAATTAGTCATTAATCCATTCATTTATTTGTATATTCCTTAAAATGTGTTAAAATTATGAACCCTATGAAAATGAATCAATATCAAATCCATTAAGGAATATATGGATATATATTGTGGTTTAATGGTTTACAATTCATTAAGACTAAACAAATTTTAATGTGAAATTTTGCATTTTTGTTAAAAAACTTTAGGAAAGGGAATATTTGGTTGCAAGATTCTTTTTTTTTTGAAAAAAATCTCCAAAAAAGTAGTTGTTTTGGGTTAGTGTAGTTATAATTTTTATTTCTAATTCTTGTAAATAGCTAGACTATAACAATGTTTTTTCTAAACAAGTTGTAGGAAGAGGTTGCATTTATTATTAGATTATTCTTGGGATGCTCATTAATGGCACTATAACATAAAATTGGAAAAGAAAACACTTGACATATTCTTTTCATACAAAACAAAATGTTGAAATTTAGGATAATGTTTTGGACAATTAACAATACAATGTCTAGGTCAAGAACTTTAATTATAATTTAATTTTCATGTTTCAAAACAGAAATAATGTATTATTTAATGCACCATTAAACCTAAAAATGTAGTTGTTGATGAAAAGATGAAACACAAATGCATTTGAATGTGAATCATGCACTTTTAAATAACAAAATGCACAAAGGAATCTTAAGGTTTTCAAAACTTTGGTGTGATACATAATGATAATAGGTTGAGAAACATGTGATTTATGGGTAACATGCAACTAATTTAAACCAAAATATTAAACATTTGAACAATGTATAATTTGAAATCAAAAGCCAAACTTTGAACATGTTTCAACTACATAAAAAATGAAAAACATTATAATTAAATTAAAAACAATTGGGATGAATTTGCATGGTTTTTAAAGTCTTGCCCATTTCAATTTGCATCCAATTTGCAAGCTTTGATGTATCACTTTTTTTTCCTCTTAGTTTTTTATTGTTGTTATAATTTTTTTTTGTTTTTGCTTATTGTATTCATCTTCCCATCAATTTAATTCAAATAAAAATGCACATTAAATGAAAGTTATAACCCTTACAACATATTCATGGGATGTGAAAAGTACACATGATTTAATAGTTGATTCACAATATTTTCAAGGTTGTTTAAATATATTTGATTAATGTAATACAAAAAAACTTCAACACATGTCTATAGAATAATTATTGAATTTTGAATATTTCATGTCAAGAATAAAATAATATTCTAAACTATTCCAAGAGATTATGTATTTCCGTTCACAAATTTTTTGGAATTTTTTAAATAAATAATATAATTAGTGTAAAAAATGTTAAAATATTATGTTAATAAATAAAATGTTCATATAAAAATGACATCCATGTATGATCAATTATATTATAAACAATATTGAATTTTTTTTTAGTTGTTCATATTTCCATAAAGAAGAAGGATCACCAAATGAGTTAAAAAATATATACAAACCATTTGATTTCATTAAATTGTGTTTGTTTTGCGACAAAATTTTCATCTTCTATCCAGTTTTCTGCAATGTCAATAACAACTCAGAAAATATTCACAAATTTCACAAATATTTTAAATTCATATAATAGGAAATCAATAATTCTTATATTATAAGTTTATACGATTTATTATCAATCAATAACAAGGTCAAAGCACAATTGGGATACCAAAAAGGATATTTCTTTTTGTATCTAGTGGACCTTCTTATTTAAAACATGTTGTTGTAATTGAATGGCACATTCATATTCAAAGTTTGATTTTCTTCACGAATAGATACATTATTAAGGTATTATTCTATGCATACCATGTCAAATTTGAGCAAGTTTCAAGATTCCCACTAAATCCTTAAAAAAATTTAGGATTTTGTCTCCAGAAAAAAAAAAAGTTCAAGGACTCATAAGGAATGTTTAAACAAATGTTTTTGGCCCAAGATTCTTACCACAAACACCTTAGGTACCAATGCATACAAAATGTATGAATGTGACAAAAACCAAATGCCCTATTGCAACATAAAATGTTTCAAAACATGAAATTTCTAGGAATTTTGGGCCATTGATAGAACATGCCTCAAATTGGATAAATTTTATTATTCTTACTTTTATAAGTGAAAAAAATAGGTATTCATATGCCTATATAAAATTTAGAACAAATTGTGTTCATTTGACATAAGAAAAAAAAGGGAAATCTAAAATAGGTCATAAGAAAAATGAAGAAAAAACTGAATTTGAATCCTTATGAGTGAGTTTTTAGTGTCCTTGGGGAGGTACCCCAATCATGCTTTGACCCAAAATTTGTAATGAGGACAATGTTGGTCATCTACCCATATAATTAATAATGTTCAAAATTGAATTTTTAGTTAATAATGAATTGTCAAAAAATTAATGAAATATTTAATCCATTATGAATGATCACATGAAGGAGAAAAAAATGTGTTCATGCCCAAATAATATAAACAATTCATGACAAAAATGTTCCATAAAAAATCACAATTTATGTGAGAAAAACATAATTTTACACAATTTAATATCTTAATTATTCTAAGATATAATTTTAATTTACATTTAAAAGTCCAATTGGAATTTTTTTTTTGAAATGTTCCATAACCTTGAGACTATAATTGAAGGTTTCTATAACAAAAAATTGTATAAAATCATGAATTGTTTTCTAGAAAGGAAACACCTTTAGTGTGAAAGAATCCTGCCAAATTTATTTTATTTTACTTTTTGGAATAAATTGTCAAGGATAAAAAAACTATTTTCTTTATCATGCTTGGATTTTGGATGCTACCCATTACAAGAGGAGATGTGTTTTCCAAGACAAAAATGTAATGTAGTTAACACCATGCATTGATACACCAACACACTAACAAGTGCAAAAACACATTGATAAGTGCAAAACAAAAGTGAATAGACACACCAACACAAATGCACACTAGCACATGCAAAGACACATGCAAGAAAATAATCTTGCAAAATTAGCAAAAATTCATAAATATACCATTGAATTCAAATTCAACTATAGTTGTAATATTACAAAAATAATGTGTAAGGGGTTTTAAAGAAGGGATTTTTTGAAAATCACTAAAGCACATGTTTATTGTTGTTGCTTCATGATCATGTTTGATATTGGTTTGTTACCTTTCAAAGCTTCTTTTGCATCCACAATTTATAGTTGTAAAGAATGGAAAGGTTTCCAAAGTAGAGAAATTTGTGGGCTTCAAAATGTAAAAATGACATGAAAAATAAATAAATATTATTTTTATATAAATGAGGTGTCTTTTTTATTTATGATGTTTTGATGTGAAGTACATATGATTTATATTTTAACTAAGTCTATGTAATTATCATATTGTAAGCTTACATAAAATTATGTGATTTTTATGTATTAAACATGAACATTCATGTATGTCATTCAAAAATAATGTCTCATTGTTTGAATATTTAAGATATTGAATACATAACAAATATCATTTATTTTAACCATAACATAAAATTCATGCAATTTTTCTATGAACCTATGAAAATTTGATTTTGCATAGATTTTGTACAAACCTATGAAGCCTGGTAAGTTTGTGATGGTTACTTTGAATACATTGAAAAATTTCTAATAGATTTTTACAAATTGGTAAGGTATCATTTTATTGGAACTTATAAAACCTAAATTACTTATTAACCCATAGAAATAGGGTATTATGGTTGAACATTAATTAAGAGACCACTATCCATACCACATTTTGGGAATGTCCTTCACTTGTTACATGCTCAAAATGTACATAGTAATATTCAAAGGGCAAACATTAAACATGAGTAATGAACTAAATTTGCAATGCACCTTGATAATTAAGTTTGTGGGACTTCAATGACCCAACTTCAATTGTGAATTTTCTTGTTTATTAAGTTTTCCTTGGTTAATTGAACCTAGTTGGACCCCCCCTTTCAAGTGGACCCACTTGTTGTTTCATCTAACTCAACTGCCATAACCTTAACTTCATTTTATTCCCCCCAAGTTCAATTTTCTTGCTTGCCCGCCTTGCTAAATCTTGCCCCTTGATTCCCAATTGATTCCTAGCAATGTTCACATGCCCTTACCTCCCTTATGACACACAACAAAGTGATATTTGGTGGATGACAATGTTCCCATCAAGATCACATTTTCCTTGAAGCAAGATCATCTCCTTGACCTAACCTTCTCCCCATGGAATGTCCTTTCCTTGGGCCCCATCTTTGCCTCAAGCCCATCCCCTATTTGGTAGATTGCCATGTCCCCATCTTCTCCTTAGAACAAATTTTCACCTTAAGCCTACCTTATCCTTGGGGCCATTTTCCCACACAAAAAGACCATTTAACTTAACCAATGTCCATCTTTGGGGGCACATATTCTCCTTGAGAATTTTTTTTTTTCCCTAGGCCTTCCATCTTGCCAATAAAAAACCATTTAATTTAGTTAATGTCCATCCTCTGGGGCACATCTTCTCCCAAGGGAATAATTTTCCGTCAAGCCCATCTTCACCCAAAGGCAACATCTTCTCCCCATGCCACATTCTCTTCACAACCTCATTTTCTCCCCAAGGAACCATATTCTCCCCAAGCCCATCTTCAGCTTGGGGAAACATCTTATACTTGAACCACATCTTCTTTTCAGCCCCATTTTCTCCCTAGGTCCATCTTCACTTCAAGATAACATTTTGTCCCTAAAGAATTGTTTTTTTTTCAAGCCCCACCTTTCCCTAGGTCCACCTTCTCCTCAAGTACATATAATACTTGCATTCTTTTACTTTGAAAATGTTTAAAATTTTGCAGATCCTTTTTGGCTTATATCTTTTTGACTCCTCCTTTTTCATTATTTATCACTTGGTGACGACCAAGTATTTAATTCAATTTCATTTTTCACTTTTGTGATCTACATAATATTCAAATTGTTGTAATCATTTTTTTATTTTGAAAACGATTAAAAATTTTCAAATCCATTTTGATGTATATCTTTTTGAATCCTCCTTTGACCACCAAATATTAATTTAATTTCAGTTTTTGCTTTTGTGATCTACACAATATTTAAATTAGCCTTCTTTGATGTGATTCTTACGATCACTACCAATAATGATATGCATTGAGCATGTTGACCACTGAGTTCAATTTGCAATTTCAAAATTGGTTGAACTATCCAAAGTGTTTTAAATTATTTTTGGATTTTTCTAAAGTCCAGAATTCATTAAAACCATGATATGAATTATAAAATCAAAAAGCTCTGAGCACTTTTTTTTCCAGAGTCATGGGCTATCATCTCAAAGAAAATTCGTAAACCTAAGCCACATTGGAGTTGATGTTTGTGAAACTAGCGTCGAAATTTGTCCATACAAACCGTCTGCAAGACCTGGTCTGAAACCATTAAAGCACAGGTCTAGATGATCTTGATCAATGAGGTGTAGAACAAGGGAGAAAGAGACCTAGGGCACCCTTGCAAAACTTGGTTGCAATATTTGGGGGCTCAAAGGGTTTTCAATGTTAAAGATGCAGGGTAGATCGGATTATCTGGTTTTCCAGGTCAAGAGTAAAATTAGGGAACTGAGAGTAGATATGACTCTCTGAACAAAACTTGGTGCAATGTTGGGGTGTTAGGGTTTTCAAAGTTAAGGGTTTTCGGCTTAGCAAAAGGGCTCCTCTCTCAAAGAGTCAGTTGAATGCAAGTATTATATGTACTTGTGAAACCAGAAAACTGCGTTACAAAGCAGTCTGAAAAGCATAAAACTTTTACAAAATTGTTGTAAGATTCAAATTGCTGAAGAAGTAGGTCAAGATTTAAAGGCCCTGATAATTGGATTTGGGGATCTAAGATGATGAAAGTTTTGGAAATAGCAGCACTGGAACAGCCTGTGTTGTAATTTTACACAAAGTTTTCATAGATCAACCAGAGCTACAGATTTGAAAAGTGTCTGGCATTTGACTAATTATCCATCCAGTCTACAGTATGAGGTTCTAGGTTTACAGCACCATCTGCTACCGCTAAAATCTGAGCAGATATTCGCTCTTTCCTTACCCGAACTACCAGGGTGAAACCACTTGAGCCCAAAACTCTAATGGGAGACCCTGAACCCTAAACCTTTGGTTAATACAAGTACAATGCAGCTCGCACAAAATTTGTGGGCTTTACAAAAGGATCACTGAAAGACAAAAAAATAATAATTTGAGCTCTAGTTCGGAATTTAGTGAAAGACTGAGGGGAGCAGAATCATGAAGAATGTCGCCCGAGGACACAGCCCCACATTATTTGCAACCAAAAAAAAAAGTGACCAAAAAACTAGACAATTTCATGAGAAACCACTGCGGCCCTAACTCCTATACCCTTATGGGAAACCACAACAGTCCTAAACCCTTGAGGGAAACCATGGTGGGCCTAAGCCCTTACGGGAAACCACAGTGGCCCTAAACCCCAAACCCTTATGGGAAACCACAGTGGCCCTAAACCCCAAACCCTTATGGGAAACCACAGCAGCCCTAAACCCCAAACCCTTAAGGAAACCACAGCAGCCCTAAACCCCAAACCCTTATGGGGAACCACAGCAGCCCTAAACCCTATACCCCTATTGGAAAGCATGGCAAGCTTAAACCCTAAAACCTTATGGGGAACCGCAGCAGACCTAAACCCTATACCAGATTATGGGAAACCATGGCGGCCCTAAACCCTTAATGGGAAACCCTAGACCCTGAATTAATGCATGAGATTCTTTGGAGGACGCAGCTAGCTAGCCGATATGGATCCAGACGGAAGCGCTGGGAGTGCCAAAGTTGATGATCGTGAAAAGGTAATAGCCTGCGGGACATATAACCGCATTTGGACAGCCGGCAACGGTGGCTGTATACTGGTTGGGAACAGCTACACTGGGAACAATAGTACCTGCCTGCAGTACGAGGCTGCGCTGGTTCTGCGAGAACGTGTGCGTTGTGAAAGAAGGAAAGTAGAGACGAAAGACAACAGCTGACGGCACCTGTCCCACTGTGAAGCTCACCTGGAAAGTGGTACCATATACCACTTCCGTCGGGAGGGTACCCTGCACAATCGTGGGTCGTCGCGGGTTGTAGGCGGCGTTGAGGTAATAGGGTCTGTACTTCTCGTAGCGAAGCTCGGTGGGGAAAGGAACTCCAGTGAAGACGTATCCTTCATTAGGGTTGCTCCCACCCACGAACACCTCACCACTAGGCAAAACAACTGCGGTAGAGTGGTAGAGCCTAGGAATGTTGGTGGGTCTCATCACTTGGAACTTGCGTGATGTCGGGTTGTAAAGCACTGGGGTTAACACCGGTGTCTTGGCATTTCCCCAACCTGCTGTCCCTTGCTGTGCACCATTGATGATGAGTATCTCTCCAGTGGGTAGAATCAACATGTCCCCCATCACTCGTGGCATGGGCATGAGTGACATCACCCATCGGGGAGCTGTGAGCTCAGTGACCACCAAACGCCCACATGATTGCAAAGCAGTGGTGAAGTTCCCGGCCTGGAAAGCTCCAACTGGTGCACCACCGCAAATCATGATCTCCGCCACCGTGAAACTATTAGCAGCTGATAAGGGTAGCATGACTGAAGATCCTGAGGACGGATAGTTGCGAGGACCGTCAGGGATCTGTGGGTAGGTGCGAACCACTTGACCCGTCTTGTAGTTGAGTAGGATCGAGTTTCTGTTGGCAAATATATAAAGGTTTCCATCTGGTAAGAGATGGGTGAATGGGTACAGATTGTTCTCTGCGCCAGCTTCGTCAGTCGCCGCCAAGAAAGGGAGCTTGATCGTCCCTTGGCCTGCAGCCCTGGGAACGAACTCGTAATTGAATTGGGCTCGACCGCCAACTATAATGATGGTCTGATCAGGCAGCAGTTGATCAGATGAATACCAGCGATTTACAGCTAACTGGTTCTGAAACTCAACCCAATTGTCAGTAGGTCCATCTCCTATTGTACGAACGGTACTCCCTCCATCGTTCCACCCGCCAGTCTGCTTCAATGTCCCATCTGAAAGGACGGCACCAGATGAGCACCATGTATCGGTGAGAATCTCTAAAGGCCGAACAAGGTTTGTGGCGAGATCCAGTTCGACCGAGTGCGCCCAGCAGTCCACTTTGAGAGCACGATCGTTCGGGTCGTTCCTGCAAGTACCGTCAGGTAACCTGATCTGCGAAGGACCGTAGTCGGTCCTGTCGAAGATGACAAGTTTGTTGGTGTGTAGCAGCACCGTATGCATTGCCGATACACCACCATTTGGCACTATGACTTGCCATGAATCCGGATAGCTCGCATTGTTGAACCTGATTAAAGAAAGAAACACCAATACGCACAAACTGAGCTTTTGTTTCGATAATATCCCCATTGCAAATGACATATCCAGTATAACTTTGCTTCTTGTCGACCCCTCACTACAACCAGCTGATCTTTGCAGAGCGATCACCAGTAGAGACACAGTAGTATAAGCATCAATCCACACCCCCACTAAACTTAGTAGACGACTACACTTAATATTCTATTACCCCTTTATCCCACGTACGTGCCTCATAAAATATACAAAGAAGAACCTCCCCTCGCACACTCTACTAGCTTCAAATCTCCAACATCAATCTCTCAAACCGGTTCCTCACAAACTTAGTTTATAAGTTAACACTCGCTTTGACACATTTCCATGTCTACCATTCGTGAAAGCACCCACACTATCTAGTCAATAGATCATTACAAAAGCGACAAGATGTAACGCTACGCTACTAGGGGGTTTTCCGTTCTTCACCAGAAGTGGAAGAAGCTGGCTGATCAAGATACCGATCCGCCCTTGAGAGGATGTTGTTCTCAAGCCTCGCGCTTCATCAGCTAGCTAGCTAGATGTCTGGTGTTGTTGTGTCGGTTATTTGATTGTTTGAATAACTGGCCTTCCGGTTCTTTAGTGTTTCCAGAATCAACGAACTGCCAGTCCCGGGCTTGACCTTTCTAATAAAAATTGAGAATCAGATAAACCACCGGGTCCAGTTGTTTCAGAAACATCAAAGAACTAGCAATTTTTATGAAAGAACTGGCAGTTCGAAAGGTGGGTCTTTGAGTTTTCGAATTTTTTTGAGAACCAATTAGGTTCTATATCAAAATAGGATTTTGTAATTTGTCTGAGCCTAGATGGGTAAGTGAGAATGTCATTTTTAAGAAACTTGATTGATTCTATTTCTTCCCTTTCTTCCAAATCTGATAAGTATATCTACAAACACCAACTCTGGACCCGCCCGCTATGAGTAGCAATAGGGTGACCAACCCAACCATCCCCAGTTGACAGCCGGCGGGTATGTGTAACAGATTTTAGTGGCCGCACAACACTTGTCTGGTCCTGTGTTCACAGGATTTCTCGTGCGCGCGCACGCATGCACGAGCTCTAGCTAAAGCTCGGAGGTTGGTGGACAGTGCAGTAAAAATTCGGAAGCTTTAAATGGGGTTTCGGCGTCCTGCCCTGGACTGCCGGGGCTGTGTTTGGACGTTTCTTGCAAATTGACGTGCCATAGCGCACTAGTAGCAATGGCCAGCTCAAGAAGACGCCGAATTAAGTCCCTCATTTTAGTTCTAACTGGCTCCGATCCCTTGTAAGTTATGGCCACTGGCAAGCTCAAACCAACATCAGTTAATGGAAATGCTCCATGAAGTTCCCAAAAACTGAATTCACACTTCACACGGCCAACACCTGGTCAACATTCCTCAAAATGTGGTGCACCAAATGAAAACTACCTTATTGTTCCCTGGTCTCGCCCTTTTCAGGCGTCTTGCCTTAATTAAGGGCTTAAGTGCACAGAGAGACGTTTCTATAAGTAAAGTGATTCTTTTTTGGAATTTTTGATTTGTAGCCAAAGTGGCAATCATCACCCCCAGGAAGATTTATGTGGCTATAAAACTAGATATAGGGTGAAATTTTTTTGACTATCTCTCTATGTTTTTGTCTAAACTCTGAAATATAGATATGTGGAGTTCTTTCTTTAAGGAAAAAAACTCACTTTGGGAGATTGAAATCCTCCAGATTCACTTCACTTTCAAATTTTCTTTTGGGTGGTTTTTTCCCACTTAAAAATAGGCTGGGACTCCCACTCCTGCAACTAATTTATTCTAATTGTGCACTGGACCTAAATTAACTTAGATGGGCCATTTTTAATTAGAAAAAGCAGTAGGACATACCATAATTAACGACCATGAAGAGGGTTCAGCAAAATCCTACTATACACAAAAGGCTGCTCTTCTGTTGGGTATTAAGCTTGGGTCAATTGTATGAGAAACAAGGAACATAATTATTTTGGTTGTCAATTTTTAGTTGAAAACTGATCATCAGTGATAACCCAGCTTTGGTATTAGTCCTCTATAATTGGTTTTTGTTTGGATGGGAGGAGGTTTGGATTTGGGAAGTACCTGAGAACAACTTATATGGTACTGTCCTTTCTTTGCTTTGTTCTGAAGATATTAAATCCAAAGCTATGGAAGGAAAGGGTCCCTATTGCAATCTCCATAATCCTGCTATATTATGAAAGAACCAAGAATTAAGTAGGTTATCTCAAATCATGACTTTGTGATATTTTCTATCCTCTAATGTCCCATCTGCTGGTGCCCTGGTGACCAAAAAGGAAACAAAAGTCAACAGAGAGACACTCAAGAATCCTTGATTTCTCCTGGAAAAATGGGGTGTATAATTATACTTTTTCAACTAGTCCTTACTACGTAGCACTAATGGTCACGTTCCTGGTGAGCTATTTTCTCTGCATGACTGTACAAATATCTTCCACGGGGGAAGACTTTTCCTTCTCCTCTGAGTTTTTTTCCTTATGGTAGTAACAAGGGTGGCTCTGATCATGTCAAAGCATGGAATAGCACAATGGAAAAGCATCCCTAACGTTTGCCATATGTATGGATTAACACCTGTTGAGCATCCTTAGTAGCAATGGATAACTTGTGGGAAGTCCATAAACCCTAAACCCCGGGCCTTAACTGCCAACTGCAACTCCACTGTCCCCTGCAACTCCACTGTCCTGTGCAAAAGTTGCAAGTTTTTGGCTGAGAGAACCTGGCTTTCCAAGTTTTTCTCAAAAAATTCTGCAAAAGAGCCAATATTTGCCTCAAAACAATCAATGGTCCAAAGAGTTACAATACACAATTTAACACGAATGTGAGTTGATGACATTCGTTTATAAAAAGTATGATTGTGACAAATATTGTTCAATAAATAAGTTTCAACATAAAAAAAATGTAAATTGGGTGCAAATACATTCAAAGGAGCCCAAAAGTCCTGTTGGATAGTGATGAAACTTGTAAACTTTTTTACATGTGTTTTTGTTTTGATAATTTTAAAGTTACATTAATTATTTCAAGTTGTGCTAAATGACACATATGAGTTTGAAGAATTTAAATTAAAAATTCATCAAATTTAATTGGGTTCTAATTCTAGTAAGGACTCTTGAACTCGAAGAATAGTTGCATCAAAAGTAGTTAATTTTGCAGGGAGTAAGATTTTTAAAAAAATTAATAATTTTTTTTTAATGATCATTACTCACACTTGAAAAGAAAAGCACAATTAAAAAGTTATGAAATTTAAATTTTAGATTTTCAAAGTCTGGTTCAAAATCTCAAAATTTCAAAAGTACTTTGTCACATGCAAATGGGATGTAATGTACATGACATAAAACAAAGTGTAGATTACGTTATAAAAAACTAAAACCTAAAATAGTAAGCATATTTTGATATGATTCAAAATTATGATAATTTTTCAATACAAAATATAAAATCTAGCAAAATTTGTAATTTTTTTAATATTCATATTTATTTAACATTCACCAGCACAAAAATGTGATACACTAGAAAAAATATATGTATTTTTAATAACACATTGCAAAATATTTCATTCAAATTTTTGTAAAAATAAATTCTGAAAGTTATCTATTGAAGAAACATGACTGAAAATCTTCAGTCCACTCGAGAGAAGTAAAATTAATATTTGCCAAAATGACGGACAAATATATAATGATAGGCAGGGCTAGGAAGTGTATGAAGAAACTCTTAAGGTTGGAACAAAGCAATCCCAATTCAAGCATTCTTCTGTTGTAAAGTTTGGTTGGTTTGTGACCAAACAATACGTCACCTCACTGGTGTGAACATAGCATGTTTTTGAGGTTTGTTTTTTGTTTTATTAGCTGTCATTTTTGCAATTGGAATCTTTCCATTACTGTTGCAGACAATGCATGGGGAGGCTTTTCTCTTGGTCGGGGTGTTATGGAGTGTAAGAAAGAGGCGACGCGAATGATGGTGAAGAATGGAGCTGTATTGATGAGGGGAGGTGGAAAGAACAAGGGCGGGAAGAGGATAGAAGGTTGTGGTGGGGTGATGGCTGGGAGAGGGGAAGGGAAAAAGGTGGTAGACAGATAGAGAAGGGGATAGATAGGGGTGGATGTCTATTTTGGAAAGGAACTTGGTTAGTTGTTGAAATTTTTCCGCTACGCCAGTAACTTGGCCAAGTAGTTTTATAAAGGCACTTATGAAAGGTTGGTGCCAAGGTATGATGATGACTTGAGGGATTTGAGCCTTAGAATGGGGTGCAGATTGAGGAGAGTGAGTATCAGGGATGGGGGGCTTGGGTTGCAGTGCCTTGCATTTGTGTTGTTGGCTGTGGTCTAAGTGAGTACTAGAGACCCAGGGGGGAATCCTGAAGGTGGATAGAATGAGTGTATCGAATGAGAATGAAGAAAGGATTTGAGACGAGCAGTGCTGTTAATCATTTTGCATGAGAGTTAGTCTCTTTGAGTGGCACTAGCAAGCTTGGTATCGACTGTTTGGAGTCAAGTGTTTCAAAATGCATTTTGGACTCGAGGGTAATCAGGTCATAGGTCTTTAGTTAAGCAGAGTGAAGAAAAGTTGCATTATTGCATTTTGTGGGGGAACGGGTTAAAGGCTCAATGGATCGAGTGAGCACCGAGAGTTTTGACCTCAAAGGCTATACCTTAATAGGTGTTTGATCTTTGATGAACACACTGGAGCCAGAAGGCTTGTGCTTTCTAGAGACTCTCATGAAAGGCAAGGTGTAAGTTTTGAATTCGGTTATCCACTTTGCCGATTTGTGAGTGTATGAACTATTTTTGTTCAAAGATCAGTGAATGCATGTAGGAATATACTGTGATGAGAAGTGAGAAAGGGTCAGAGATTATGGTTTGTCTCATAAGATCAGAAGAGAGACAACTCTGCTTAGGCCCATACTGGTAGTCAGGTTTGTTGTTTCGTCTGATCACCCATTCTTTTGGTATCAGAGCTGGTTAAGATCTGGTAGCTTCAGTAGAACCGGTGGATGTCTAGATATAATGATAATTGAAGTATCATGTCTTCATCTAGTGCAGATGAGGTTGGTGGAGAAGAGTTGACATAAGAGATTCGTGAACAACGAATCGTCATTAGGTTCGATTATCCAAGGGGGCAGGATGGACCACAGAGAGGAGCGGTAGTCCTGTGTTTCCTGGGTTTTGGAGTAGTAACATTTGTAGGAATAGACCCAAATAAAGCCCGAGTTGGAGACATAGCAGTAGAAGTAGCTCATAGTGGCTTTTATACACGTGCTGAAGTTTGGTTGAAGGTGAGAGATGGAGCAAGGGGATGGGCGTCAACCTCAAAGTTACAGACACAATACTACTACACCTCGCACCTGGCATAGAGTGACGCCTTCATTTGCTGAGAAGCCGCGTAATGTACCTAGGATAGGAGACATTTGGATTCCCAAGCTTGCTGTGTTACCTAACCATTTTGTCAGATTATACATTCCGGGTGTGGAAGACTTGTTTCAAGTTGGAGATCGCCTACTCAAGGTGGAACATAGTGGATCAAGCTCTCACCTCATAAGCTGGAGGATATGGCGCAATCAAAAGGAAGGGTGGCAGTTCCAGCAAGAATCCACAGATGAGCAAAGTTTTTCCACTTTTCCATCTGACTTTGTACCTATGAGACCAATAGTAGAAGGTGATCAGTTCAAATTTTCAAATTGAATCACAACTGTTTTTTCTTTTTTCTTGAAGCTTTAGATCGGAGCAGGACATTTGCAGAATGACTAGCCCCCAGGGAATGGATGAACTGTTCTAGGGGCGAGACCATGAGGACGTCAATGATTGGGCAGAGAGGCTCACCATGGTAGCTGAAGTGCGAGATCTAAATGCAAATAAGCTCTTCAAGATTGCGAAGCTGAATCTGAGAGGCAGAATCAAGGAATGGTTCAAGAGGTTGCAACCAGCACCAGCAGATTGGGATGAGTTGAAGACTCTGATAGTACAGAAGTATGGAGATGTTGATGCTAGTGACATCAGGATGAAGCTCGATGCCATCAAACAAGAACCCAAGGAGAGAATTCAAAAATATTATGAACGTCTTGATAAACTATTTCAAAAGGGTCGGATACAAGACGCCGAGTAGAAAAGGAGATTTCTAGCCATAATGAGGCCAGAAATTCGAAAATTGTGTGTGGTGAGAACGTTTAGAAATATTGAGGAGTTAATTAGTGCTACAATGAAACTTCAAAGAGTTCTGCGTGAGCTTGGGGAAACTCCTTATGAACCTCTGAAAAAGGAACAAGAAGAGGAGACCTTGGAAACCATGATGGAGAAATAGGTCACTGCACTAAACAACACCTTGATCAACTTCTTCAAGGGGACTGTGCATAATCCAGAAGCATCATCTTCTTCCACTGCGTTTAGAGGATGCCAAATCTACAAAAGGGGGGACCATTTGGCCACCACCTATCCAAGGTTAAATGAAGCATGGCCAAAATGTGCCAAGTGCGGTATGCCTCATAAGACAGAGAATTGTGGAATAAAATGTACCTTCTGCTTAGGGTTGGGGCATTCTGAGGACAGATGTTGGAAGAAGCCCAAAGATGGGAAATCACACTCTGGAGCAGCAAACTTCTTGGAGGTGTTGCTGAATGATGAAGTAGCGACCATGCAACAACTTAATAAGCTATGTGGGAATGAGAACCTTTTCTCTTACACCCGAGTGCCTAGAAGGAGGATTCCTATTGATGTAACACCAGGAGGGGCTATGCCGACCCTTGAAACTGTAGGAGATGGAGTAGGTGCAAGCCGAGATACTTCAGTCAAATCCAAGATTCTTGCACACTTCATAAAAGGAAAGATTTCCCTCTCACCTATGGAGACCATTTTGATGATTCCAGGGGAACTGGAACACCTTGAAAGTTTGGTAAAGTTGGCTAGGAGAAAGAGGGATTCCAAGGCGATTGAAAATCAAGTGTCAATGGTTTCTGTGGTTCCAGTACTAAGGAAGATCTGCATCAACAAGACCCATAAAAGCAAGACGCTGCATTTGCTTGTGGAGATCAACAACTATGTTGTTGAAGGTCTGGTGGATACTGGAGCTTCCATGTCTGTTATGGCTGCCGTTACAGTTCGAAAACTGAGCATGATGCATCTCGTAACAAGATCTGAGACTTACAAAATCGCATCAGGAGTTGTTACACAGGCTCTAGGTCAAATTGATGAGGTACTTGTCAAGGTTGGAGGCGTACAGTGTGCCATGACCTTCATGGTAGTGGACACGGACAGTTATGATGTACTCCTTGGACTAGATTTTTTGATGAAAATTGGAGTAGTTGTGGATGTGGAACGGGGTTTAATACAAATAACACACGGCCCCGGAACCGATGTGGAGGTACTACCATTGACGATGGTGAATTTGTTATAGAGGATGAATTCAGAAACTATGATGCATGAGGCTGCGACCATCTGGAAAAACACACACATCAATGATGATTATGACTGGATACCAGATTAGGATCGTGTGATCATGACCAAAGAAGATGATGCATCTACCTCGGATTCAGATACTGGTACTGATGGCAGTGGGCACTGTGATTCAGAGTCTAATCAATTGAAACAAATTGAGTGTGAGGATGAGTTTAGAGATATTGAATTGGAGGATTTGGTGAGGTCAGAAGGGCTGCAAGAGATTATGCAACTGATACTACAGGAGCAGGTTGACGGGTTCATGGAAGAAGAAATCACAGATGCGAATGATTACGCAGATTGGATGAGATGGGTGTCTGATGTAGAGCAATGTAGACAAGCCATGTATGAATCCACACATGATGCAGTTGTCCCACTTTTGCTGCGGCAACCCAACCGAAGACACGCTTCCTCAATTCCAGCACTACTGCAGACTGTCTAGACAAAAGATGGCAACTCTGATGGCAGCCGCACTGAGCAGTTAGCATCATCCAACCATGATGAAATGGACACTAGATGGAGGGAGATTTGTCAGCAAATTAGGATTGACACCAGCTTGGAGGAAGAGAGACAACAACTCTAGAGAGTTCTGGAGCAGTACCAAGATGTTTTTGCTTGGAACAAGGGTGAACTAGGTTACTGCACTATTGGGGAACATTTTGTGGATACGCAAGGGTTCCCACCTTGCAAAGCATCTCCTAGTCGATTATCCTACTGGGAAGAAGTAGAAGTGAAGAGGCAAATTGATGTCCTGGTCAATTTGGGCAAGATGAAGCCCGGTAGCTCTGAGTATGCATGTCGGGTAACTCTACCAGTGAAGAAGGATGGGAGCAAGCATTTTTGTGGAGACTATCGACCACTCAACGCACAAACACTTCAGGATTCATTTCCAATGCCACTCGTGGAGGATGTGATTAATCAATTGGGAAACTCATCATGGTTCACTGCTTTAGACTTGTAGTTTGGCTTCTGGCAAATTCGAATGTCTCCAAAAGACATGAAGAAGACAGTTTTAATTACTAAAACCAGGCTGTATGAGTGGACAGTCATGCCATTCGGCCTCAAGAATGCAACGAGTACGTTTACCAGAACTATGTCGGAGGTCTTTAAGGACTTGGGTAACAAATTCCTGAAGGTATTCGTTGATGACCTCAAGGTGCACAACGAAAGTTGGGAGGAACATCTTCAACATCTGGGTGTAGTGCTGTATAAACTCAGGGAAGTAAATCTCAAACTGAACCCAAACAAGTGTCGTTTTGCTACAAAGAACATTACATTTCTGGGCCATGTCGTTAGTGAAGAGGGCACCAAACCGGATCTTGGCAAAATTGAAGCAGTTCTGCATTTTTCGCAACCTATGATAGTCACAAACGTTAGGTCGTTCTTAGGTCTAATAGGGTATTACCGGAATTATGTCCGAGGCTATTCACGACTGGCAGCTCCACTGTTTGAGTTGACCAAAAAGGATGTTAATTTTGTGTGGGACATGGGCTGTCAACAGGCATTCCAAGAACTAAAGGCAGCGCTGGTTGACACGCCTGTACTCACACGACCTGATTTCAAGAGAACATTTTGTCTTGACGTTGACTGTTCACCTAGAGGTGTTGGAACTATACTGTCACAGAAAGAAGGAAGATTTGAGAAGGCGGTGGCTTATGCCAGTAAGAGCTTGACAGAAGCATAGAAAAAATTCCATCCCATGGAAGGGGAATGCTATGCACTAATCTGGGGCATCATGCATTTCAGGCAGTACTTGCACAAGAATCATTTCATTTTGCGCACAGATCACAAACCTTTAGAATGGTTAGCTACCGTGTCTGATGTGCATGGCAAGAGAGGCAGGTGGGTTGACATGTTACAGGATTTCAGTTTCAAGATAATCCATCGACCAGGACTCAGACATACGAATGTCGATGCTTTGAGTAGGAATCCAGTTAGACCAGCCACAGATGATGATGACTTCAGTGAAGAGATCCAAGACATTGGAAATACACTAACTGACACACCTAAAGGAAAAGGGGAGACTCTCTTTGTTCAGATTAGCAAAGAAACAGAATGGTTCGGTGTCAGGAAAAAGGACAGGGAGTGTGTACAACATCATGCGTGTTGTTTTGGCATCAACCATTGTAATTATGTTAGCAGCCAGTAGCTGTATGTGGTTGATGTTATATCAGAAGAAAACTAGCCCAAGGAGCTTGTTCCATATGAGGCAGAAATTGCAAAGGGGGGTGAGCTTATGCAAGACGATAATGTGAGAGTAGTGCTAAAGAGAAGGAGACCCCAGTACTATGAGAAGCAACAGCAATTGGAGCTAGTGTTGGCAGCTCAACAACTGTTTGGATCTAGTGAACATGACTTGGTTCCTACAGGTTCCGATGAGGAGGATGAGTGGGGAGTAGGCACAAGGCACCAAGACATATGGGAGGATGTGACCTGCATGGATTTCCTGCAAGGAGGCATGCTACCAGACACTGTTGATCCTGTGGAATCTACGAAAGCAAGGAAGAGAATATTAAACTACCATTGGCAAGATCAATCACTTTAATTCAAAGGGTTACTTGTACCAAGGCCAGAAGACCGCATGGGACTAATAGTCCGAATGCATAAAGACCTAGGGCATTTTAGAGAAGAAAGGACTCTGGCTGAAATATGTAGGAGGTACTTTTGGCATAATCGGATTGAGGATGTGAAGACTGTTGTAAAGGTATGCCAATAGTGTCAGATGGTGAGAAGGATGGGGAGTATACATTCTGAAGATGAAAAGTTGAAGAGTATACCCATTTGTGATCTGTTTCATAGAGTGGCTATGGACACTACAGGACCATTGCCTGAAACCAAGTCAGGAAACAAATACATTCTGGTGGCCATCGACCATTATTCTAAATGGTGCGAGGCAAAGGCAGTTGTTGATCATGGTGCTAAGACTGTGGCCAGGTTTCTGGAAGATGACATAATCTGCAAGTATGGAGTCCCCAAGTTTGTGCTTACTGACAATGGTGGAGAATGGGCTGCAGAATTCAATGTTATGTGCAAGGTCTACGGTATCGACTGTTTGGAGTCAGGTGTTTCAAAATGCATTTTGGACTCGAGGGTAATCAGGTCATAGGTCTTTAATCAAGCAGAGTGAAGAAAAGCTGCATTGTTGCATTCTGTGGGGGAACAGGTTAGAGGTTCAATGGATCGAATGAACACCGAAAGCTCTGACCTCAAAGGCTATACCTTAATAGGTGTTTGATCTTTGATGAATACATTGGAGCTAGAAGGCTTGTGCTCTCTGGAGACTCTCATGAAAGGTAAGGTGTAAGTTTTGAATTCGGTTATCCGCTCTGCCGATTTGTGAGTGTATGAGCTGTTTCTGTTCAAAGATCAGTGAATGCATGTAGGAATATTTTGTGATGAGAAGTGAGAGAAAGGGTCAAAGATTGTGGTTTGTCTCAGAAGATCAGAAGAGAGACAACTCTGCTTAGGCCCATACTGGTAGTCACGTTTGTTGTTTCGTCTCGTCACCCATTCTTTTTGGTTACAGGTTCACATCATGAGCAAAAGTATATTTGCAGTGGACCAGGCCATCAAGTCATAAACATGCTGGTCCTATAATATTACCTATGAACCTTGTTACCAGTTTCTACCTAATTGAATCTAGGTAGAAAATTTGTGGAATCAGTTGGAATTATGTTTACTACAAATAAATTAAAATTTCTATAAAGTACATAATACAATATTTATTTATTAAATTTAATTTTGAAAAAAAAAATCATTAAACCATTTATGTTCAAGAGGATAACTAATTATGCAAAAGTGCGACTACCCTTTAAAACTACTTGGAGGAGATTATGTAGTATTTTATTTTAAAAAATGTATATGTCATTTATTCTAAAATGTCAACCTAGCAACTTGGTCTAGTGCTTAGGCCTAAACTGAAAGAAATTTTCAATCACCTAAACCACTTGGACAAAAGTGAAATGGCTGTTAAACATGCATGTCCACTACCAAACCCTTATCCACTTCACATAGACTTCCATTTGCATGCACATATGTCAAATATTTGTTATATGTTCATAAAGATTAGTGTGACCTGTGTTGTTGGCCCAAGTGTGAACTCTTTATAATGTAAGGAGGACATAACATATGACATTATTTTGCAAGGTATATTTATATCCCATTGCAAGATCTTTCCAATAACACCAAAGGCACATCACAATTCCTTCTATGGTAAACCCCTTTGTAATATGCCCTTGGTGACCACTTTTTTTTTGTGACACTAATGAATTGTGATTTAAACATGTAGACAACCACATTCCATATAAACCCTTACAAGATTATGACTATGGGCAAAAAATTTTACAAAATAGCAGATTTATGTTAGAATAAAGGTGCTAATTGTTAAAATTTTCTACATGGGTTATTCTAAATTTTATTATGTGTTATTAGACTTGAAGAGGGTTGTAATTTCTACTTGTTTTAATGTGAGAATTTCTATTGAATTTGAACTCCTTAATTATTAACTTTTATATTTTAGTAACTAGATTTTTTTAATTAAGATTTTATTTTTTCTTAGCAAGTTTGCATATTTTTTGCTTGCCTACATTAAAAATTTATTTTTCCTTTTGTTTTCAACTAGACTCATTGTTGTTAATTTGTGCAACTTGAACACAAAGCAACATTAACATTGTCAAAAGGAACTACAATTCACAAAACCTTAATATTTGTCTCAGATTTCCCCCATTATATTCACATTTGCAAAAAAAACTTTACAACTATTTTGTGTTACTAATGAGTGTGATAGTGATTTTATAGAATGACATTTCTTATTAAAACAAATGGTTACCAAAAAAAATGTGTGACACAAACAAGAATTTGACTAAAATGGGTGTGATTATAAAGGGGTTTACTATACCTGAATTGAATGGTAGACATTCAAATGTTATCATATCCTCAATTGATTTTTCCTTCCAAATTTACCTGGTTTTTTGGAATTTATTTGAATTTTCAGCAGCAAAAATCACTTAAAAATCAATATCTCCCACATTCTTAATCCAAATCTTACCAAATAAATTCCATTAAATCCTGCTCATCAAGATCTTTCCAACAACACCAAAAAAGTTCCAATTCCTCTGAAATTTTCAGCTATGATTCAATTAATTTTCAGTGAAAAAATCATTCAATATTCAAGAACTTTTGTAGCACAAGTTCAAACATCATGGAACCAAGCCCATGCACCCCTCCTGACCAAGAGCTTTCCAAAGACACCAAGAACATGATCTAAAGCATCCCAGTTCTGTGGATCTCATAACTACAAAACAAACTACCTTCCTTCATATTGGATAGATAGGCCATTTCAACTTAATTTACGATGCTTTGATAAAAACTTTTGCCACCTATTAGATCACAAATGTCTCATTTGACATGCACAAATGTTATGTTATTGAATGCAAATAAATACACAATTCAGATGACTTTCAACAATTTATTAAACAAGATATATGCTGAAGGTATAATGACTAAGATTGACAATGGACACAAACATTAAATTTCCAAAGTATACTCCCTTATACTTGAATAGGTATTGGGATCATTTTAGTTGCATCTATCTCTCCTAGAAGATGAGATCAAAACTCCTTGGAGCTCATGTTGTTCCCTCCACATCAACTTTTTTGCTAGATCCATGTTCTTTTAACTGAGTTCATGTTGTTCTTGAAGAATACAAACGGATATTGCCATACTAATATGTCCGGATGCCAAGATTAGATTTGGTGAAGTGTATTCCCTTGTACCATAGTCCCTTCCCTTGGCCACTTAACACTTGTTTGTCCAATAAATAAATAATTTTTGGGATTCCATTTCAACAAATGTATATTCCCAAATATTCCATCAGATTCTTTATTTTCCTTCAAAAAAACAGATATCTGATTTGTTTTGGAAAATTTCAACATTTCTGAAAATAATATAATTAATGTTGAACTGACCCAAGTATTATGGTAACTGAATACTCTCAACTAATACCATCAATTTAATCTTTTTTTTTTGTCTAAACTTATGGGAATAGAATTTAGATGGTTTCCCACTGCTATGCGTTATGTCCTTTTATGATGTTTTGCTATTACAAAATATATGTGATCAGTTTCAAAATTTTGCATTACAACACTAAAAAAATACTAGCAGAAAATGGTTTTAAAGTTACAAGATTTGCATTTGAAAAAAATGTTGAAATCATATGTTGGCATTGATAGAATTGAATGGGAATTTAAATAGCTTTGGGCAAATATTTTTTTCCCTTGGGCTATATTTCCCTGAGCTTTGGGTCATATACTTTTTTGTATGACATTCATGTTTGGGTATATGCTGTGAATAGAGATGAAGTTTTTCATATGTTGTATGATTCCAAAGAATGGAGGCATTATGGAGGAGAGTTCCAGAACTGACTGGGGCATGCTTCTTGATCCATGCATGCATGGCCGTAAATTGAAAGGGTTAAATTGATTGAGTTTAAATACCTTAATATAGCTACAATATAAAAACAGTTTTGTTTAATAAATAAAATCAAATGAGTAGCAGCATTGAAGTGCATAAATATTAATTAGTTCCTAGAAATTTATTGTGGAGTAAAAGAAATTTGGCTAACTTGTCTTATGGATGATCGCAACTTGTGCTAAATTATACAATTGAGAAATCCATCCACTGGCCAGTGGGGCTGATGTTTGTGCAGGCTTCACAAAGTGTTCTGGAAAAGGTATTTTTCAACGTTCCCAATGATATTTCTGATATTTTCCATGGCTATTTCCAAGCAGATGGCTTTCTAAAAAATTCAAGAAAATTTTGAGCTTGGATAAGCAGAAGCTAGCTTTATGTCTAATTCACATAAATCTTCTGTCAATACTTTAGTAAAAGGAGCATGAACAATGAATTTTGGGGGGCATATTTTTGCAATTTTTCTACCAGAAAAATGTGACTTCAACCTGCACAAAAGACTTTAAGCAAAATAATGGCCAAAATTAGCCAGATTTCTAAAATAAAATAAAATAAAAATTGCCACATTCATATAATAGGTTGCAGTAGGTAGCCAACAATTTAGAAGGATGCTTTAATTTATTTTTCTTTCGTATCTCATTAATAGCCAAATTTGGCTTGTGAATGAAAATCGCTTAGTCTACATCAAAAATTTGAAAAAGAAAACGCTGATCAATAAACCTGTCATTTACTGGTAAAACTAGTCTGTTAAATAATCCGGAAAATCCGAAAAAGAAACCTCAAAAAGAAAAAAGAATTAAAATTTCAAAATTATGGCTGCAAGTTACGTTTCTCTTCCTCTTACTATAGTAATGAATTACACTATTAAATACAATTTCGCACAGATTTGGTACTGGAAGTCAGCATGGCCGAGTGGTCTAAGGCGCCAGACTCAAGTTCTGGTCTTCGTAAGGGGGCGTGGGTTCGAACCCCACTGCTGACAGAAAGAAATTGAAGTTCTCTTAAAATTCGCAGCAACATTTTAACGACCCCATTTGTTGGAAAATTCAGGCTTGAGGGCCATTTAGTTGCGAATTCACAAGTCCACTTCTACTTTTACGATTTTTGGATGAACAGAGCAAAAGTTATTGAATTTAGATTGATTTTTCAAAACTTGGCCTCAACCTCTAAAAATAATATGAATTAGCTTGAAACTGCATGACAAAAACATGAATGATTCATACAGATTGTTTCAGTGTAAATGTCCAGAATAGATTCAATGGTTCAATAAGGATCTGGTTACACTACGGGCCACATCCAAACAAGCAATCACCTACCTGAATATATAGATGCCTGACTTGCAACATGCTGACAACCCAGTTCAGAGATTTGCCCAGCCAGAAAGAAAACCCGAGTCACAAGTGTGCATTTGTATTCAGACCAGACATTGTGTACAGAGGTTCAAAGTATTAGAGCTGTGTTCACCACATTGCACACATCCTATGAGATTTTTTACACCTACATTTTCAGAAGGTTGCTGCTTCTCTTAGAAGCTGAAGATCACCTCTGCTACTCCCCCTGCCTCTCAAGTACAATCTTTTATCTCTTGGCTTCCTCAACTCCTTTCTCTTCAGTACTGAAATCCCGCTGTTCACAGCATGACCACCATAGCACACAACAACATTTGGAGTAGTTTTCCACATTTTTCCCATAGATTTTCCTCACTGTTGCCACGCTTTTGATGATTCATATCATGGACTGTAAGTGACAAATCTGTAGCAAGACATGGGAAAATTATGGGTTAGAGGTGTGGCAAAAGTGTGGGTTATAGGAGTGTGATAAACTGTGTGGAAATATTGACTCATATCCACATTTTTGCCTCGACACCATCTCACATGTTTCTATGAAATTTTCACATTTGTAACATGGAGGTTAGACCACACTATGCTCATACTATCCCTCTTTTACCCTCAGTTTTTTCACAATTATGACATAGATGTTAAACCAACCTATTCCACTCATTTTGTCAACTTTTCCTTGCAAATGATAGGTAGACTAAACCACTTTTGGCTCAACATATCTCACTTTTCTCCCTCAAGTTTTTCACATTATTAACAAAAAATATTATAGTTTTTTCCTCAAGTTCTCTATGTTATCAATAAAAAAAACTCCCACATTTTCCCTCAAATCTTTCATGTTATCTAGCTGGAAGTATCCTTACATTTTTTTCATTATTAATAAAGAGTATCTCATTGTTTTCCCTCAAGTTTTCCACATTATTTAACAAAAAGCATCATACTTTTTTCTCTCAAGTTTTTCAAGTTATTAACAAAAGTATCTCACTTTTCTCAAATGTCTTTCATGTTATTAATAAAAAATAACTTTTTTCATTGCTAACAACAAGTATCCCACTATTTTCCTTCAAGTTTTCCACATTATTTAACAAAAAACATTAAAAAAAATTTCAAACTTTTTTCACCTTATTTAACAAAAAGTATCACATCAGTGCCTTGGTGGTCACCAGCATTGAGTGGTGTCCTCTCCTCACCAAGCAGCCAACAAGGCCAAATGCTCGCATACAAATCCACCCTAGTCAAGACTACACTTTACTGTATTGTACATCAACAGAGCTGTACTTTATTGTACATACTAAGTTTACCATTAGTGCACCCTGCCCACAGACAACTCCCAACCACAAGCAATCACTTCACTGGAGCTGCCACCACTGGCACCTCTTGCATGTGATCACCTTCGATTGATTCCACTGCATATAAAGTGCTGCACTTCCTACTGCATCCCAAACTGTTCCATCGATCCGTTGAGGCCACCAGTGCTTCAAGCTTTCTAGATTCCTAGATCTGAGATTAACCCAGATCTTTCAGCTGCTCAACGAATTGTATCAGCTGCCCCCAATAATTTTTTGGGAAAGTACTCAACATATTAATACTAGATCCTAATAAATTGCCATCTTATGACTGAATATTTAATTGCATTTTTCTCGTGCTTAATATTGGGCCGTCAGGATCAACAGTGTTGTGAGATGTGGAGAGCACCCAGTTAAAAATTCAAATATTCATAGGTTTCCTTTTATAACATCAGAAGGGCAGATATGATAAATGACTACATTCACTTGTAACCAAAAGAGAGGTAAGCAGGTCCAACTTGCTGCTACTGAACCCTGCTAGACTCACAGAAAGATGCACAAAATATTGTCAATAGGGTTGCAAGTTGCTAGCCTTCCTTTAGTGTTGACATGCTCACAACAGTTCAAGATCTTACACCTCTATATTAGCTTACACATCAGCTCAATACCACATAACTACAGCAGCTCATCCATCTACTAGGCATCCACAAAGATCAGTCAACCATTAGAATGCATAGCCAATGATTAATTTATACACTCATTTACAAGTCACACATTGCTCAATATTGTTTCACACCACTAGTAATGATCATGTATCCAAAGATAATTTGTGGGTGCCAAACCTGTGCTTATCTCAACAAAGATTAACGCTAATGAGAAAAGTGGAAATCCACATCAATTGCCAAGTGTACACATGGTTGGCTTGGAGCGTGAGATTAGTGTTGATTTTAAAAACTGATCTTTCCAAGATTTACTTATCTGTGTAGTCGTTCTGTTGTCATCCATTGTTCTTCATGTCCTCCCCATGGCCTTTCAACTTGTTTTATTTCTGTTCACCTTGTTGCTTGTCCCCTGTCTTCATGTCAGCCCTTCTATATTAACCTACCCTGGAACCTTGTTGATAACCGGCCTTTCTCTCAATAACTGGCCAACACTGGTCCTATAGACTTCCTCCTAATCTTCTATAAATGTTTCTACCAATTATCCCTGAACCTCTTGTGCGGTCTAGTTTTTTTTTTCATGTGCATTCGGGTGTTACCATGCAAGCTTCAGGTTGCTAGTGGATGTTCCTGCAAATGCCAGTATTCTGAGAATTCTCTTTGTGTCTTCACATCTTGCATATACCTCAGTTTTCTCTGTATGCTTTTTCTTTGCTCCTGACAAACTTTTGGGTATTTGTGCTCTGGTAGTATCAGGCCAATAGCCCAAGTAGTTAGAACTCTTGACCACTTGTGCAGGGTTTCAATTCCCCACTAGCCCATGGTAAATGCTACAGGCCTTATAGCCAACCCATCAAAGGACGGGTCAATGGGTAAGAATGTCAGTGAAAGCCATGTGACATGTGTCACTAGACACCCCCTACAAGAGAATGATGCATTCTAAGTGAGTTTCCACTTTGCTATTGTTGGGTAATGTGTGTACAACTAGATATGTAATATTTTTACACGGAAATTTGTTAAGCTTTTTTCCACACTCACATTTGTCCACGCTTTTCACCTCCTTCAAGTCATTTATCCACGTTTTTTCAGAGCCAATTTTTTCCAAAACTTTTCCACGTGAATTTTTCACATTCTTTCCACTCTTTGGTTTTTCACATTTTCCCCACACTTTGTTCCCTCATTTTTCCCCCATTTTTTCTACAATTTTTTTTTTCCACATTTTTTCCAGATATTTTCCACACTTTTCTCATGCTATGTTTTTCACACTTTTTTCACACTATTTTTTTCACAGCTTTTCCACACTTTTCCCATGTGTTATTGTTTTCCACATATTTTCCACACTTTTCTCACAGTATTCTTTTAAAATCAAGTAAGAATTTCAAAGTTTTATGGGAATGAAAGACGTTTTCACTTTGGAATGCAGCCTGTAATGAGACAATTAATCCCAAGCTGTTAGAATTTATACTCCAAATTCTCACCCACTTACACTCCATATAAATGGGTGAGAACACCAAGCTAGGTAAGTACAAACTCTGGGAAAAAAACACTCTTGGAGAGTCCTTGCTAAGGTGTTTTCTTTTTCAAGTTTATGTTTTTGCATCCCTAGCAAGCATTGCAAGGGGGTGGGTGTAGCATTAAATGGCAAGCAGTCTTCAAGGCCTCCCCCCCCTTCCTCAAAAAAAATATAGGGTAGACCAGCCCATCATCGATCGTCTACTTATGATCGAACAGTTATTTATATGTTCATCATCTCTGCTTCATTCTGAGTGATTTAAAATGTTATGGGAACACTACCTCAAGCTTTCAAAATCATCTTTGAAATGCAAAGAAAAAATATTAATGAAAAAATAACAAGAAAAAAATTAAGCTTTGCAACTTAAAAAACATGTTTCTTTCTTTTTCTTCTCTTTGGACCCCTCCTACTTTGAAACCTTATCACTTTCTTATTTCTTATTCATTTTAAATGATTTAACAAAAGAACAACACATAGGAATTTTTTGAGTGTTCGAGAAACGACTTTGGAAGTGTTCAATGGTTTTTTTTTTTGAGTTCTTGACCCTATTACTTCAGGGAGCAATAACTTTCTCATTTCTAATATGTTTTTAACAATTGTCAGTGTGTCAGGTGCACCAAGAGGAGGGGTGCAAGTTTTGTTTGGACAACAGGAACAATGAAGCCCTCCCCTTGGATCCAGCCTACTTGAGTGTTTAAGTGTTCAGTCACCAGCCAGTCAACCCTATTTTAATTACCTATTACAGCCAAGAATTAAAATGTGGCAAACTTGACCAATTTTTTTTTTTTTTGACTATTTTTTTAATTTTCTTTTTGTAAGGGAATATTTTTTCTCCTCCCAAAAAAAAATTCATAACAATGCAAAATTTTGCAAAAAAACAGAACTCTATCTTGCCTCTCCAAGAAAACCTCCAATTCCCAATTTTGAAATGTGATCACCACCTATAATTTTTTAATAATACTTGCCAATGCACCTTACACCTACAGGAGGCATTTTGAACACCTCTTATTACCTCTTAAATAGAACTACAACAAAATTTCCAAAATTTTCTAGTCCTTCTGCATTTTGAATCCTTACATTAGTGTCCAAGCCCAATCTTCTAAAATGATTGCATAAAATAGAACAAGTTTTGCACCTTGCACAAAATCTACACAAAATTTTCAAACTAAGTGTTTTCAACCTTAAACCCTAATGTTCAAAATAGTCTTAGATCCATGGACTTCACATTTTAAGCAATGAAAAATCCTAAGCACCAAAAATGATTTCAATGGTTTTGAGAATCATCTCCAAAACATCCAACCTCATCCTCATAATTATCAAGCACATTGTCCTCTTCAACAATAAACAATTCCTCCATCCCTCAGAAGAAAAAACACATCTTGTCCTCACATCACTCAACTAGTTCTTTGAAATCATCATGACCAACTTGTTCAAGTTTTGCACTCCTAGTTGATATCATCATAAACTTGTGTCAACAACATTAAAAATCTTCTCAATTTCAATCTAAAATCCTAAAATACTTTAAAATTATTAAACAAAAAATGCAACATTAGGGAATTGTTTCTCATGATCTTTCCATCACTGCAAGGGTGATTTTGAATCACACTTATTCACAGCAATGTGCCAATACAATGATAATTCATTTTTCACCAAAGAAAGATTAATTTCTTTAATGGATGCTCCAATTCCCTACAAGGGGTCAACAATATTAAAAGCTAAAAGTGTAAGGCTAGCTTTAGATCTAGGGTTTAAATGTTTGGACACCTTCATTGAAAGAGAAATCAAAACATGTTCATCATACTCTTCTAAAATTGCCCTTATTTTATCTTTGTGAACATAATACATGACACACTAAAGGTCTTCAAAATTAATATCTATTTGGAAGGCACACATATTGTGTGTAATGGTAAGGTTTAAGGTGATTACAAATGCCAAAAAGGGGTTCAACACATTGATGACCTCAAGGGCCATTCTAAAATATATAATTTTCAACTCTTGGTCAAATCCCCTACATGCGAAAGGTGGGTTCACAAGTGCTCAAACTTGGTCCCCAACCCATAATTTTGTACAAATGGAAAAAAACTACAAATAAAACATTAAATAATAACCAATACTTCAACTAGTTTGGTTCAAAATGCATTACTTCACCATGAGACTTAATGTTTCATTGAAAACTTTTATAATTGCCCATGTGGAACCTAAGGTACCCATGCCTTCAACATAGAAATTTGCC
>Ga0116229_10001306_pt1 | contig 38503 bp, 27 predicted proteins | sample S1TSphgellanicum_3_FD_87313 | JGI IMG/M metagenome (GOLD analysis project Ga0116229, IMG submission 87313) | Host-associated microbial communities from peat moss isolated from Minnesota, USA - S1T2_Fc - Sphagnum magellanicum MG | ecosystem: Host-associated > Plants > Peat moss > Unclassified...
TGCTTTGTTTTATTGATGGTTGGCAGGTTTTCTTCTTTGAGTTCTAATTTAATGTCTTGCACCCTCCTTTTTGTTGGGTGCTTTGTTTTATTGATGGTTGGCATGTTTTCTTCTTTGAGTTCTAATTTAATGTTTTGCACCCTCCTTTTGTTGAGTGCTTTGTTTTATTGATGATTGGCAGGTTTTCTTCTTTGAGTTTTAATTTAATTTTTGCACCCTCTGATCCTTGTTGTATCCCACATATGCATGAAGCTGGAAACTAGGCTAAACGAAATTGGATACCATTCCATGAAACTGAGTGTACCAGTTCAGAAGATTTGCAAGGATTCTCATAAGGCTTGCTTTAAATGAAAAATATGAACCAGCTGTGAAGGCATACTGGTAAGGCAACTTCAAAACTGGCAGGTGAAAGTTCTGTGAGGACCAATTTAGGTGAGAAAATTAGTGTGATCCCGTGTTTTTTATTCTTTGTGTATTTTTTTCATCCTTACTTTTCGTGTCATATTCTAATGTTTTGAAATTTTTCTCAATAGCCAAAGGCTAAATTACATCATTTTGGAAGGGAATCAAGACATTATCCATATCCAAATCCTGATGTTCTGCATGTTATTGCTCTTCTATACAAGGATTAAAAGTATTGTCACTAAAGCCCATTTCAAAGTTAATAGTTCATGGTTTGTTCATAGTTTGTGTAGCTGAAGCTGATGTGATTGAAAGTCTTATCCCTCCTCTATTGAGAGCAGGGAAGTCCATTCAAATGTAAAGTGCAGGCAGAAAATTTCTAGTGTTTTGGAGGGCATATTAGAGTTATCCGTAAAGTCACCCTGTCTTTGGGCCTCCTTTCACCCCCTAACCCCTCTTTTTAGTGGCATCCACAAAGTAAGGAAATTTTAGTAAATCTCAGTACGAAATGCTGAATCTCAGCATTTAATGCACAAAGTTCCAGAGGAATTATAGTAGCTGTACAGGTAGGAGCAATGTAGCAGCAGTGGAGGCGCTCAGGAAAAAAGAAAGACAGGGTGAAACTCAGGAAACCATCAAAATTGATTTCCTGAGTTTCACCCTCTGTTGAATACTAATCTACATTTTTGCAGGTTTTTTAAAAATCTCACCCTGTGTATGACCAAACTCAGGGTAGAGGTGCTGTCTTTTCCTGACTTTACAGATATCTCTATTATCCAAGAGAATTTCTCCTCACCAAGTGGAGGGGCTTTTTTTAGTGTGCAAGCATGGCAGGCATTTCGGTTTCTATATTTTTTCCAGTTTACCCAACAGATATGCTTTGGGTATATCACAAGAAAGAGAACTAAAATATAATTTTCTGCTGGTGATTTACGTCAAGTAATGGCCTCAAAGCTCCAAGAGGTGTTCCTGAATAAGTGCCCCTCAGCTCCACCTCAGGCAGCCCAATCGCCTGGCTCCAAGGGTATTACTCTATGCGTAACTTGCTGGGGTTAAGACTTAAGACGGCCAAATGACCTCATCCATATGTGATCCCCAAATATAAAGCAACTTAACAAACCCAACACTCAGGAGGTCCAAAAACACTTCCTTCAAAACCCACATCAAGGATATCATCAAAAGGGAACAACACCCACATCAAAGAGAGCATCAAAACGGACAATGACAAAAACTAAAGGGATCCATGAATTATAGGAATCAAGCATCAAACAGGACAAAGGGGATTGTCCCCTTGTAGACACCGAAACAACTCGTGGCCAGCTAAGGGCAAAGAGGCCACAACCACCACCACTCTGGCAGCATCAAGCTTCTGGGTGTTCAAAGGATGATAAGATTCAAGAAGTGTAAACTGTAAAGTGTAAACTCTCTGCTCCCACAAAGGGAAGGGTGAGGAAGACACATGGTTTAAATATGGGTCTGTGAAAAGTCTCAGTTTGCATGAAGAGTAGGCAGAGGCAGAAGAACAACATCCCAACTCCCCATGACAAATTATTCATCATACTCTGGGCCATCTGCCTATGTCTGTGAGCACACAACCTGCAATTTATCATTACACTGATTTGGCAAGCATGTAAGTAGAGGAGGCTTCTGGATCTGTAACCCATAGCTTTTATTCAGCTGGATCTTCCTCTTCAAGCAGCTGCTTCCCTGTTATGAACTCTGCCATGTTAATGAGTCTGTCGGGTGCAATAAGAATTTAGGGGAGAGAATGTAAGAATGTGTGAGCAAATGGAACCAATCATGTAAAGAGTAAGGGACGTCAACCAGTTTCAGTCTAGTGTACTGCCAGGGATTTGTAGCCATAATACTTGCCAAAGCTTCCCAGATGAGGTTTCTGCTAATGCCCCCAAACAGCTTGAATGTTTCTAAATACCTTCCATTGGTCATAGCCATAACAAACAGCTCACAAAGGGTTTCAAGTGGGGTTTCTTGTTTCTTTTGCCAATGCCCCAAACAGCTAGTCATCACTTCATATGTGCCCCACTCAAGGACCATGCAAGAGTGTTTTGGGTCCAACAAAATGATCCACCAAAAATGGTCTTAGGTCTTAAACCAATCCCCACCAACTAACCAACTGTGCCCTTATTGTCTAGGCAACCTTACTCCATCTTGTTTCCAAATTTTGCATACACTCCAAGTACATGTTAACATATGTGTTCATTCTAAACAAGTGGCTTCTTGCAAATTGTGTGCACTTGTGAATATGATGAATCAAGTATTGACTATTATTGTAAGATTACATTAAAATTTAGGGTTATTTGACTTCCAATAAAATCTTTTAACTCATGCATCATACATAGGATGAATATTAAACCTAAGGTCAAAACATACTACTTATGGTCATAACTATTTGTTTCACAATTCACTTCTTTACAGATATCTTCCAATATCAATCCGATCAAGCTGCAAGTTCTTTCAGCCACCATATTCAAGCACTTATGCATACATCGTCTATAGCTCATTCCTTCCAACTCACAAAAGACATGCCTTACATAAAAATCATGTGAGCCAAGACTCTTTTCTTTTGAAAGAAATGGACAAAATCCATTGCAAAGAGAAAACATCCCTTGGCACACTAGAAGGGCCAACAATGTTGATTTGTCAAACTAATCAAACTAGGTAATTGATAATTCCACATGACACATCTATGGTCTCTAGCACATATGGTAAAGTGAGAACATCACAACCTATCCAAGCTTCCCATGAGTTCTTTATCAACAAAAGGAACAACAACAACTTGTTTAAGTGCCCTTGTCTAAGTGTCCTTTCCCATTCAAGTCTGTTGTATGCTATAAGACCATCTTTAACCATCTAGCTTAGTTTGTGGCCCAAATAGAATATCTCATTAAAAAATACTTTTGTTCCTATTGACCCAATTACACCAAACAACCACTATTTTCAAGAGCAACCAAATAGGTGTACAAGTTATGAAGGTTCAGCCTTTCAAGAAGGACCAAATAGTGGGGAAGTTTATGAAATTTCAACTTTTTTGAAGGTTTGAAGAAATTTCTTGTTGGACGTATGTTATAAAATATCTAACCAAGCTTCATGATCCTAAAGTTCTAAAGTCTATTCTAGCTTTTTAACATCATCTTCCCTTGTTATGATTATGTCTTTGTGATCACTAGCCTAAAGAAAGTTTAGTAAAAATTATCCAAAGAAAAAATAATAATTGATCCTACCAAAAAAAACTATTTTACCATGGTAAAAGGTTTTACATATTCCTTGGGGATTGAATCTACTTCCATGTTGGAAATGGATTTCTATTCCTCACTCTGATAACTATCAAAAGCAATCATGGTTCAAGAGTTTTTATGCTACTTGGAAAAACACCAAAATGAACTTTTGGTAACACAAAATAAGGAAATGTTTCTTGAAAAGCACTAATGCTTGCCTAATATTAATGTTTTTCTTGTCAATAACTAGCAAATGCCTTTCCAATCATTTCAGTAATTTTATCCTTCAATTGATCCCATTATTCTAATCTCCCTTCTAGGTATATTGATGATAGATCATCAATTTTGCCTTTAAGAAAGCCTGCCCCATCTTTAGAATCTCAAACTTTCCCATTTGGTGATGGTATCCATCAACAAGCTTTGTCTTTCTTTTGAAGGATGTAAATTTTTAATGCATGAGATCAACCTCCTCCAAATTCATGAGCAAGTCTACTTTTATTTCCTAGATTTTTTTTTTCAAATGTTCAACTTTTTCAATAGCCTTTGTAAACTCCTCCTCATTCTATAACATTTCAATGAAAGAGGAATTTATTATTTTGTTCTCTTATCTTTTGTTAGTCTGAGTTTTTTTTCAATCATGTTCACAAACTACTCCATGGCTTTCCAAGTCTCCTCCTTTTTCTTCCACTTGGCTTCTAATTTCCCCCTTTGATCCTACAAGGTGTCTAAAACCAACTTCATTGTAGAAATCTAGTGCTCAAGATCTTATAACTATTTTTTGTATTCAACATTATGGGCCTTCACTTCTCTCAACCAAGCTTTTACCAATTGAAAATCTTGTGAATCAATCTACAAGCTTTTGACAATTGGGTCAAAGCATGATTGGGGTACCAAAAAGGATTGTCTCCTTTTGTATCCAATGGACCCCCTCATTAATGTTGTAATTTAATGGCACATTCATATTGAAAGTTTAATTTTCTTCATGGATAGACACATTACTAAAATATTATTCTATGCATAGCATGTCAAATTTGAACAAGTTTTGGGATTCCTACCAAGTCCTAGAACTTTGTTTCTAGAGAAAAAAAAATGTTCAAGGACTCATAAGGAATGTCTAAACAATTTTTGGTCCAAGATTCTTACCACAAACACCTTAGGTATTAATGTGCATAAAATGTATGAGTGTGATAAAAAAACCAAGTGCCTTGTTGCAACGTAAAAAAATTCAAAAAGTGAAATTTAAAAAAAAATTGAACTATTGATAGAACATGGCCCACAGTGGATAAATTTTATTATTATTACTTTCCCAAGCAAAAAAAATAGATATTCTAAATTCCTATATAAAATTTGAAACAAAATTATTTCATTTGACATGAGAAAAAAAGAGGAAATCTAAAACAAGTCATAGAAAAAATGAAAAAAAAAGGTGAATTTAAACCTTTAAGAGTGAGTCCTTAATGTTCTTGAAGGGGTACGCCAATCGTGATTTGACCCAATTACAACATCACTAATTTGTTGTGTGTTCAACTAATTTATCAAAACAAATACCTCTTCCTTAACCTTTTTGTTTAAGTAAACCCATCCTTGGGTGCTACCACTAGGAACATCACACCTTAATTTTATAGGACCCATCAAACTTTTAAAAATCATAGGAAAAACATAAATAAATATTTTCATAAAAAGAATTTAATGAGTACATTTATTACATTCCATAAATTTCAAATTTTCAATAATATCAAGAATATTGTGGATTTTGATATTGAATAACTACAATTTAATTATGAATTTCCAAAGTTAAGGAAATGTGATTCCGGAAAGGGCCATCGTTATTAGGAATACAATTTTTTGACAATTTCCATTGTTTTTACTCCAAAATAAACTTCAAGCCATATATAAAGGTAGGTAATGGATAAATATGAAAAAATATATATATAGTTGTGAAAACATTTAAAATAAAGGGACCAAAAAAATAATGTGGCCACTTTTCATTCCTTAACCATTCTTTATATGGTTCTTAATGGTACCCCTTAAGGATGGGTTTGTTCATTTTCCTTTTTTTACAACATTTTTTGGGTATTAATGGTCTAGAAGGCCTTTCCTAATCTTCCCAAAGCTTGAGCATATGTAATCAAAAGTTGGAGATGGTCTTTTAACTATTTAAAGGATGTTGCATGAGTTATAAGATTAATATTCAACAAATGCCTACCTTTTGTAGACCTTGGGGTGGAACCAAAAAGTTGAAGTCTAACCGAAAATGAAACATGTAACAACCTATAAGGGTCTAAGCATGGTGAAGTGGACCAAAAAATACGTCCACTCTAATTTCAAATTTCAAATATTGCAATTTTCAACATAAACATAAGAAAATAGATTCAAAACTTTTTCAAAGTCTCATTATGGATGCCTTCACTCTTTCATTGAATTTTTTATGAATTGGATACAAAATTGGAAACCTTTAGTACAATAAAAATAAGTAACAAGTAGGAATGAAACTAGGAATTTAAATATATAATAAATCCAATATTTAATATACTTGCAATGTTCATTGTAGGTTGTGTGACATTTGCTTGAATTTTGATGAATGTATACAAACCTAATTTAAACATGTAGTTTTAAAATATAGTTGTAGCAAAGTAAAAAAATTCATATAATTAAACATTGAAGCAAATAATTTTTTTAATTCAATATACCAAGGCCTACTTGATGGCCATTTTCCATTTATGTTGCAAAGTAATATTTGGTTTACTTTACCATGCTTTCATCCAAAAGAGGTAGGAGTTTCTAACCCAACTACAATTGTATAGGTTTTGGGATTGGTTGCATCAAAAAATTCCACATCTAATGTTGTCTCCATATTTATGCAAAGGTACAATCAATCATTATAACCTATCATGTAAAATCTATGAAAGTAGAAAAAAGATAAATTCATTTTGACCTTATGTTAAAAAAGTTGCACATATAAGGGGAATACCAAAAATCGGTCACTTCATGCTTAGATCATAGGTCTAGGTTTTCTTTTTTTAACTTGAAGTAATTTTCAAGTGATTGGGACTATTTTATTGAATTGTGTGACTAAAAACACCATGAGCTCCAATCTATAAATGTTGGAAGTAGGTTGGGAAAAGGTAAATGCCTTGACTTCAATACTCAATTAGTTTCTAGTGGTTCATTGGGTTCACCAATCTTAAAAGGATTATTTTGAAGTTGTCCACATCAATGGGATCACCTTCCAAAAACGTCTCTATGCAAATAGTTTGCACCTCGCTCTTTGGTTCCCTTAGAGTTTCCTTTTCAAATTCCTCATCGTCATTTGATTCTAATATTTGGAGGTTATGGTCTATTGAACACCAATTTTGTAACATAATGTTGATGGCTTGGGTTAGTCAAAATTCAATTTCTTTACTATTAAATTTCGATGATGTAGAAATATATCACAATTTGGTATACATATTATTGAAAGCCACAATAAATGAATTGATTGATTTACCTTGTTTTTCCATGGACACAAAAAACCATCAACTTCATGTTGACGTACATGTCACAACTCCTTTTGAGCCAAATCACTTAAAAGAATGCAAGCATGCACATTGTGTATTTATCCTTTAGTTGAGAAACTTTCAAACCTTACTTGTACACCACCACATCCATAGGCTCCATTTTTATGCACATTGTTGTTGCATCCACTTACTTGATCAATGGGGGTTTGGTTGTCCTTGGCAAGCACAACATATGATTGATCACATTTTCAACAATAAAAACTAAGAACCCTTGAATTACCAATTCTATAACTATATTGTTGAACCAAACGACGGATTACAAAAATTCTTTGACCAAAGAATGTATAGATTCTAATTGCACATTAATGAAACCAAAAATATGTATCTACTTGGCCCATTTGACATCTTTGTTAACTATCCATCTCTATAATTTTTCCATTTAAACAAACATAAACTTCTTTGTACCATACATAGTGATAATCATTTTCTCCCATTTTTGCCTTTAAATTCCAATTTTGATGTTTTTTTCCCCATTCCAATTCCAATTTCTCTTATGCCATTCCTTTCAAATTTGTTGCTTATTATATTGCTAGCTTTTCTATTTGTTCTCTTGTTATTTTTTCTACCCATTGTTTGCTAGCACTCCCCTTCATCTTGTCATCACAAATGCTAAAATAAAAAAAAGAACAAAATGTAAATGAAAATCTTCAATAGGAAAACGAAAATAAATTATTTCCTTTTTATGCTAGATGGGATGGGTGATGAAGTTAGTTGGGAATGGTCATAAATTCGTTGGTGGAATGACGTCATACTGAAATGGTCTATATCAACTTTGAATTCTAATATTCATTGAATGGGCATCACTTGAATGAAAATACATAAACCTTTGATTTTATTCATTAAATCTTGATCTGGAAAGCATTGAATTGAAATCCCATTGGATTCTTCAATTTGAAGTTTAAAATCATTATATGTTTAAATTTTTTCACAAGAGTCCAATCATGAATGAGATTTCATTAGATTCCACAAATTCAATGGATGATGTCATTAATTTACACAATATATTCCAAATTTACATGATCATTTGCTTGAATTTTCCAACTCAATTTGCACCTATTAATTCTAATTTATAATATGCAATTGACAATTATAGTTGAAATTTTGTAGTTGACTATTTTGGTTTTAAATTTACATCATTCAAATATGGTTAAAAATCTGCCTCTTCCAATTCTAGTGTAAAATCTGAATAGTGACTTCTCATGTCCTTAGAATTTTTAATACTTTATATTTTTGGTGCCACAAAATTGATAATAGGCAATTTTAGTGCTAACATTTCTAGTTCAAATTCTCTTGATGTTGGTGCTAATAATGTCAAAATGGACATTTTTCCTTAAGTGTGCCATTCTCCCCCCTTGTATTTGAATTTCCAATCCTCTAAACATGTAGGGTTGGAGTTAGTTGATGTTAACCAAGATAGGTTTGGGATCAAATTGATCCATTATGACTAGTAACATAATGTTGTTGGGGAAATAATACCAAATATTGTATGTGCCAAACCAATTCTTTTTCAATTTGTCAATGTGTGTTTTTATGGCCTTAAGGAACCATAAGACATAATCCCCCATAAGAAAAGATTTATCTTTGGAATGTCATTGGACCCAAATCACATGGGTCCATTAATATTTTTTGGTAGTTTCTCCTCCAATTTCTATAAGTCTACCAATTTGTTGGTTAAAACTATGACTGTATCAAAGTCTTTAAAACCTTAGGAGTTGATGGTGGGCAACACATATTTAGTAGTCATCATGGGATGAAGACCATAGACCAACTCAAAGGGATTATGGCATGTTATGACCCTAAAAGCTATCATGCAGGCATAAAGAATAATATAGATGCATGTTCATCCCAATCTTTTTTATTTTCATTGACTAATTAAATCAATAAAACTCCAATTACCATATTGGTAGATTTTATGTGCCCATTGCCTTGTGGGTAACAAGTGGTGGAATTGGTATGCTTCATCAATAAGTGGGTTGTCTAAATCTCAATGGCCACATTAATGAAATGCACACCTTGATCACTAACCAAGGTAAATGGGCATCCAAACTTGTTAAAAATTAATTCATAAATGAATTTGGAAGTGACCATTGTTGTGTTTGTCTTGAAAGCTATAGTTTCCACCCATTTGGTACTATAATTAGTAGCTACCATAATGTACATGTTTCCAATATACAATCGTGTGGGCTTAATGGGACTAATGAAATCTAAACCTTGAAGGTTTAGCTAATTTAAGTTAGTCATGAGTCTTGTTATACTAATAGGCACCAAATTTTTTATTCTTTGATAGTCATCATGGGACTAGCAATGTTGTAAAACATCCTTATAGAAAAAGGACCAACAATGTTAACATCCAAAAAATTATGCTTGTAATGTTTGCAGAAAAATGTCCTCCTCACACCCTTTGGTGCATTTCTTGTAACACAATTGGGATTTGATCTAAGGTCAAGCATCTCCTCAATACCTTATTGTGTCCTTATTTATACCATTGTCCTACTATCAAGGTGAAAGGTAAGGCTTTTAGGGATAGTTTCCATTTTTGGTCCTACAAGTATTGGATTGGAATTTTTTATAGTTAGGCAATCTTGAATTTTTTATAATTAGATAGGTTGCATTAAAAACAAGGTTACATATCTTATTTGTTCCAAAACTTTAGACTTTTTAGTAATGTCTAGTAGTCTTAATTGCAATTCTACAAATAAATGAGAATATATTGGTTTATAGACTATTGACAAATTGTATTCCAAAAAGAGCAATAGCCATATGGCAATTCTTTTATAAACTTGGAGTTCTTTTACATGAGGTACATAAGGGCCATTTGATCCACATAGGAAATTAATTTGTTGTCGGGTATATAATGCCAAAATTTGTGCAAAGAGTACACCAAATTGCCATTACCTCCCTTTTGGTAGTGGTGTGGTTTTTTTTGTAATATTCAAAAAATGAAATCACATTTTCCTATAAAGTTTAAAATTAATGCATTGCTCCTACTACAAAATTGGATGCATTAATGTGTATGTGGAACTCCATCTCCCACCTATGAGCAATCAAAATGGGAGCACTCATGTATTTATTTTTAATAGTCTCTTAAGTTGTTTAGCATTTTGGGGTCTAATCAAAGGAATTAACCTTCTTCAACAACTTGGTAATTGTGGCCATTATGAAGGCAAAATCCCATATGAAACATCGTTAGAATTGTGGCCATTGAAAACTTGAAAGTCTTTAGAAGTTTTTGATGGCAACATTTTGATATTTATGAAAAAAAATTTGGGATCTAGTAACTTGCCTTCTTTGGATACTAAGTATTTGAGGATAAATCTTGAATTTAATAAAAACATGCATTTTTCATGGTTGAGGCTACTACTGAACTTTCAACATTTGTCAAAACATAAGTGCACCTTGTTTTCTAATCATTGAACATGTTGAAATTGTCCAAAAAATTTCATGAACACACCAAGGTAATCTCAAAAAGCTAGGCTCACTACCCATTGGTATATCGATGGAACATGTTTCAATCCAAAAGGCATAACCAACCACACAAAAACTCCCAATCCATGATAAAGGCAATTTTGTATCTAACATCCAAGGCAATCATGATTAGTGGTAACCAATAAAACCATCTAGAACAAAATACACCTTATGGCACGTGACCATGTCCCATACCTATTCAATACAAGGCAAAGGATACATGTTTTTTTTCCCCCTATCTACATTGAAATTTTGAAATTCCACATAGATCTTTAACTTTCCAATTTTTTCAATACAACCACTATGGGGGAAAGCTAAGTGGTTTCCCCTTTTATGGCTATGAATCTTCCAACCAATAACTTATCCCCATCTTGTTTCACCATTGTTGCATAATTTGAGTTCATCTGGTACCTAGCATGTTGGCCTAGTGGAATGGAATGGTTATATATAACTCAATCTTGTGTTGAGCTATGTGGGGAGGTATCCCCTTCAAATCCTTATAGCTCCATGTAAAGCTATCCATATATTCCATGAGTAAAGTTTTCCAATGTTTAGCTATCTAAAGATCTAAATTGACGTGCTCCCAAGTTCCTAGTTAGACCCAACTTGGGTCTAAGTTACTCACACAACGGAATTGTGAAGAACTTGAGGCACGCTCCCAGCTCTTAGCACTAAAAGAGGTAGAGGGGCGTGCTGAAGCTTCGGGATGGGACTAGGAAGAGTGACAAGCTATTCTCTTACTCGAACCTGCATCAAACCAACCAACAAGTTAGTAGTTCACTTTCTAAAGCACCCTTGGTGCTAGGACAAGCCACAAGCAACTCTAGATTCACTTGATTCACCACGACCCAAACTCAGGGGAAGCCACCACCTTCCTCCATATAGTATATTTTGTGCCTCTCCGCGGCACCCCATCCAAATGATTTTTTGTCTCGTGACTCCCAAGGAGGAGTCTCAAAACTATCTCGGTTTGGACTCTGAGGACTTTGTGAGGTCATAATTTTTGCTCAGACCTTTGATTGAGATAAGGTCTAAAGAAAACTTGTAGCCCTCCTTGAGAGCTTTCCAATGGTGTGTCGCACTCTACATGCATGCACCGGGGTCGGGTTGATTCCCGACTTTTAGTGGTCGGGAGTCAAACTGCCAATTTGACTCCCGGCCCTTCTTTTTGCCATAACTTGTGTTGTAGATGTCCAAATGGCCCATGCAAGGCCATTTTCGACATCTACACTTTGCTAGCTTTTCAATGATATAAAAAACGTCTCAATGCAAGGTGTTTTGACCCTTGCAATCGAACTCTGAAGTTTCAGGAGTCACTGAGGACTCCCAAGTCCTAATTTTGGGAGTGTGAGTTTCATCTTCACACTTCCTTCAAAGTAGGGTTGCGACATAAATCTACATTGTTCTTGATCATTTGTGGTTTTTCTACAATACCCAAAGTTGTGTTTCTAATTAGTTTTTGGCATGCACCTTTTTTGGTATGGTCCACTTAACAATTTTCAAATCATGTATTTTGATCTTAACAAAAATTATATATGTTAACCCAATTTTTCAAGTGTGTATATACTAACTAGTTGTTACCATACAAGTAACTAGTGAGGCAATATAATGTTGAGATTTAATACAGTTATTACTTAGTAACAAGACTATAGATGAATTAGTCACAAATTAACCAGTAGCAAATAACATGTGTTAAGGTAACCAATGGGTCAAGTTAACTAATAATCAGCCTATATAGTAACCAATTGTTGATAGTAACAAATTAGTTTAATCCTATGACCAGTAGTTGTTGTAGTTTAAATTTAAATTTTATTGATTAGTGAATGTTAAATTTGAAATAACACTACATTTGTATAAATAGAAGGATGTGAGAATTGACACAGAGATTGGAACTTCTTGGAAAACTTTTAAACTTATTGGAATTTCTTTCTCTTTTTAATTTTTAAAATCACTTATTGCTTATATTTTTGGTCTATGAATAGGTTCATTTAGAACTTGGATATATTTCTTTCTTTCAATTTGATATTTAAAACAAAATTTTGTTTTGCTTTTACATATGGGAGAAAATAAGTATATTTGAATTATTGATATGAAGTAACATGTTGATAAAATCTAAACCATAATTAGAAAGTTTAAAGACAAGAAATCCTAAATTTAATAAGAATAAAAAAAAATTGTTAACATTTTGGCGACCATGAAGTGGAACAAAATTGTAAGCAAAAATGTTTATGCTTTCTAGTTTTAGCAATGGTTTTGTTTTGAAATTTTAAGTTTGGATTTGTAAGTAGTTTTAATAGTTTTTAAAGAGTTTTGTGTATTGATGATTTCTAATTTTTATAGCAACTTGTTGATCAATAGAACTTGAGTTAACAATTGTTTCAAATCAATATAAAAGATGTCAAGAGTAGTCACAAAAGGCCTTAGGAAGTAATTACAATTAGAAGTACCACAAGAACTTGATTATGAGGTGGTTCAATCACAAGAACCAACATGTTCTCAAGCCAAAGGAAATCAACCAATTGATGCTCCTAGCAATGAGCCTCAACAATTGGTTATGGTAGGTTTACCTTTTCATCAGATACCAGCAGATCAAGAGGAAAGAAAGGAATCACAAGTACCTTCTACTAATCAAATTTTGACACCCCAATAGTCATCCCAACAATAGAGGTTGAACACGCAATTGGGCGGACAAAATGTGACCCTTGTTCAACATGTTGATGAAGTGACTTCTATAACACAAAGGTGGTAGTCTACAACACCCGATTATTATATTCCCAAAGCTATTGTACCATCTTGATCAACACCAATTATCGAATACTGTACATTTGAACCAATTCTTATTTTGAATCCAACCGCAACATATTCAAAATTGGAATGCAATCAACTTTTAAACTGGTTGGAACAATTACACAACTTGGAACGAAAACCTTCACATCAACCTAGTTTTCAATAGCATGCAAAACTTGGTGGATGCAATTGCAATACTTGTTGTCTAACAAACACAACTGTCATTCAAAGTGTTTAGCTGAATATATTTGTTATGGGAATCATTGAATGACCATTTGCTTAGCAAAGTATACCAATTACAACCCCACAACCCACTATTGAAATTGCATTAACATGTGCATATTGTCAACATGTTGGACATGAATTCAAGAATTTTCCTTTTGTGGATGATAAACTGAACCAATTAATGAGAGAATAACTTAAAACTTCTTTACCACCTATCATGATGAGCACACCAACAATACATGTTGGTGTACCTGTGCCACAAATCTAATCACAACCGGGTTTGGTTATTCACCCAATAGCAGTTAATCAACATTTAGGTTGGTAGAAACTTGTTACACCATTTGATAGCAGGACAACGTAAAATTGTACCATATCCAATGTGGTATAATATAGTTCCACCTTTTATACCCATGGATCCTAACATGTACTCTATGTATTATTCTAAAATCAAAGGACTTGATCCATTGATTTTTAAAAGAAAGGAAATATATGCAGTTGGCATTACCAAAGCAAAACTAGTGCCACCTATTGAGCAACTAAAGTAGACTCAATATCCTGTTAAAATGTCAACTTCTAGATTAGACCAACCAATTTTAATTTCCATGGGTGTACTTGTTTGACAAGCAATGGCTACAATTCTATTTGCTAATATACCTATTGCCAATGGACTACTTGTCCATGGTAATAATGTTTCATTCTAGCAGCCAAGAAAGGCTAATTTACATCCGCAGCCAAGTGGAGAACCACCTGGAGGTTTGCCTAATGGAGGATAACCAAGAGGAGGACTACTTGACCAAAATCCACTTAGAGGATTGCCACATGATCCACCTGTTGGATTTTATGGATGACTAACACCAGATTCAAGGATGTTTATGGCACCATGGTACCCACTAGTGACTAGTTGCAATTCAATCTGAACCAAAAAGTAAACTACCATACTAAAAACTTCAATATTTAACCTATGTGAAGGAAACTGATCCTGATGCTCACATAAAAGTTAATGGGGAGATTATGGAGGTTGATATCATCAACTTGTTTGGTTTCACTTTATGAGACAATATTTCGGAGTGGGGCAAAAACTTTATACAACATCATCCCAATTGCACTTTTGAGGAGTTAGAACAAACATTTTGTAAACATTTTTGAACTATGAAAAATGATGAAAAAGTCTACATGTAGCTGAGGACCCTCCAACAACAAGTTGGTGAATGGGTAGAGGTTTATTTTGAACGTTTACTAAAACTTTCTAACTATTTGCAAGTAAAGGCTAGTAATGTGTTCTTAATTACTATCTTTAGAGCAGGTTTGTAACCATACCTTATATTAACAACAACATGTATGGCAAGAAATACCCTCATCAAAAATAAGGAAGCTATAGTTATTTATGAAAAAAATAGACTGATCATAGTAAATTACAATGTCTTGATATCCCACCCATAATCCAAATTGGTTGCACAACCTATCATTGTCTATACTATTGTTAAACAAGCACTTACTTGTTCAAATTGTGGTAAAACTGGTCATTTAAAAAAAAACATGTTACAACAAGGAAAAAAAAGAACCTACAATACCTATTATTTCCACTAAAGTTGCTGAACTAGTAGTTGGAGTTATTGCACAACTTATTAAACTAGCTATAGTACCATTAATATATCCTTATATTATTTGTTCTAGCTCTGAGCATCGTGCACCACACTGTCCTATAAAAAAAAGAATTCAAAACATGTTTCAAACTAAACCAACCACCACTACTACTATAATGATGAAATTTTTTTAACTTAATAATGTACCAGTTAATGTAATCGCTACCATCACAACTCGTAGTCAAGTACCAAAATAACAAGTGTTTATAAAATGTGAACCAGTGAAAACAAAAGCAACAATTGATTGGCAAATTGAAGAACGGATGTGATTCTTTTGTTCACATTATCAATGGGTTGTAGGGAGGTGATTCAATACCACAAACACCTGTTGAAGTTAATGGACCACTTCATTCAGATTGGGTGGGTTTGCCAGACCCAATAAATCAATCGATTATTAGCAAGCAACCTATTCAATTGACTACACAAACTACATTACCAAAAAAGATTTTGGAAGAGATTCTAAAAGACATTAATACTCAAGTTTTGGAAACCAAATATGTAATCAATTTGGGACCACTATTGAGGATTGTGCTAAACATCAAAAGATACATTTCAAAACCGATTAAGCTTGTTTAATCAGTATGACCTAAACTTGTTCAACTTGAATTTGCTTATGCAACAATGGCCATTGACCACCAAATGGTAGTAATTCAAATTCAAGTTGGTAAAAACTTTATTGATGATGTGTTAATTGATGGAGGTTCTAGAGTCAATATCATTACTAAAAACTTGAGAGTACAATTAGGTTTACCAAAGTTTAATCCAACACCATACAACCTGCGTATAGTAGATCAAACTATAACCAAAACCCTTAGTTTTATTAGGGATCTGAAAATATTTGTTCAGGGCATTCCTTATACCATTACATTCATTGTTATCAATAGTAGTGTTCTAGATTATAGTTACTCAATGTGCTAGGACGTCCATGGTTGAAAGATGCAAAAGTGTCCCATGATTAGGGAACCAATATTGTTACTATACAAGGAACAAGTATATTAAAAACCATACATGTTACCAAGAAACTTGGTGTTCAAACCAAAAGACCATAAGTCTTAATATGTTATGATTTCCATTATAGTATATTAAATGAAGAAGAGGATGTAATGTTTGCTATAAAATTGGACATGTTTTCAATAGGAACCATAAAAGTACCCATTCATACTGAACTAGTTTTTAAACTAGTCCATATAATAGATCTTAATATAACAAAATTGATTCCAAAATAACCTGCTGAACTAATACGTATTTTAGCTGTTAACTTAAATATACCCCCTGATATTATCAAACAACACTTACTAGAAACTCTATTCCATCTAGAGGTTGGAGAGATGATCATTGATAAAACACCTACTCAAGAGAGAATACAAGATCTAACCATAGCAAGTTGGATAGTTACTAAAGAGGAACAATTAACCAAAATTAATTTGGGCATAAAGGATAACGTGCAACATGTGAAAGTGAATTCTAGACTTGAATCATTTATCATAGATCAGCTGATTGAGCTTCTAAAGGACTTCAAAGATGTATTTAACTGGACATACAAAGACCTAAAAAGTATTCCACCAGAGATTGCTCAACATATAATTGAATTGGAAATCACAGTATCACCTGCTCATCAAACAAGGTACCGATTGAATCCTAACTATGTTGCCATTGTTATGTAAAACATAGACAAGTTAATAGCTATTGGTTTTATCAAACCGATTGAGGAGGCAACTTGGCTATCTCCAAATAGTGGTTATTCCCAAAAAGAATGGAAAGTTGAAAATCTATGTGGATTTCAAGAAGTTTAACACAACAAAAAAATAAAATCCTTGTTCATTGCCTTTTATTGAAGAGGTGATTAATACAATTGCTATACATGAAATTTATACTTTTTTAGACAAATTTTTAGGATGTCATCGTATTTCAATTGCACTAGAAGACTAACACAAAACTATTTTTGTTACTGATTGGGGGGCTTTTGTGTGGGTTGTGATGCCATTTGATGTCAAAAATGGACCGCCTACCTATCTAAGGGTAGTAACTAAAGCATTTTGTGAGTACATTGATGTGTTCATGAAAATATTTCGTGATGATTTTACAATTTTCAATGACCTATCAACTCACCTTGAGAAGCTCAAGAAATGATTTCTCAAGTGTAGAAAGTTTGGTATTAACTTTATCTTAGATAAATGTGCATTCATGGTATTTTCAAGAATTATGTTAGGTTTCATACTATCCAAAGAGGGGAAAGTTATGGATCCCAAGAAGGTTGACGCCTTAGTGCCAATACCTACTATCCCCTAACAAATCCAAGTTTTTAATGGAATGGCACAATTGTATAAGTGTTTTATCAAAAAAATTGCTTATATTATGTCACCAATCACTAAACTACTCAAGAAGTCTAAAGTTTTTGAATGGATCACAAAATGTCATATTGCTTAGGAGGAGATTAAAAACCAATATATACAAGCCCCTATTTTGATCAATCCAAATTAGAAGCTTGAGTTTCATGTTCACACATATGCATCTTAGTTAGCACTAGGAGCTATACTTGCTTAGAATCCAAAAGGTAAGTTTGATCAACTGGTTATGTATGCTTCCAAATTACTGAACTTAGCTAAGATAAATTATACTACTATTGAGAGGGAAACCTTAGTTATGGTTTATGCCTTACACAAATTCAAACATTATTTTCTAACTAACCAATTTGTATTTTATGTTGACCATATGGCTCTTGTGTAATTAGTTAACAAGCCTCAAATTTCTGGCAAAATAGTTAGGTGGTTGTTGTTATTTATGGAATATGACTTCAAAATTGTTTATAAACCTAGTAGATCCCATTTAATGGTAGATGCATTAAGTAGGTTGCCCAACCAAGCAAAACTAATTGGTTTACTTGATCAGACCAATGATGCTCACATGTTCATTTTATAACCAAAGTGGTTACAAAGTGTGTATGATTACTTGTTAGAATGGATAGTGCCAGAGAGATTTACCACTTCACAAAAATAATATTTAGTTCAACCATTTCTATTACAAGATGGAATATTTTATAGATTTGGACAAAACAACAAGTTTCATCGTGTCTTGCGACCAAAACATGTACTAATCATATTACAGGAGTTGCACAGTGGAGTTGGAAGAAGACATTTTTCTTCAAACATTATTGTGAAGAAGGTTCTGGATGTTGGTTATTGGTGGCCAACCATGAGCAAAGATGTTCATGATTTTGTCAAACTTGTGACTTATGCCAATGAACAAGTAACCTATTAAGACAAAACATGGTGAAACTAATCACTATTCTGCCTAAAGAACCTTTTTAGAAATGGGGATTAGATTTTATCAAACCTAGTAAATCAGTGAGTTGTTACTTTGGCAACTAGTACATTCTAGTTGCCATTGATTATGTTGCCAATTGGGTAAAGGTGAGAGTTTTGTGCACTAACATGTTGGTGCGATTATTACAAACATCTTGCATGACTACATTCTCACCTAGTTTGGTTGTCCATTAACTATTGTTACCAATCAAGGTACACATTTCATTGACAATGTTATTTGTTATTTAACTAATCATTTCATTTTAAGACATACCAACTTTATTGTCTATTATCCACAAGGGAACGAACAAGTTGAGTCTACTAATAAAGTTTTCAGTACATTGCTTACAAAACTAGTGAATGAGAATTGGAATGACTAGGATGAGCACATGTCCAATGTTTTATTTTCTTATAGAACTACTTTTAATGTTGGAACTAGTCATACTCCATTCCAATTTGTTTATGGATTACACCTACGGAATACTTGTTACCATCCAAACTAGGACATAATCATGATCCAACACCTATTAGAATTCTAATGAATCGATTGTCAAAACTAGAGAAACTCCAAGACAACTAGTTTGTAACACAAGACTTGATAACTTTTAACTAGTGGAACTAATCATTATGGTTTCAAAATCAGTACATTGAGCCAAAATACTAGTTTGGAGATTTTGTTTTATGGTTTCCAAGGGTTATCAAAGCACATAACCCTAAGTTTTAGAGATGATGGTTTGGACCATATAGAAGCCAATAATATTTACCAAACAATACAATATTACTAATGACTATTGACAAATTTGATCGTAATCTAGTATTGGTTAACATTAACAAGTTGAAACCTTATATGTTTGTGACGGATCACACATTTCAACTTGTTTTAGCTAAGCTTAATGATTTTTTATCAAAGGAACCAATGGAAGCAACCCATTTTAATAAGTTGTTCATCAAACAACCAATTGAGGTAACCCATCATAATAACCTATTGAATGAGGAACCAATTGAAAGAAACCATTATAATAACATGTTTGTCGAATAACCAATTTAGCTTAACATTAAAGGTTTGACGATAGAAAACTTGACTAAAAGAAGAATGAACAATGATTTGTTTGAACCAAAACTAGTTGAAACAAGTATCTATGACCTATTAAAAAGGCAATTGGTTAGAAACCTACCAATTAACCCTAATTTTACACAAAATAACGATGTATCAATAAACCTAATTATAAATGTAAGCTTCTTAAGGAAAGTATGCCCTAAAAATTATGTCCTTTTCCAAGCGCTGCCATTTTTGTTCCATGATAGTAATACAAAGAATTGACGTGTCCTTTATAATGGCTTTTCATTTTTTCATTATGGATTCCATTATATCTTTTGTTGTACCAAAATGAAGCACTAAGTGCCTTGGATCAGTTGAGAGAAAGAGCAAGCAAGGAGGCAAAGTTGAAAAGATAAAGAGAATAAAAAGAGGGAGAGGAAAGAGAACTACAAAGAATTAGAAAGGAAGTTTTTACAACAACTTGTGCAATTTACATTGAACTACTTACATCAAGACCACCTCTTGTATTTCGAGAAAGTAGTGAAAATTATGGGGAAGAAAAAAACATAGAACAATAAAATTTTGAAGCATTAAAATGTGCGGCTATTGTGGGAAAAGTACTTGAAAAAACATAGTAAGGCCTTCAAAGACAATTTTCACCTTCTGCAGCTATAATTTTTCATAATTAGTGATTTTCAGGAAGAAGAAAAGGTCAAAAAGAGACTACAAAGGTAGAAAAAGAAGTGGAACAACTTGTTGAAGTTGAACAATTAGCAAATGTTTCATCAGTATCGATTGAAGGAGGATTCTTTGACATAAAAGCCGATTCTCCTAACATACATGTTGTTGTACCGACCAAGGCCTAGTCCAAATACATGATGAGGCGCAAAGGAAAGGAACATGTGGAAGAAGGCAATTCACATGCCAAAGTGACCCGGAAGTGAACACCTGTTGAAACAAAGGAAATTAAAAAAATGTTACAATGGATCCGAATGGGATCGAAATAACAACAATGGGTAGAATGAGTCGATTTGGGTGGCTTGTATGTTATTCACTAGACAATTCCATAATTAGACATGTTGGAAGAGTTCTTGCACACATGGGAGTCTATAGACGATGGATGCATTAAGGCAGTTGTTTATGGTGAGAAGATCACCATTGATCAATTTGGCATGAGTGATGAATGAGTGGTTAATGCAACAAACACATTGGTCAAGGAAGCCCAAGTTGTTTTCAAGAATATAGTTGGACCAAATGCGTTTGTTAATAAAGAATAGTGGAACGTCATTTGAATGAAGGAAGAGTACCATGCCAAGTTTGCAACAATTTTATAAATCCTTTACCAATGGGAAAGATTAGTTTGTTTCAATAACCACAAATTGCCATTATTTTGAATTTGGCAAACAAGGGGAAGAAGATCAATTGATGTTCCATTATGTTGTCACAAATGTTAATATAACTAACCCAATGGACTGAACACCATAAATAGATTACAACAACGTTCATAGCACATATTAGGAAGGTAGCAACCTATTACTTTGGACCAATCATAAAAATACGTTTATGACACTAGTTTCCCTTGTCAAAGGAAAATACGCTTGTTGACTCTTCAAAACCACAATCGGTTCAAGAGAAAGAGAAAAAGAAGGTTGTTGCAAAGCAATTTAAATAACCCTCTCTTAAGGTTGTGACCAAGGAGTAATTCATTAGTGAGCATCAATCAATGCGCTCAATTAACATATTGCCACAACCAATTCAATAATCACAAGTGAAGATATGAACTAAGCCATCAACACCCAAGGACTGGTTGAGTCCAAAACCAACCAGTTCACCATCAAAGAATAAACCTTACACCCATCAACGAATCATGATTATGGAGGGAGGTGTTGAAGACATGGAAGTTGATGTTATTATGCAATAAGACGATGAATCAATAAGGATGGAAAGTGACCAGTTCATGGAAGATCAAAGTGAACCTAACTTTGAACATGTACCAAATCAATAGCCTTTACATGTTCAAGAAACTTTAGTTCCTACAAAACAAGCTAATAACCCATTATCAATAGGTACAAAACTAGTTCAATCAGTTCAACCAGTTCAACCTAAACTTGTTAAACCAATTTAGCCTAGCCCCGTTTATATTTTTCCTGAAATGTTAGCAGCTTATGTTCAAACAAAAGCCTAAAATAGGTTACATTTTTCTTTGAACAAGCAATCTTGGTTGCCCAAACTTGGTTTCAAACAATAAACAGCCTAAATGATTTGAGAACCAAATACAATATTGTTAAGAACTTGTTAGAGGACACTAACAACCAGCTACATGCCCATTGCCTAGAACTAGTTAGCCATAAGCAAGCCCTATACAATAGAAATAAGGACCTAGCTACTGTGAAAACCCAACTCTTTAAATTATAGACAGAGAACAAACATTTGGTTACTAAAATTGTTGAAGTTAAAAAGGTAATCAAGAAGGCTGAAATTCTACAACATGAGTATATTGAACTAAACCAAGCTCATTTCAAAACCCATAATGACTTGAAGGCCCTACAGATTGATTTTGACAAGTTAACAAGGGACTATGACAAGATGGAGGCCATTGGTGTACAATGGGAGAAGAATTTGTTGGAGTTGGAGAATACATGTTTGTAGCAGAGGGAACATTTGATGGAAATCAACATTGACATGGAAAATCATACCCATGAACTTTGGGTACAAATCCAAAAATTGAAAGGCAAGTTGGAGACACTTTGTTAAGCACTTGGTAAAGTTTTTCAAACCACATACATGGATAATTGGTTGAAGGAGTTCTAAGAATTACTTTTGGACAATGCCTTATTTAAAGTACATAATCAAACATTAGTTGATAAAAACCCAAAATGGAAGGAATGGTGGCAAACTATATAAGATATTATAGAAGAATAGATCCAAGACAGTTTGGATATAGCTCATGCAAATGAAGAAGCTTACTTAAATGAATTAGTTGCATACCATCTATAATTTGAAGGATATACATATGACTAGCTTACTAGTTAATTGGTTGAAGTACTTGTAATTACTTTATAGAAGTTCTCATTTATGTAGGGAATGACTATAGCTACAAGTTCTCAAAATGAACTTGTTGTCACTACCATTAAAGAATTGGAACCAATTCGAGGAGGAGCAAAACTGGCCATTGTTTTTTGCACTTTGTCTTTACCCACAACCTATGGAAATACTTGGTGTAGTTGTTAGTATTTAGGTAGAAAGATTGGAAAAACTTGTTACTCTAAAACCCATACCATTAATTATACTAGAGATTAAGGTACGTGTAGAGGTTACTTTGATTGACATTATTACACATGCCTTTGAAGTTTTCAAAACTCCAAATATAGTAATTGAAGGACACACCTGTTGCTAAGAGACTAGGATCTCAACCGATCACTTTAGTTGAACCTGTTAATACCACAAGTGGACAACATGTTGATGATTTGACTACAAGAGTTAAACAAGTAGTTGTAGGTGACTAATTTCGAGGACAAAATATGGTTTTCAAGGGGGGTTAATGTTAACCCAATTTTTCAAATGTGTATATACTAACCATATTAGTAATTGGTGAAGCAATATAATGTTGAGACTTAGTACAATTATTACTTAGTAACAAGACTATAGATGAACTAATTTGTTGAAATAACCATTAACAAATAACATGTGTTAGGGTAACTAATAATCAACCTATACAATAACCGATTGTTGATAATAACAAATTATTTTAAACCTGTGACCAATAGTTGTTGTAGTTTAAATTTAAATTTTATTGATTAGTGAATGTTAAATTTGAAACATTGTTACATTTGGTATAAATAGAAGGATGTGAGAATTGACATAAAGATTGGAACTTCTTGGAAAACTTTTGAACTTATTGGAACTTCTTTCTTTTTTTAATTTGTAAAATCCTTTTTTGCTTGTATTTTTGGTCTTTGAACATGTTCATTTAGAACTTGGATATTTTTATTTCTTTCAATTTGTTATGTAAGATAAAATTTATTTTTACTTTTTCATTTGGGAAAAAATAAGTATATTTGAATTCTTGATCTAAAGTAACTTGTTGATAAAATCTATACCAGAATTAGAAAGCTTAAAGACAAGAAATCTTAAATTTAAGAAAAATAGATAAAACCTTTAACAATATCCACCAGCATGTCACTTGGGGAACATGAAGAAAATGAAAAATGAAATCCTCATTATCAAAAGTTAGACTAGACAATTGAAACAATCACAACTAAAGTTTTTGATTTCAATGGGGTAATTCTGTGAATAGTGAACAAATTTGATTCTACCTCTAAAAGTTCAACTTATTCTTTGTCAATGATACCATCCACAAAATCATAAGGAATATTTTTGTCATTTGATGTTGTTATCTGTAGTGACGACAATCTTGCACATAGTTCCTGTTAACAAATAGGAGATCTACTCAAGTGTAAACATAAATTTTATTGAAAGGAAACTAGAACATGATGTTCACAACACGAAACATAACATCAAGAACTCTCCAAGGTTCTTGTCACATGAAATACACAAACTTGTGCAATGAAGAAAAGAGAACCAAACCATCAACACTAAGGTATTTAACTAAAAAACCAAACCACAAATAACCAAATTAATATAAATAAAGAAAGTAATTCAATCTTGTGAAAGTAACGTAATTACTTTCCTATTCCAGTAACTAATGAAACCTAATTAGTTGAGTTTGAATTCTCAACACTCTCCTTCAAGCTCAAATCCACTTTTAGTATACCAAGCATTTTTCTAAACTTCCTTAGCTTGTTTGTACCTAAAGCCTTTGTGAAAATGTCAACAACTTGATTTTTAGTACTGATATGAATAAGGTCAATTTCTTTTGCCAGAACTTTTTCTCTAATAAAATGGTAGTGCACCTTAATGTGCTTTGTCCTACGGGTTGTTTGCAAATAGTATGCTACCGATGTTATCACAATAAATGACAACAGGAACATCCACTGATTGTCCCAAATCTGAGAGTACTTTTTGTAACCAAACTACTTCACATGCAACAATTGTTGCACCTCTGTATTCTGCCTCCATGCTTGATAATGCAACTGTTGGTTGTTTTTTTTATTATTCTAACTAATAGCACCATTTCTAAAAGAAAACATGAAACAATCGGTTGATCTTATATCTGAAACATTGTTAGCCCAATTAGCATCCGTGTATCCATGTACTTGTAATTGGCTCTTAGCTTCATAAAAAATTCCACACTATAAAGTATGTTTTATGTACCTCAATATGTGCTTCACTACATCCAAATGTGGCTTTCATGGTGTTTGCATGAATTGATTTACCACTCCAACTACATAACTCAAATTTAGCCTTGTGATGGTCATGTAAATCAAACTCCCCACTATGTGTTTGTACATAGTGGTATCCTCCACAAGGTCTCCTTCATCTGCACTTAACTTCACATTTTGCTTAAATGGAATTGAAATGGGTTTGCAACCCATCATCTCATATTCATATAATTTGTTCAAGGCATATTGCCTTCGTAATAACCATATCCCTTTAAGGGACTAGATTACCTCAATGCTGAGGAAGTAATGCAACTTTCCCAAATCCCTCATCTCAAACTTTTGCTTCAAAAGCTTATTCAAATCAGAGATGTTTACATCACTATCTCTTGTGATAATCAAGTCATCAACATAGATGACTATGACTATAGTCCCACGATTTGTCTTTTTCACATATAATGAAAAATCTGCATTGGATGTTTGAAATCCACTTGTGACAAGATACTGACCTATCTTGTCTAACCAAGCTCTAGGTGCTTGCTTTAAGCCATACAAAACTTTCTTTAACCTACAAACCAAATTAGGGTGTGTTTGTTTCACATAACCTAGTGGTTGTTCCATGTACACTTCTTCATGTAAATCTCCGTGAAGAAAAACATTTTTTACATCCATTTGATGTAAAGACTATCCTTTTATTGCTACCATAACAATGATTGCTCTTACAGTTGTCATTTTAGCAACTTGGTTATAGGTCTCTTCGTAGTCTATGCCATAAGTTTGGGCATAACCTTTGGCAACTAATCTTGCTTCGTATTTGTTCATAGATCCATATGCATTGTGTTTGACTTTGTGCACCCATTTGCACCCAATTATTTTATTGTCCTCTAATAAAGCTACCAATTCCCAAGTAGCATTAGCATCCAAAGCCGCCATCTCTTCATCCATGGCATTATCCCATTTAGGGTTTCCAACCGCTTGTTCAAAACAAGTGGGTTCAACCTCTTGTATAACTCTCACCATGTATGCGTAATGATGAATTACAAAGTCATCATATGTGAGTATTTGTACAGGGTACTTGATTCGTGTGGATCTTCGTACTCCACTATTGTTGTCAAGTGTTTTCAAAACTTTCTTGGCCATCCGAGCTCCAAGAGTAGTAATTGAAGGGATTCTTGACTTTTCACCTACACTCTTCGTTGAATCACTTGACTCATCATCTACATGAGGATTTCTAAATGATGTTTGAGAACTACCATATACAATGTTTGAAGATCTTAATCTTCATTTCCATGGAGTGCTACTAGACCCACTAATTGAAGACTCTTGTGGTCCACTAATTAATTGTGATTCTCGTTCCACATTTGATGAAACAACACCATTTCTGGGCTTTCTATCTTTTGCTACCTTTAGTCGTGAGTACCAACTAACCATCTCATCAAACACAACATCTCTACTCACTTGCAATTTTCGAGTGGAAGGATTGAAGCATCTATATCATTTTTCTTTTTATGAATATCCAATGAAGATACACTTCTTAGCTTTTGGGTCTAGTTTTGATCTCTTCTCGTCAAGAATATGCACGTATGCAATGCAACCAAACACTCTGAGGTGTGAAACATTGGGTTTCTTGCATGTGAATTTTTTTTCAGGTGTCATGCCATGAATTGATGTTGTGGGTGTTTGATTCATGATATAAACTGTAGTTGTTACCATTTTAGCCCAAAAATAATTTGGCAAATTCTTTCATTCAACATGGCATGTATTATTTTTGTAATGTGCCTCCTTTCAGCAACTCTAGTCTACTGCAGGGAATAAGTTACATGAGTACTTCCTTTGAATTCCATGCTCTTTCAAGTAATCACTGAATTCATTCAAAAAATATTGTCCCCTTCCATCGGACCTTGAACACTTGATGCTCACACCCTTCTCCTTTTCCACCATTACTTTGAAATTCAAAAAATGTTGAAATACTTCACCTTTTTGTTTCATGAAGTAGATCCACGCCTTCCTTGTTGTGATCATCAATGAAACATACGTAGTACTTGCATCCTCCAATGGATTTTATTTTCGTGGTCCACACATTTGAGTGGATCATTTCCAAAGGTTTGGAACTTACATGAGTTGTTTGAGCTGGGAATGGATGCCTAACTTGCTTCCCCAATTGGCATGCTTCACAAACTTTTGACATCACTTCGTCTGTTCCAAATTTGGGAAGACCTCCAACAAGATTTTGTTTTTCCATTAGTTTAAGACGTTGGAGATTAACATGGCCAACCTGTTTATGCCAAATTCCAATGTTTCTAGCTCCTTTTCCATGTGTGAATAACATGGAATTCACCTTAGGCATGTTCACATCTAAGGTGAACATTCGTCCATTTTTTTTTCCTTTTGTAATCAATTTACCTTGGTTCTTCATGTCTTCCACAAAACATCCATTTGGGTTGAATGTCACCTATAAACCTTGTTCCACCATCTGGCCTATGTAGATCAATTTTTTTGTTATGGTTGGAACATGAAGTACATCTTTCAAGTACTTTGTTTACCCATCTTGCATGGACAATGGCACCTTGCCAATTTGTGTGATGGAATGTGTAGTGTCATCACTAGTTTCCACAAACCCTGGTGTTTTTAAATCTTTTGTGTCTCCAAACCATTCTCCATGACTAGTCATGTGGTTTGAAGCTGTAGAATCCACATACCAGACATTGTTGTTTGATACACCTCCTATCATTGAATTTGCCATGTGCTGCATCACAAACAGTTGTTCATCACCTTGATTGCTAGTTGATGCATAATTCCCTTGTTGTAGCTTTCCATTTTGTGCATCATGCTCCCTTTGATAACAATTCTTTACCATGTGCCTAGGTTTCCCGTAGTAGTAGCAATTTGAATCATTATTTAATTATTGACCTCGATGACTTCCACCACGACCTCCATGACTTTTTCGACTTCCTTTTCCTCCAAAGTTTCTTCGTCCACCTCCATGAGCTTGACCTTCATGTTGATGATGTCCACCATGCGAGTTTCCGTGTTGACTTTGAAATGAGGTTTTACCACCTCTACCTCTACCTCTATTAGTATTTGAATAAAAAACATTTTCTTGTGATCCTCCATTGGATGAAGTATTAACAATTCTCATCTCTTCACTTATAAGTAGTGTTATTAAGTCTTGGAAATTAGGAAATGTTTTTCGAACTATAATTGAAGTATGAAACTGGCTATAGTCTTTTCTAAGTCCATTCAAGGTGATGGCCACTAGATCTTCATCATCTACGAGGGCTCCTATAGATGCAAGAGCATTTGCAAGGTTTTTCACCTTTGTAGAATAGTCACTGATGTTCATTTTATTTTTCTATAGATTATGCAACTCTTGCTTGAGTTTCATTTTGCGGGCTTGTGTATTAGTGTTATACATCTTCACCAATGTATCCCAAGCTTACTTGGGTGATTTTGCATCTTGAATATGCACGATCATGGAATCGGACACACTCATTGAAAGCCAATACAAGATTTTCCTTGCTTTTTCATGTTAAGTTTTATTGGCTTGAATTTGTTGTTGTGTGGGGTTTTTTGGGAGAGGAGGTTCTTTCTCATCACCAGTTATGAATTCCCAATAGCCTTTCCCCATCAAAAAATTCATAATCCTAAATTTCCACATTTGAAAATTGTTCTTGTCTAGTTTTTCAATTGTAATTTGAGAAAGATCGTCCGCCATTTCTTAAGGCAATACTCAATGTCTTCTTAGGGTTTCACAAATGATTTTAATTCCTTCTTTAGGTTTCTAGGATTAGGGTTAGGGTTAGGGTTGAACAAAATGGACCTTGCATATGTATGTATGTCTTGAGTATTATACGAAATTTTATACTATACATAGGTTTTACATATATTATGAGGCATTCTTGCACACCTTCAACATGAAGATATGCACTCACAAAACCCGCTTGGAAGTGGAACTACTATGTAGTTTTAGTCTAACAAGTAAGGTCGTTCAATGTAATGCAATGAAGTTCACTAAGAATTTAATGTGTTGTGTCCACTTAAAAGATACAAAGACATTGTGGGAAAATCATAACTCACCATGATGGAATGTGAAGGGACATTATGTTGATGTTCATTCAATGTCACGTTTGATGATTGAACCCTTTTTGTTCCATTTATCATAATATCTACATACAACCTTGTAATCTAACATGCATTGGATTTTTGAAAAGCTAATCTAAAAAAGAGTCATGTTACAAAATCTTATAAATTTTTTATTTTTATGATCAAGAGTTAAGCCTTGGGACTAAAAATCACTTTGCTTAGATTGAGGAAAAAATAGACAATTTCAACCCCCTTTAATTCTAGCAAGTGTAGCTCCCTTACAGCTAAACCGATGATGCTAAAATTTGGAGAGAACCTTTTACACCTCCTAAACAAGAACTATTTTAAGTTTGACACAAATCCAACGGTGAATTTGGGAGGAACAACTATTTGAAATAAAACTCCAGAGGCCTTGTCATGGAAATCCTTCCATGCTTATCTCTTGCACATATCTTTTTCATGAATAACACATGTCCACACATAAGAACTAATCTTTTCCTCACACATTCCTTCTCTTCCTTTTCCCTTCCCCTAACCCAAAATATTCCTCCCTCCTTGGTAAGCCTCCATGACCTTTCCTTGAGGTTGTTCCCCTTGCCTAATGGAAGTTTCGAAATCATTCCCTTCAATCAATGGCCTCCTCATCCTTCAAGAGCTAATGAGAATTGAAAATGATTTGCCCTCCAATTGATTTTAGGATGAAAATTCTTAGGCTCAACGAGACAAAAAATATTCCATCCTTCAATTAAATAGGATGACAATCCTCATGACTAATGGGATTAAAAGACTCATCCTTTCCCTTATCTTGGATATCTTCATGAGGTTCTTGAGCTTGATCCTTATCATTTCCGTCCGTTGATCCTCACATCCTACTTCTTCATCCTAATTATTTCAAATAATTAACTACTAGGACAATTTATCGGTAATAACAAGTAAACATCCTTGAGTCCTTACTTGATTAAATCAATTCAATGGTTGAAGTAACATCCCCGCGTACCATTTACTCTTTTGATATCCCTTACTTATTTTTTCTTCTATGCACTAATTAACTATGTAGTACATAACAAATTGGAATTAAAATTTGCATCACAAAAACCCCCACATATTTCTAGATCCACCGTCGAAATTAAGGTTTGATGAATCCATTAAATCTAGGATGTTCGAATTTTCATGAGGTTCCGTCGTCACTCCCACACTTTACACTTACCCTAATTTGTTAAATAAAAAAACCTCAACCCCTTCTAAACGCAAATACCACATTGTTTCTGTTACCATCTTGGTTTTTGTTGATGTAGATGAGAATTTAATCATGACGGATGATGTCGCTACGCCCTCGATTCCTCTAGTTTCACTAGTAGAAAAGGAAAAGCTTGAAGAAGCACTGTTTGATGTGAATGTCTTTCAACGGTCGCACGAAGAAGAACCGTCCAAAAGAATGGTGCGCACTCGAATCAATTGTTCGGCATGGGATCGTCGATTGTCTCCTAACCCATGTGCCGTAACAATTTATTTAGAATTTGTTCATGTTTATGGAGCCGCACCAAAAAGGTTTGAAGAGTGTCAATGTGAAGACAACGATGTTCATCTTCATTGTCAAACTTGGGTTCCTGGTGATGACCATTATTATTGGCTACAAGGCCTAATCAATCCTCTTTCCATGGAGCATTGAGTCGAATACCTAGTTCGCACCATTCGTCGGTTCTGAAGTTTTTGCAATTGTGATCTATCCCCTTAAAGTTGTTTACTAAGTTGTAATTCACCTGAAACCATTCAAATGGAAATGTTAATATTTAAGTTTGATTTTGATTCTATTTAAGAGTTTGATAGAAGGGAAAACTAAATAAAGATGTATTAGGATTTCATCTTATAAATCTTTCAAGTACATCATTCGTGCCTGAAGATTATTCTACAGACTAATTTAATATTGTCATTGTTGCAACCCCGCTTTCAGGGAAGTGTGAGGATGAAACTCACACTCCTGAAATTGGGACTTGGGAGTCCTCTGGGACTCCCGAAACTTCAAAGTTCAATTTCAGAGGCCAAAACACCTTGCATTGAGGTGTTCTTTATATCATTGGAAAGCTATTGAAATGTAGATGTCAAAAATGGCCTTGCATGGACCATTTCAATATTTGAAGCATAAGTTATGGCCAAAAGAAGGGCCAAGAGTCAAATTGACAATTTGACTCCCGACCACTAAAAGTCGGGAATCGACCCGACCTCAGTGCGTGCAAGTGAAGTGCGACACACCGTTGGAAAGATCTCAAGGAGAGCTACAACTTTGCTCTGAACCTCATCCCAATCAGAAGCTTGAGCGAAGAGTTATGGTCGCTCAAAGTCTCAGGAGTCCAAACTGGGCGAGTTTCGGGACTCTTCCTTGGGAGTCCCAGGACAAAAAGCCATTTGGATGTGGGTGCCGCAGAGAGGCGCAAAGTATACTATATGGGGGAAATTGGTGGCTTCCCCCGAATCCAGGCCTTGGTGAATCAAGTGAATCTAGAGTTGCCCATGACTTGTCCTAGCACCAAAGGTGCTTCAGAATGTGAACTAACCAACTTGTTGGTTGGTTTGATGCAGGTTCAAGTATGTGAATAGTTTGTCACTTCTTCCTAATCCCATCCCGGAGCTTCAGCACGCCCTTCTACCCCTTTTAGTGCTACAAGCTGGGAGCGTGCCCCGAGTCTTCCACAATTTCGCAATTTGAATAATTTAAACCCAATTTGGGTCTAACTAGGGACTTGGGAGCGCGTCAGTCATGGTGAAATGTTATTGTTAATTATGGGTTTTATTCCCAATATATCAATAAATCACATCTAATTATACATCCCCTTTCCTTTTTCTACAACATAAAAGGATAATGCACTTCAAAAGGTTTATTAGGTCCTAAAATTAACTAAACCTTACATCAATTTAAATAAAAGAGTCTTCTATGCTGAAATATGCAAAGGCTAATTCAACTCTTAATAATTATTACTTGGAGGTTTATCAGGATTCAAATCATTAATACTAAGGAAAACTATGGAACTAAAGTTTAACAATTTGTGGTATTATAATCCATGATTCACATATATGTATGTATTTCGTATAATATTTCGTATGTTATTAAGTACATGATTACATACCACACTTTTGTATGAAGGTCTTGATAATGTACTTGCACTTTCCAATCTTGAAACTCTTTCCTTCAAGTTCTCCCAAGTTGTATTTGCTCCACTTTAAAAATTTGTTTTGATGTCTTCTCAAAACAAACTTTTATCACAACAACTTTACAAAGCTACACCGCTCACATATGACCTTGGATCGATCTGAAATTTTGGTGAAAGATGAACAACTATGTTTACTACCATCTCTCAAAATTTCAGCTCATTTAATTTCATTAAATAAGAGATCTTGCTACTTCCTTGAAATCATTTCAAACTGGGACCTAAACACAAAATGACTTACAACTCGCTTTCAGCAACTCCAAACTCCTTGAAATTTTGCAAAACACATTACATACATGTTTTCTATATTTGATCAAAATTTCAACTCTATTGATGATGACCACAAAGAGCTATCACTTCCAAAAGAAACTGCTTTCAAAACTAAAATCGAAGATGCTTGGATCTCTCTTAATACAAATCCAAATGACATGAAATTTCTCTCACATATATATTCCTTTATGATATATAAGATCTCAAAGTTGTAGATTTAAAAATGCTCAAAAAAAGGAGATATGACCAAAACACCAAATTTGGCACAAAATCTTTGAAAGCTCATAACTCTCACAAAACATATGTTTTTTTTTTTGAAAAATTGAGAATAAAAGCGTCTTATAGTTTTCTATAATCTCTCCATGTTTCACTCCAAGATCTTTTCACAGTAAATCTAGATCTAGATTTAAAAATCTGACTTCCACAACCCTTGATATATTGATCTCCTCTCACCTCTTTTCTTTTCTTTTCTTTCTCTTCACATTCTTTCCTTTCCCCATTTCTTTTTTGCACTTGACAAACTCCTGTGATATTACTAGAGAATCTCAAGCTTTAGTTTTAAAAACCTTATAGCTTTAGATATTTTTCAACTTTCTCATCAAACAACCTATGCTCTGATACCATGTTAACAAATAGGAGATCTACTCAAGAGCAAACATAAATCTTTATTGAAAGGAAACTAGAACATGATGTTTACAACATGAAACATAACATCAAGAACTCTCCAAAGTTCTTATCACATGAAATACACAAACTTGTGCAATGAAAAAAAGGGAACCAAACCATCAACACCAAGGTATTTAACTAAAAGACCAAACCACAAATAACCAAATTAATATAAGTAAAAAAAGTAAAATAGTTTCATAGCGCCAAAAAGCTTGGTTTTCGATAGGGTTCCAATAAGTTCTCATGAAGTTTTCAATTCCATTGCGCGACAACAATCCTTTATGGTAAATGATTTCTCATATGTCTCCAATTTTCAATAACAATATTTAACTCCTTCAATTCACCATTGTAAATGGTAACAACATCTTCCAAATCCACTTTTGGTAATTTTATTGTTTTCTAACCACCAAAAGGTCCAACTTGTCCACTTTTTTGCAACATATCATCCAGTTGCTTTCTTGTGATCCTAGTTAACATTGTTGACATAATACAACAATAAATAAATAAGATTTAAAACAAAACAAACTTTGGTTTTTTGGTATTTTTGAAGATTTTTTATATTTGTTTGAAAACAAAAAGGACAACAAATACAAAATGAACTTTGAAAATGAAATTAGTTTTTCTAGTGGAACAAATAATTCCAACCATAATTCTCAAAATAAGAGCCATTGAATTATAATTCATGGTTTTATATTTGTGGTACATGGTTCCCAAATGTTAAGGCCACCCGATAATATCCTAGGTTTTTGGAAATGAAAAATAGTCCAAATAGAAATAAAATATGTTTTTGCAACTACAATGTACAATTATTTTTTATGAAGAAAGTTCTAAAATCAATAATGGGAGCATGAAGCAATATACATTTTTGCACTTTAAAGTGACAAATAATCAATTGTATGAAAGTTTGTTAAATGATAATACACATAAACTACCAATTTTCCTTACAATAAACCACCAGGGTGGAAGAAACAAATATAACTTATGAATACTCAAACATTCAACTTTTCAAAACAAATACAACTTCAAAAGAACAAACTAAAAATTTGTCATGGAAAAAACAACTTCAAAAATACAAAAACTCAAGTTACTTCACAACAAAGTATAATAATCAAATATGTAGCTTGTTGTATATACATTAATCGACATCTCAAATATATCAAACATGATGGTGGAATAAACAAAGGTGGGTCTATTGAAAACAATTGATATTTAATAATTTATCTAAATTTGACATAAGTAAAGTCTAATTCATAACAAGAAATCTTAACTAATAATTTATATAGTTAATCATTAAAATTTTGCTACTAAAAATACACAATGGAATTTGGTATTAAAAATTTGATAATAAAAAATCAATAACTTAGTTTCAATAAAGGGTTTTTGGTCAACTATTTCCAATATGAGGTTTTTTATTTAAAAAAAATTGGTGTAATATTTTTGATACATAATTTTTGGTAATTCAAATTTTTTAAAAAATTGTCCAAAAAGATTTTAAAGTCTATTCTTTATAGACCACTAACTCATGAGTCTCATTTGTGTTTTCATTGTATAAAATGAACCACTCTTGAACAATTGTCTACCATATCATGGGGAAGAATAATTCATACTTTCAACTTTTGGCAAAATTTTTATCAACCTTTCCTAGACATTCATTCTCCTCTAACTAATATAGATATCCCTTACATCTATCCAACTTTTGATATGTTGCATTTGAGGGTTTTAGAAGTCTCCCATTGTCTATATTCCTTTTAGATGTACTTTTTTGGCATTAACCACTAACACTAGGCAAACTCATTCCTTGGACAAATTAACCACCAAATATTCACCTCCTTTATGGCATTAGCAAACTTGGGTGCATTAAATTATAAAATATCCCCACAAGCTTCCCGCCTTGGCAATTTGACTCCAAATTTACAAACCTAATAATGTTTGGTGCCCTTGGGTAATCATTTGGTGCATATTTAACGTCCATTGTTTATGCTTGAATGGGTGTGTTTTATTCATGTGATTTATGAATAACAATTTTTTATTTCAATCATCTAATTGAAGTGCCATGAAAATCCATTTTGGTGAAAGCTATAAAGAATTAACCGTTCATCATTCCTTTATGGACAATGCTTAAAATTCTAGCCATGTAACTTTGAAAAAACCCCATGCAAACATTGTAATTTAGAAAATTAATTTGTTTCTTGGAATAAATTTTTATACTTGAAAAGTTAAAGCACAAAAATTTCATGCAAATTTATGGTGTTCAAAAGTCTTTTTGTATTTTTAAAGCACTCAAAACGAGAATGTGAATACTTTTTTTTACTCAAAAGTTATTTTTCTTCATCAAATATCCACCAAATGTTTTCAAATTGTTTGTGAGTTATAATATATTTCACAAGAAAGGCCACATATGTTGAACCATCAAATTTTTTTTATATGCACCCTATTAGATTCTAATTTTCAAAAGTCTTGAATGACTAAAATAGTTCAATTTTTAAAATTATGGTTCAAAGCAAAGTTGCACATTTGTTTACAATCTATGGCTTGATGCAAAATTTTGGAAGGTTTATTATATTAAAAGTCACATTTGGTCTCAAAATTGATATTTAATTTTTTTAAAAAGTACTAAAAAATCATAATAGATGAACACATGAATGCCATTAGTCTAAAATGAAACCTTGGAAAAGATTGTGGCTTTGGTGTCCATGGTTCTTTCTTTCTTGGTTTCACCCACTTCCTCAGCAAAACATTTAAAACTTATTTTTAATCCAAAATATTTAACCCTCTTGCCTTCCTACTTGCACCACAATTTTCTTAGTTCACCTTCACTTTTGAAACTTTTGACCACTCCACAAGTAGTTCTTAAAAATTATTTTGCACCTATGGACTATTCTTACTAACCTTGTCCATATTGTCATGAAGAGACACAAAATGGGACCTAGTATTAAGCTAACATTAATTAACACACATTTCCATTTATGTTTCCCGAACCACATGGGTATAAATTGCATTGTTATGTACTAGTATGCCATTTTTTCCCCAATTGACATCAAACTTATGAATTTACAAAAAAAATTAGACAAGTTTAATATCTTATCCACATTAACCTCTTCCCATGTTAAGGACATTGTAATGTCATTTACAAACTAGAAAATAATCTACTCCTCTTGCCCCTCCTCTAGCATTATAATTCCCTTTATCACCCCATAGCCATAGCTTGTTTGATCATGATATTCACAACTTCTCCCATTACTAAAAATAAATATGGGGCAACTAGGTAGTCGTGCCTTATTCCTTTCTTGATGTGGAGATATAACATTATTTTGCCATTCAAGCAAATGGAAAATTCTACCTCAAGTGAAACAAAAGTTAACCATGTCTATGATTCTTTTGCCTATAAATCCCATGAAACTTTATCAAAAGCCTTCACAAAGTTTAGCTTAAGCAAGATCATGTCTTGCCTAGATTGTTTTGTTTACTCAATTGTCTCATAAATAAATATGGCATTGTCTAAATGTAATTTAGAAGCAATAAATAAATTTCATCACAAGTTATGATAGTCATGAGTGTCAACTAAATGTGTAATTAAAGACCTTTTGCAAAAAAAATTATATGCCCCACTCAAGAGCAACATGGGGCAATAGTTCCCTAGGTCCTCCTCATCGTCAACTTTAAACAACAAAGATGTCAAACCTTAATTTATGCCCTTTGATAACCTTCTTTTTTTAATGGCATTCAAAATCATGTTGAAATAGCCAATCCCTATGTCAATGTGCCCAAAATGCATAAAAAATTGTGCCACCATCCCATCTACTTGTAGTGTTTCAGTTTTTGTCATAGCCTTAATTGTTCCAAAATTTAGGTTTAACCAAAGTTTAGCTAAATTTGAGTTTAGCCAAGATTTGCCAAATATGAGTTTGGCCAATATTTAGCCAGAATATGGGTTTTACCAAGGTTTTTCCAAATTGGAGTTTAGCCAAGGTTTTGTCAAATATGAATTTAGTCAAGGCTTTTGCCAAATATGAATTTAGCCAAGGTTTAACCAAATATGTGTTTAATTGAAATTTAACCAAATTTGAGGTTAACTAATGTTTAGTGAATGTTCAATTTAACCAAATTTGAATTCCACCAATGTTTTGCCAAATGTTGGTTTAGCCAATGTTAGTTAATGTTGAATTTAAACAAATTTTAATTTAGCCAATGTTAGTTAATGTTGAATTTAAACAAATTTTAATTTAGCCAATATGGAATTCAAGTTTAATTTAAGTTTAGACATAAATGCCATGTGGGCTTAACTTAGGTGAAACATAAGTTACTTTAATGAATAGGCTAGGTTAATTGGTAGGTAGTAAGTTAAGTTGATAAATAATGGGTGTGGCTAGCATTAATAGAAAACCCCCTTTTTTTAACCAAAAGTTTTCAACTACATGACATTTACAACTGTGTTTCAACTCGATTTTTCAAAATTTTAAATAGAATTATGGCAATTACCAATTAAGTTGATCCGTTTACTATATTGGTACATAGTTGAAAGCATTTTTCAATTGTGCGGTCATTTGCTGAATATTCCCAACATCAACATTGTTTCTAAGTTGAACTTTCAACTATGTTGGTAAACAATGTGAATAATGTTTCAACTAAGGGGTCATTTTAAAAATATTCTTGGTATCTAAGGTTTTTTAGTTGGCACACAATCAAGACATTAACTAGTGTTCAACTATTTTGGATGATACAATGTATTAAAAATGGATGATAAAATGTACTAAAGGATGGATGAAATACATTCTTGTTTATAACTATTTCTTTCAACTAGGTTAAACAACTAATAGGCAACTTTAATTTTATACATATAATATTGTAATATTTATTTTAAAATGATAAAATTAAATTACATGTAAATTTTATTTGTATAAATGAATGTTTTTTTTGTGCATATAAACATTAAACTTTAATTTCAAAATAATCTTTAATTTTAAAAAATATATATGTTAATATTAATGTTTATCTTCAATACACATGTAATTTATTATTTCCATGTAAATCATTACAACATATCAAGTAATGATACATAATTAATGATATTGTGCAATTATAATGTTTATTCATTTTTATACACATGATATTTTAATATTTGTTTTAAAATATGAAAAAAAAATCATTAAACATTAATGTACCCTATGTCATTGGCCCAAGTTTGAATGCATTCAATTGAATTTTCCTTCCAAACCCCTTTTTGCAATTTGTTTGAATTTCCAACAACAATACGTACCCACCAAAAATTAAATAATATTGTTCACATTTTAGGTCTTAAAATTACGAAATCAACTTTATTAAATCAAACTTGGTGAGGGCTTTCCA
>Ga0116229_10001307_pt1 | contig 38493 bp, 29 predicted proteins | sample S1TSphgellanicum_3_FD_87313 | JGI IMG/M metagenome (GOLD analysis project Ga0116229, IMG submission 87313) | Host-associated microbial communities from peat moss isolated from Minnesota, USA - S1T2_Fc - Sphagnum magellanicum MG | ecosystem: Host-associated > Plants > Peat moss > Unclassified...
CACCTCGGCCCCGGCCTGCTGGGCGGCCAGGATGATGCGTCCCTGGGCGGGCTTGCCGGCGGCTAGGCGCTCCTCGGGCGTTTCCAGACCATGGTCGGCGGAATTGCGGATCAGGTGGATCAGGGGATCGGCGAGGCGCTCGATCACCGTCTTGTCGAGTTCGGTGGTCTCGCCCTCGGTAATCAGCTCGATCTCCTTGCCTGTGTCGCGGGAGAGATCGTGGATCAGACGGCGGAAGCGGCTGAAGAGCTGGGCGACGGGCACCATGCGCACGGACATCATGCTGTCGCGGAGCTCGGACGCCAGATGCTCGATCTCCTCGGCGACGGAGCGCAGGTTCATGTCCTGACTGGCGCTCGCGATCTGCTTCAGACGCGACTGGGCGATGACCAGTTCGCCGACCCGGTCCATCAGTTCGTCCAGGCGCTGGGCGGGCACGCGGACGCTGGCGTCGGCGCGGGCGGCCTTGGGATCTGGGCCGGCGGCGGCGACGTCGGAATCCGGCTTCGCCGCGGACGCCGTGAGCTCAGGCGTGGATGAGGCTGCGGCCACGGTGGGCGCCTCTGTCGCCTCTGGGGCGGACGCGGCCGGGGGCTGAACCTCCGATATGTCCAGGGTCATGTCGTCGATGACGAACATGAAGACGTCTTCGATCGCAGCGCGGGGCTGATCTGTGGTCAGGACGACCTCCCAGCCGAGGTGGCAGTGGGTGGGCGTCAGGTCTTCAAGCGGCGGAATGGCGTCGGTCAGGGCGCGGATCTGGCATGGTCCAAGATCGCGCAGCTCATCCAGCATGGGCAGGGGGCGGGTTCCATTGACCAGCACGTCTTCAGCCAGGGTGAAGACGATGCGCCAGGTCTTGAGACTGGGATCGCAATCGGCCTTGGCTGGGCTCGGAGCCTCCGGCGCGGCGGCTGCGGATGCTGTCGTCGGCGCCCCGCCGGCGGCGGCGACGACGCGCTCCAACTCCACCAGCAGAGCGTCGCCCACTTTCGCGTCGCAGGGGCGTCCCTCCGCCAGGGCTCGCATATGGTCCATGGCGTTCAAGACGGCGGCGACCAGGTCGGGCGTGGCCTTGACCTCGCCCTTGCGGACGCGGTCGAACGCGGTTTCACAATGATGGGTGAAGCCGGCCAGGGCGTCGAAGCCGAACATGGCGCCGGAGCCTTTGAGCGTATGCAGGGCGCGAAAGACCGCCGCCACCAGCTCCTTGTCGCCCGGGGCATGGGACAGATCGAGCAAGCCCTGCTCGATCTGCTCCAACAGCTCCTGAGCTTCGACGCGGAAGATTTCGACGGGATCGGCTGAGCTCATCGCGCGAGTACCTTATTGACGATCTTGACCAGCTGGTCGGGATCGAACGGCTTGGTCAGCCACCCCGTCGCCCCCGCCGCCTTGGCTTGGGCCTTCATGTCGGCGTCGGATTCGGTCGTCAGGAACAGGATCGGCGTACCGGCATGGGCCGGTTTCTTACGCAGCTCCCGGATCATGGTCAGACCATCCATGATCGGCATGTTGAGGTCCGTGACGATCAGGTCGTAAGCGCCGGCATCGGCCTTTTTGACTCCGTCCGCGCCATCCACGGCCTCTGCAACGCTATAGCCTTCGCTGCTGAGGGCGATCTTGATGGTTTGGCGAATACTGGCCGAGTCATCGACGGTCAGAATCGACGGCATGAAATGCTCCTTACTGTGCAAGCCAGAAGTGACGGCGATCATCAGGCGCGGGGCCGATAAAGCCCCCGCGCTCCAGGGTTTGAAGGACCGGCGCCGGCGCTGGACCGGATAGGGTCAGGGACAGGCCGCGAGCTTGCGCGCTGCGCCGGGCGGATATGATCAATTGGATGAAGGCCAGGTCCGTCTCTTCCAGGTCCTCAAGATCCAAGACGACGTCCACTCCGGCGCTCAGCGCCTCGCACAGCACATCGCGGTGCTGCGTTACATTTTTAATAGTACCCGCGCCTGACAGCCGAGCGCTCTGATGTTTCGACATGACGCCTACCGATTTATGCGAGAGATTAGATTGCTTCGCGCCGGCTACAATTCAGGATTATAATTAAAGAGTGGTGAACCGAAATCGAAGTTGCAGCGTTAGGCGGGCTTTTTAGCGCGTTAACTATTGAATAATGTGCAGTTAAAATTTAATTACTATTTATAAAAATCTTATTTACATATCTTATACACGTATAAGATGAATTATATTCTGAACTTGTATCTGTAATAACGCATTTGCGTTCGGTAAAAATTTATAACGATCTATGAGTATATTTTGCCGCTGTGGTTCATAATGAGCGCGCCACGCTGTCAGAAGGCGCTCTGATGTTTGTCTTTTTCGCAAGTCAAGTTGGGCGCAACCTTAAAAGGCGGCCCAATTCAAAACCAATTTTCGAGAAATTTATTCCGCCTTGACCTGAATCGACCCAGAGCTGCGACGTAACGCCGCAGAAAATCTTCGTACAAAATACCCTATCGGAAAGTCTTATCTGAATTTAATATTTGGGCGTGCTGCTTGGCGCCCCTTAAAAATATAATAAATTTTATCTCGTAGCTCACCCAAAGATAATAATTTATTAAAATCAATAATTATAATATTTTTTATCACATGAATTGATATTTTGGCGCCAAGGGGCGGCTTATTTCAGAATAATACATCTTCGATTTCGTGGCTTGCGGTCAGTGTTGCAGGCGCGGGTGTCGAGCCAACGTCTGGCGGCGTGATGTTCCAGGCTGCGACAAACGCCTCTTGCACGGTTCGCTCCTGGGCCATGGTATAGCTCGCGCTCAGCTTCGCCAGAACGCCCGACAGGATGCCTTCGATATCTTCGCTGCACGGCGCCGCGTCCATCGCCAGCTGGGTCAGATCGGCCGCGACACGATCAAGCGCTTCGCCGATCTCTTCCTGAAACCCAAAACGGCCGATCGACCGATTCAAGAGATCGAGGACCGATCCCCCGCGCTCGGCAAGCCTTAGGATGTCCGTCTCGGTTCGGTCGCTGGCGTCGCAGATTCGGCGGGCGGCCGCCCCCAGGGCCGCGGTCGCTTCTTCGGCGACGCAGGTGTAGCCCTCCTGTCCTGGACGCTCCTGGATAAGCGCGCCCGCGGCGGCGATGAGCTTGTTCAGGGTTTGCAGGCTCTGATTGGCGATCTTTTCCAGATAGCCCGCCTGGGAGCGTAGTTCGACGGCGATGGTGCTCAAGGGGCGACCGGCCTCGCCGATCCGACATGATTTCAGCGTCGTGTTCAGGGCCATGTATTGAACATCGGCCTTCATGGTCTGGATGGCGGCGAGCCTGCGCGCGAGACCTTGCGCGGCGTCGCCGGAGGCGTGGCCGGTCTTCATCACCTCGCGTTCGGTCGCCTCGATCTCCTCAACCAGCGCCGTCGCCTGTTCCAAGCGTTGCGCGAGGGTGCGGAGAAAACCATTCTGGCTGTCGCCGCCCTCGCCGTAAGCGAGGTCGCGCAGCTTCAGGAGCGCCCTGGCGTCGCTGGCCAGGCCCGACATGCTGGCGACAATCTCGCTGACCTCGCGGTCGAAGTCGGACATCATATCTCCCAGTTGCTCGGCCATCAGCCTCTGGACGAGGGCGCAGACGCGCGCCCGCCGATCGGGAGAAACACTGGGCTCCAATTGATCGATCATGACCAATCCGGCCTGAACATGCTCGATCCGTTGCCGCGTAATGTCGCCAATCTGCAGGGCGGCGAGGATGCGCCCCACCTTCTTGCGGATGTCGCGGGCGACGGCGGCCGAGGACGCCGTCGCCGCCGCGATGCGGTTGTGATGTTCCCGGATAACGTTAGAGCTTTCAATCAGCTGGTCGGGGACCAGCGGGATCAGCTCGCTACAGCGCGCCGCCAGCGTCGCGCCGTGGCTTGTGACGTTGGCGATGGGTTTTTGCAGGGCCTCCAATTCGCGATGAAGGCCATCGACCTCCGCGCGACCGGTCTCAATGCGGTTGGACATCTCCTGGGCGAAGATGCCGAATTCCGCATCCGCCTGTGCAATCCCGCCGGCCGTGATTTTGATGTTCATCGTGAAGGCGCGCATGTAGGCGAGGCTTTGACGCATATCCGAAAGGCTGGCCCCAAGCCCGGCCCGATGTTGGTCAAGCTCGGATACGATGGTGCGCTGTTCTAAATGGTGGACCGGAAGCGCCGTCAGCTTTCCGGCGGCGTCCTGAAGATCCTGGGCGGTCGCCGCGATCGCGGCCGGATCAAGGGCGCACGTCAGATCGTCTAGAGCTGTGATCAAGGCGCCGATGCCTTCAACCGCGTCAGATAAAACCTCGCCGGCGCTGAGAAACTTCAGCTCGATCACGCGACGCGCAGATTCCATCTGGTCAAGCAGTTCGGCGTGGCCGCCAAACTCACTTGAAACATTATTAACCACAGCTAACGCGGCGTTCACAAGGATCGTCTCCTGTATATGAGACGTATGAAAGCACAGCTTCACTCAACATTTGGTTTATGACCAACTTATATCCGAACGATAATATCACATGGCGCGCTTGCGAGTCTTGACATGGATAGCCTGTGCGGCGAGGTCGCTCTGATCCTCAGGTTTTGACCCGCGTCGCCCCTTGGGCGGCGCCGCTCAGAAAATGCTGGATCGGCGTCGAAGGCGTAGACAAGGACGCCTAACGCCTCTCATCTTGAGGTATGATGCGATCTACACCGTCAAACCATGCGCCTCAGGCGTACGCAGCGCCTGTCGTTCAGCGTGCGCGAGGCGTCGGTCGACTGCATGTCGCTCGTAGGCCTGACGCAACCCTATCGAACGCGGGGGGGGCGAACACGGGGCGGGTCGGCGGACTCTATCAGGATGGCGCCGCAAAGCTGCGCTTTACGGCTCACCAGGCGGGCGGCGGGCTGACGGCGGCGCTGATCAACACGGCGGGCGGTCTTGCGGGGGGCGATCGGTTCGAATGGGGCGTTGAGCTCGACGACGACGCCAAATGCACCGTCGTCACCCAGGCTTGCGAAAAGGTCTATCGCGCGGACGAGGGCCCGGCGATCGTCTCCGTGGCCCTGAAGGTCGGCCGCGGGGCGCGCCTGGACTGGCTGCCCCAGGAAACCATCCTGTTCGACGGCGCCCGCCTAGATCGCACCTTCACGATTGAGATGGCCGAGACCGCACGCCTCTTGGCGGTCGAAGCGGTGCTGCTAGGTCGCCGCGCCATGGGTGAACATACGCCATTCGTCCACTTGCGAGATCGTTGGCGGGTGTGGAAAGCTGAAAGCTTGATCTTTGCTGACGAGGTTCGGCTTGACCGCACCCCGCTTGACCAAAACCCGGACTTGGGAGCGGCGTTATTGAAGGGGGCAGGGGCTTATGCGTCGGTACTCTATGTGGGGGAGGATCACGCCGATCGTGCGCCGGTCGTGCGCGCTCTGATGGAGGCTGGTCGGGATCACGTCCAAGGCGGCGCGAGCGCCTTTGAGGGCAAGCTTTTCTGCCGCATGCTGGCGCGCGATGGCCTGAGCCTGCGTAGGGTCTTGATCCCCGTCCTGGAGGCTCTTCGGGATGGCGAGCCCTTGCCGCGCCTTTGGACCATCTGAGCGATGAACCTGACCCCTCGCGAGAAGGATAAGCTCCTGATCAGCATGGCGGCCCTCGTCGCGCGACGACGACTGGAGCGTGGCGTTGTGCTGAACTACCCCGAGGCCGTCGCCCTGATCTCCGACTTCGTCGTGGAGGGCGCGCGCGATGGCCGCACGGTCGCCGAGCTGATGGAGGCCGGCGGCCACGTGCTGACCCGGGACCAGGTGATGCCGGGCGTGGCCGAGATGATCCATGACGTTCAGGTCGAGGCGACCTTTCCCGACGGCACCAAGCTCGTCACCGTGCATGAGCCCATCCGTTGAGACGCGCCGCTTGCGTCTGTTCCATCCAGGAGCCGTAGATGAAAAGATCTTCCGCGCCCGTCCTTTGGCTCACAGCCGTCGCCCTCGGCCTATTGGCGAGCGGACCTGTCCAGGCCCATCCCGGCCATCTTGAGCTTGGACTCGCGGCGGGTCTGATCCATCCGTTCAGCGGCCTTGACCACATGTTGGCGATGACCGCGGTCGGTCTTTTCGCGGCGGTCAAGGGCGGCAAGGCGATGATCGTCTGGCCGATCGGTTTCGTTGTGGCGATGCTGTTCGGTTATGGCTTCGGGGTGGCCGATCCGGGCCTGACCCTGGCTCAGCCCGCCATTCTCGCCTCCGTCATCATTCTTGGCGCCCTCGTCGCGACGATGGCGCGCGCGCCGTTCGCCGTCGGTCTTGGCCTGATCGCCCTGTTTGGCCTGGCCCATGGCTATGCCCGTGGGTCTGAAGCGCCGATCGGCGGCGGCCTAGCCTTTCCGATCGGGTTCGCCCTCTCTACGGCGACCTTGCACGCCGCGGGCCTCGCCGTCGGCGGGCTGAGCCTGCGCCTCCATCGGCCGCAGCTGGTGCGCGCGCTCGGCGCCGCGGTCGCCATGGGCGGCCTCGCCCTGGCTTTTGCAGGTTAGACCTATGATCCCAGGCGAAATCCTGACCGAAGCGGGCGATATCATTCTCAATGAGGGCGTGGACGCGCGGGTCATCGAGGTGGCCAACGCCGGGGATCGCCCGATCCAGGTCGGCAGCCATTACCACTTCGCCGAAGCCAACCCAGCGCTCCGGTTTGATCGCAAGGCCGCCTGGGGGATGCGGCTGGATGCCCCATCAGGCTCTGCGGTCCGGTTCGAGCCCGGTCAGGTGCGCGAAGTGAGCCTGATCCCGTTTCGCGGCGCCAGGCGCGTGATCGGCTTTCGCGGCGACGCCATGGGGCCGGTCTGATGGCCATTCGCCTGCCCCGCGCCGCCTACGCCCAGATGTATGGCCCCACCGTGGGCGATCGGGTGCGCCTGGCCGATACGGAGCTGTTCGCCGAGGTCGAGCGCGACCTCACCCTCTATGGCGAGGAGGTGAAGTTCGGCGGCGGCAAGACCATTCGCGACGGCATGGGGCAGGGCCAAACGACCCGCGCCGAGGGCGCTGTCGATACCGTCATCACCAATGCGCTGATCATCGACCACTGGGGCATCGTCAAGGCCGACGTGGCGCTTAAGGATGGGCGCATCGCCAAAATCGGCAAGGCGGGCAATCCGGATATCCAGAACGGCGTCGATATCCTGATCGGACCCGGCACGGAGATTATCGCGGGCGAGGGCAAGATCCTCACCGCCGGCGGTATCGACGCCCATATCCACTTTATCTGCCCTCAGCAGATCGACGAGGCGCTTTACAGCGGCGTGACCACCATGTTCGGCGGCGGCACAGGGCCCGCGACCGGCACCAACGCCACCACTTGCACGCCGGGTCCCTGGCATCTCGCCCGCATGATCGAGGCGGCCGACAGCTTTCCCATGAACCTGGCCTTCGCCGGCAAGGGCAACGCCTCCCATCCCGCGGCGCTGGTGGAGCAGATTCTGGCGGGCGCCAGCGCCTTGAAGCTGCATGAGGACTGGGGGTCCACCCCCGCCGCTATCGACTGCTGCCTCTCGGTCGCGGACGAGTACGACGTTCAGGTCAAGGTCCATACCGATACGATCAATGAAGGCGGCTTCGTCGAGGACACCATCGCCGCCTTCAAAGGCCGGACGATCCACGCCTTTCATACCGAAGGCGCCGGCGGCGGCCATGCGCCGGACATCATCAAGGTGTGCGGCCTAAGCAACGTCATCCCATCGTCCACCAACCCGACCATGCCCTACACCCGCAATACGGTGGATGAGCACCTGGACATGTTGATGGTCTGCCATCACCTGGACCCGTCCATTCCAGAGGATCTGGCCTTCGCCGAAAGTCGCATCCGAAAGGAGACCATCGCCGCGGAAGACATCCTGCACGATCTGGGCGCCTTCTCGATCATCTCGTCCGACAGCCAGGCCATGGGGCGGGTGGGCGAGGTGATCATTCGCACCTGGCAAACCGCTGACAAGATGAAGCGCCAGCGCGGCGCCTTGGCCGGAGATGGGCGGGCCGATAATGCGCGGATCAAGCGCTATATCGCCAAATACACGATCAATCCGGCGATCGCCCAAGGCCTCTCGGCCCATGTCGGCTCGGTCGAGGCGGGCAAGCGCGCCGACCTTGTGCTGTGGTCGCCGGCCTTCTTCGGCGTGAAGCCCGATCTGGTGCTGCTCGGCGGCTCGATCGCGGCGGCGATCATGGGCGATCCCAACGCCTCCATTCCCACGCCCCAGCCCGCCCACTACCGGCCGATGTTCGCGGCTTTCGGCAAATCCAGAACCCACTCGTCTGTGACCTTCGTCTCCGGCGCCGCCCTGGAGACGGGCCTGCGCGACAGGCTCGGCGTCGATAAGACCCTGCTGGCCGTCGCCAATACGCGCACCATCTCCAAGGCCTCCATGGTGCACAACAGCGCCCTGCCCAAAATCGAGGTCGACCCCGAAACCTATGAGGTGCGGGCGGATGGCGAGCGTCTGATCTGCGAACCGGCCGAGGTGCTTCCCATGGCGCAAAGGTATTTTTTATTTTGACCCCCGCAAGAGTCACAGAGGTCTTGGCGCCGGGCGCCTGGCGTGGACCGGCCGCTGATCACGTTACGCTGAGCTACGACGACCGCCACCGACGGCGGATCACCGTGACGGGCGACCATGGCGTGCGGGCCCTGCTCGACCTGCCTCACGCGGTCCTCTTGGCGGGAGGCTCGGGCCTGAAGCTGGACGACGGACGCATTGTGGAGGTGCGGGCGCAGGTTGAACCCCTGTTGGAGGTGCGGGCCAAGGATGCGGCCAGCCTGTTGCGGTTGGCCTGGCACATCGGCAACCGCCATCTGACCGCCCAGATCGAACCGGACCGGATCTTGATCCGCCTGGACCATGTCATCGCCATCATGCTGGCGGGTCTCGGCGCGACCGTGACGGAGGTCCAAGCCCCGTTCGATCCGGAAGGGGGCGCCTATGGCGGTCGCCACATCGCTCATGACCATGATCATGAGCACTGAAGCCCACGCCCTGACGACGCTGTTGGCGTGGTTCTCGCCGGCCTTTCCGGTGGGCGCCTTCGCCTTTTCTCATGGGCTTGAGACCGCGACGGCTGAAGGTTTGATTTCCGGCGAGGCGGGTCTGGCGCATTGGATTGAAGCGATCCTCACCTCAGGCGGGGCCTGGACCGACGCCGTCCTGTTCGCCGCCGCCTACCACGCGGCCGGCGCGCAAATATGGACGTCTTTGACCCAGATCGCCGCGCTGGCCAAAGCGCTTGCGCCGTCCGCCGAGCGCCTGCGGGAGACCTTGGCCCAGGGCGACGCCTTCGCGCGCGCCGTGGCTGAAGGCTGGCCAACGCTGTTGCCTCAGACCTTATCCGCCGTCGCCGCCTATCCCGTCGTCGCCGGCGCCGCGGTCGCCGCGCTTAAGGCTCCGCTTTCAGACGCCCTGACCGCCTATCTGAACGGCTTCGCCGGCAATGCCATCGCCGTCGGGATTCGGCTTGGGCTTTGCGGGCAGTCGGCCGGCGTGCGGATTTTGGCGGCCCTGGGCGATGTGATCGCCCAGACAGCGCAAAGGGCGGCGGCCTCGAGTCTCGACGATCTGGGCGCTTGCGCGTTCGCCGCCGACATCGCCTCCATGCGTCATGAAACCTTGCAGCCCCGGATTTTTGTATCATGAGCGCGGCGCCTTCGACCAACGGTCCGTTGCGGGTGGGGATCGGCGGCCCCGTCGGATCGGGCAAGACCACTCTGGTGGAGAAGCTCTGCAAGGCCATGCGGGCGGAGTATTCCCTCGCGGTCATCACCAACGATATCTACACGCGCGAAGACGCCCTCATCCTGTCCCGGCTCCAGGCCCTGTCGGAAGATCGGATCATGGGGGTCGAGACCGGCGGCTGTCCGCATACGGCGATCCGGGAAGATGCTTCGCTGAACCTGTCGGCCGCCCGGGAGATGACGGCGCGGTTTCCCGATCTGGATGTGATCTTCATCGAGTCCGGCGGCGATAATCTGGCGGCGACGTTTTCACCCGATCTGGCCGATCTGACGCTGTATGTGATCAGCGTTTGCCAGGGGGAGAAGATCCCCCGCAAGGGCGGTCCGGCCATCACCCGCTCGGACCTTCTGATCATCAACAAGACCGATCTGGCCCCCCATGTCGGCGCTGACTTGGAGATTATGCGCCAAGACGCGGGCCGCCAGCGCGGCGCAAGACCCTTTGTCTTCACAGACCTGTCGCGGCAGCGTGGCCTTGAAGACGTCGTCAGCTTCATTATCGAAAGCGGCGGATTGGAACCCTACGCGCGCCATTAAGAGGCGTTCTGGGTCATGAAGTGCCTACGCACTTTGACGTATTCAAACTTCTTTCAGAAATCATAAATTTCACAACGGCTAAACGGGCGCGCCAGAAATATAAAGCGCTGGGCGGCCCGCGTTATACTGACCATTTTTGTCTTCAACATCGGGGGATTATTATGTCCGAATTGCGCAGCGCGTTTCGCGTTTCGACTCTTTTTCCATCTATTAAAGGGCTTTTGTGCGCAGGCGTCGCCGCTGGGTCCCTGCTCGCGCCTCTAAATTTGGCTCACGCGGATGCGACGTTCAACTTTGGCGATGGTCAGTCGATAAGTTTGGGCGTTGGAATGCGCGCCAGCGTCACCACCGACAACAATGGCGCGCCCAATGGCGGGTCATCCACCAACTTCAGCCTGGATAGCATCCGGCTCTATGTAAATGGTCAGTTGACCAAGGACATCGGCGCGACCTTCAATACGGAGCGGGATTCGAACGGAAACATCCAGGTTCTGGATGGTTACGCCCGCTACCAGCCCCGCGATGAATTCAACATCTGGGTCGGCCGTATGCTGCCGCCGAGCGACCGCTCCAACCTGGACGGCCCCTATTATATCAGCTCCTACAACTATCCTGGCGTCGTTTCGCAATATCCGGCCAAGTTCGACGGTCGCGACGATGGCGCTACGGTGTGGGGCAAGCTGTTCGGTAAGCGACTGACCTATGCGGTCGGGGTTTTCAACGGACATGACCGTATCGAAGGCGCCGCGAACGAAGGCGACAATCCTCTCTACGCTGGCCGCGTCGTGTATAATTTCTGGGATGTCGAAGACAATCCCGGCTATTATGAGAGCAGCACCTATTACGGGACGGCCAACATCTTGACGATCGGCCTCGTCGGCCAGTCGCAAAAGGATGGCGTCGGCACCGCCGCGAAGGCCGGCAACTATACCGCCTGGAACGTCGATGGTCTGTTAGAGAAAAAAGCGTTCAGCGGCGGCGCCGTAACCCTGGAAGGCGCCTATTATCACTTTGACACCGGCGGCGTGCCCGATGTTCCGACCAACTTCAATGGCGCGGGCGCTACGGCCAATGTCGGCGGTGTGGCTCAGGGCGAGGCCTACCTCGTATCCGCCGGTATCCTGTTTCCGCAAGAAGTCGGGATCGGCAAGTTTCAGCCGGTCGTGCGCTATCAGGAGTTCGACGCCAGTCTGACCCACATTGATACCCGCCAAGTCGACGCCAGCCTGAACTACATTATCAAAGGCCATAAGGCGCGGTTGTCGCTCGACTACGCTCACATTCAAACCACCGATCAGCACGACAGCGATCAGCTGACCGGCGGTCTTCAGCTGCAATTCTAAACAGCGAACGTTAACTCTGGGCGGCGACGATGCGTGTCGCCACGGCAGCGGCCGCCGCCCGGTTTTCTACCCCAAGCTTTGTAAAGATCTGCTCCAAGTGCTTGTTGACGGTCCTTGGGCTGATATTCAATATATCGCTGATATCGCGGTTGGATTTGCCGCTGGAAATCCAGACTAAGACTTCAGATTCGCGAACGGTCAGCCCTAGCGCCGCTTTCAGAATGCCGGCTTCTCGGCCGCCGATCGGTTCGCTCATCCGGAAATAATACTCGTTTGGTCCGCCGCGACCCAGCAGCGCGATCTCCAGCTGGCCGGCGCCAAAGGGAATGAGGCTCGAACTTGCGCCGACCTCGGAGCCTTTGGCGATCAGGCGTCGTACGTGATCGACCAGGGCCGGCGGCCATTCTGCGCGCTCGAGCGTGGTGGATATCAGGTTCGACAGAAGTTGCGCCGCCTGAGGGGTCCGCCACAGCAAAAGACCATCGGCATCGGTCGCGAATAAGGACCGTCCGGCCATATCCAACGCCACTCGGGCGCTATGGGCCAGTCTGGCGGTGGAGAGGTGGACGCGAATGCGGGCGATCAACTCATCCAAAACCACCGGCTTGGTGACATAATCGACCCCGCCGGCCATCAACCCCTCAACCACATGTTCGGTTTCGGTCAGGCCTGTGATGAAGATCACCGGCAAGTGGGCGTGGTCCGGATCGGCTTTGAGGCGGCGGCAGGTGTCGAAGCCCGATAGGCCTGCCATGACGGCGTCCAGCACGATCAGACTGGGACGCATGTCCTCGACCAGATCGAGCGCGCCCTGGCCGTCCGGCACGCCGATCGCTTTTAGCCCCGCCTGCTCCAGGGCGGCGGTCAGCATCTCACGGGTTTCCAGATCGTCATCGACGACCATGATCAGGTCTGCAAACGCCGTCATCATGGCGCGGTCGTTTCGAGTGCGCTGGCGTAGGTCCACTCCAGATCGAGCAGGACCTGCAATCGATCGATCAGGTCGCCGATTTCAAACGGCTTGATCAGGAAGTCGTCGTGGGCGTCCTCCTCGCGCCGACCCAGCGAAAAGTCGTGGGCGTTGGCGGACACCATCAGGATAGCCAACTGATCCCCGTAGCGATCCCGCAAGGCGCGCGCCGCCTTCCACCCGCCCATGCCGGGCATGGCGATATCCATGATCGCCAGGTCCGGCGTCCGGCGCTCGGCCAACGCCAGACAGGTCTCCCCGTCGTGGGCGAAGGCCAGTTCAAAGCCCAGGGGCTCGAGGATCTCGCTCAGCAGGTCCAGATGCACCGGGTCGTCGTCCGTCACGAGGATGTAGCGGCGCGGTCCGCCATAACCGTTGATCTGCTGCTCCGGCGCGCACGATTCCGTCGGCGCGGCCGTTTCGGACAACAGCAGTTTAACGGTGAAGGTGCTGCCGACGCCGGGTTCGCTACGCACCTGAATATCGCCGCCAAGAACCGTCGTCAGCACCTTGGTGATGGTCAGGCCAAGGCCGACGCCCGGACGGTCCGCCTCGCCGCGCTGGCCGACCCGCTCAAAAGGCTCGAAGATGCGCTCGATATCGTCGGCGGCGATGCCGACGCCGGTGTCGGAAACAATGAACTCCGCGGTCTGACCGCGCCATCTGACCACCAGCGAGGCTTCCCCAGCGTCGCAATATTTCACCGCGTTGGACAGCAGATTGATCAGAATCTGGCGCAGCCGCTTCTCATCCACATAGATGAACTTGGGCAGGTTCGAGGGCCACTCATGCCGAAAGCCAAGGCCTTTGCTGGTCGCTTGAAGACGGAACATATCGACGATCTGAGTCAGGAGATCGACGAGGTTTACCCGCGTACGTTCAAGGCGCAGGGTGCCGTTTTCGATCCGCGAAATATCCAACAGGCCGTTGACCAGGTCCGACAGGTGCGTCGCGCTGCGCCGGATCACGCGGACGGCGTCGGGCAGATTGGCCGCCGGGTTGCGCTCCAGAAGCTGGGCGTAGCCGGATATGGCGTTGAGGGGGGAGCGGATTTCGTGGCTGACGCCGACGATATAGCGGCTTTTGGCGAGATTGGCGGTTTCCGCGGCTTCCTTGGCGCGTTGCAGCGCTGCGTCGGTCCGCCGGTGCGCTTCGATTTCATCCAGCAGCATGTCGGTCTGGCGATCGGTTTCGCTTTCGGCGGCGCGCTGGTTTTCCACCGCCAGCACAAGGAACCAGGCGGCGAACGAGGCCAGAATGAAGAAGGTCACGAAGACGATGAGCAACGTCGAACGGATATCGGCCGAGCCTGCGGCGCTGTCGATCTGGTGGATATAGACCAGGCTCAAGGCGCCGCCGATGATCACCGCGCACAAGACCAGCACCGATGCGAAGCGGCCGACCAGGGCGTATGCCCCCTTCAGCGGCCATACCCGCGAGACCTTGCGGCTGACGGCCTGGAACTGCTCCGAGATCGGTCCGAGATCCTTGCAGGCGTCATGGCAGCGGGCCTCGAGCGTGCAGCAGAGCGAGCAGATCGGACCCTGATAAACCGGGCAGAAGGCCATGTCCGGGCGCTCGAAAGCGTTCTCGCAGATGGTGCAAACCAGGCTGTCCTTGCCCAGCGGCAAGGTGTCTGGCCGCGCCAGATAGAACCGACCGCGCGTCGCCCAGGCGAGCGTCGGCGCGGCGACGAAGGTTGCGATCAGGCCGGCTATGGGCGAAAACGGGCGAAGCGCCGGCCCCAGCACGCCGCAGAACAGGGCCGTCGAGATCAACAGCGAAAAGCCCATGGCGCCCACGCCCACGGGATTTATATCGTAGAGATGGGCGCGCTTGAACTCGATGCCCTTAGGGCTGAGGCCTAAGGGCTTGTTCACGAGGAGATCGGCCGTAACGGCGCCCAGCCAAGCCACCGCGAAATTGGCGTAAAGGGCCAAGATTCCGGACACAGCGTTGGCGATGCCCGCTTCCATGATCAGGAGCGCAATCAAGGTGTTGAAGATAAGCCAAACCGCCCGGCCGGGGTGCCTGTGGGTCAGGCGCGAGAAGAAGTTCGAGGACGCGATCGAGCCGGCATAGGCGTTGGTGGTGTTGATCTTGACCTGGCAGACCGCCACGAACAGGCCCGTGATCACGAGCGCCGCCGACCGGCTGTGAAAGAGCCCAGAGAAGACGATATTATAGAGCTGACTGGGCGCCGAGGCTCTCGGAACCGAAAACCCCTGATTTATGGCGATATAGGCCAAGGCGGAGCCCAGCAGGATCTTGACCGCTCCGATCAGGATCCAGCCTGGGCCTGCGAAGATCAGGGCCGACCACCAGGGCGCCTTACCCGTTGTGGTTCGGGGCGGCAGAAAGCGGAGATAATCCACCTGCTCGCCGATCTGGGGCAGGAGCGACAGCAGAACGGCCAACGCCGAGGCGAACAGGGCCAGGCTAAAGCCTACACCGCCTGGCGCTGGATAGGCGGTCCAGCCGTCCAGAAGTTTAGGGTTGAGGCCGATATAGATCAAAGGCGCAGTCTGGAGCACAAGCCAGATGGGCTGGGATCGGGTCTGCAACCAACTGATCCGCTTCACCCCATAGGCGGCGATGGGGATGACGATGAGCGCGCTGAACACATAGCCGAGCGCCAGCGGGATGTGAAAACAGAGCTCTAACGCCGCCGACAGGATCGCCGCCTCGATGGCGAACAGGATGAAGGTGAAGCCGGCGTAGATGGCCGAGGTGATGGTCGAGCCGATATAGCCAAAGCCTGACCCCCGGGTCAGCAGGTCCATATCGACGCCATAGCGGGCGGCGTAAAAACAGATGGGAAAGCCCGTCAGCAGAATGACGCCGGTCATCGCCACCAGGGCGGCGACAGCGTTTGCAAAGCCATATTCGAGCGTGATCGAGGCCCCGACCGCCTCACACGCCAAAAAGGCGATGGACCCTAGCGCCGTATTGGCGATCCGCGAGAGCGTCCACTTGCGCGCGCTCAGCGCGGTAAAGCGAAGGGCGAAATCCTCCAAGGTCTGGTCGGCCGCCCACTGATTATACTGTCGACGGGTTCGCACCACACGCTGGCGCCGGCTCGCTTGACGCGAGGTCGATACGACGGTGGCGAAGGCGCCGCTCCGGGCCACTAGGAGACCTGATCGCTGTGCGGGCGGGTCGATCCAGACAAATCTGCGCCTCACGACTCAAGGGATCGGGATGGCGACCGGCGCTGGGCGCAAAAACCCCAACAGCGAAAAGCGAAGCGTCCACCCCGAACCGACTTCAAACCGTCAGTCTATACGCGAACGGCCGCCGCGACAGGGGGTGTTTGACGTATTGCGCTGATGTGCGCCATCGCGATTGAAGGGCGGCCCGACAATCATAAATGGCGAGTATGCGGGTTATATAATGCTCATCCCGGTTCGTATTTAACTACGTCAAATAGCCCATCGCCCCACGTTCGTCGCCAGATCATATTTACGTGCCGATATGACGGATCGCTCAGTGCTACGGCTTGGCGGCCGAATATTCCCGGATTTCGTGAAACATTTGATAACGAGGATCTTTGAGATGAATAAGGGGGTCAGGGCTGGGCGCCTTATCGCCGTTTTGTTGGCGGGTGTTGCAGCTGTTGCATGTTCCAAGTCCGGTGGCGGCTCCGCCTCAACGGCGCCGGCCGACAAGGGCGGCTCGGTTAAGGTCGGCGTGCTGCAATCGTTGAGCGGCACCATGGCGATCAGCGAGGTCACCGTCAAAAACGCTGAACTGTTGGCGATCGACGAAATCAACGCCGCGGGCGGCGTCTTGGGCAAGCAGATTGCGCCTGTGGTCGAAGATGGCGCCTCCGACCCCGCCGTCTTCGCCCAGAAAGCATCCAAGCTTCTGGAAAGCGATCAGGTCGTCACCGTCTTTGGCGGTTGGACATCGTCGAGCCGCAAGGCCATGCTGCCCGTATTCGAAAAGGACGCCAGCCTGCTCTGGTATCCGGTGCAGTTCGAGGGCAACGAGTGCTCGCCCAACATCATGTATTCCGGCGCGCAGCCGAACCAGCAGATCCTGCCGGCGTTCGATTGGGCCAAGGAAAAGGGCTATAAGAAGTTCTTCCTGGTCGGGTCGGACTATGTCTTCCCCCGCACCGCCAACCTCATTGTCGGCAAGCATATCGTCGATGCGGGTCTGACGGTCAGCGGCGAGGAATATCAGCCGCTCGGCGGCACCGACTTCAGCGGCGTGATCGCCAAGATCCGCGCGGCCAAGCCGGACGTGATCTTCAACACCTTGAACGGCGATTCCAACGTCGCCTTCTTCAAGCAGCTCGCCGCGGCCGGCCTTGGCCCCAGCGTCCTGCCGGTGATGTCCTTCTCCATCGGCGAACAGGAAGCCAAATCCATGGGCCCGTCCCTGGTGGCGGGCAGCTATGCGGCCTGGAACTACTTCCAGACGCTCGACTCGCCGGAAAACGCCAAGTTTGTCGCCGCCTACAAGGCCAAGTATGGCGCGGACGCCGTGGTCACCGACCCCATGGTCCATGGCTATGTCGACGTCTACCTGTGGAAGGCGGCGGTGGAGAAGGCCAACAGCTTCGATCCAGCCAAGGTTCGTGCGGCGGCGGTTGCGCTGGCCGACACGCCAACCGCGCTGGGCGCTGTGAAGTTCGCCCCGAACAACAGCTTGGTTCAGACCGGCTATATTGGCCAAGCCGACGCGACCGGGCAGTTCAAGATCCTTTGGACCTCCAAGGGTGTGATCCAGCCCGATCCCTATGACCCCAAGGCCTTCCCCGGCAAGACCTGCACCATCAGCTAGGTCGCCTTTGGTCTTAACCCCCTGAAAGCGAACGAGGTTTAAGAATATGATCGATCCAGCCTTCCTAGTCGGACAGGTCTTCAACGGCCTGAGCGTTGGATCGATCTACCTCCTCGCCGCTCTGGGGCTGGCTTTGAGCTTTGGCTTGATGCGCGTCATCAACATGGCTCACGGCGAGATTGTCATGTTTGGCGGCTACGTCGCCTACCTGACCATGCATATCGTGCCGGGACCGCTCGCCTTGCCGGCGGCGATCCTGGCGGCCTTTGTCAGCGCCGGCGTGCTGGGCGCAGTCCTTGAGGCGCTCTTGGTCAGCCGATTGGCTGAGCGGCCCTTGGACACGCTCCTGGCCACCTGGGGCGTCAGCCTGATCGCCCAGCAGGCGGCGCGCGATCTGTTCGGCGCCACGGGCGTGTCGGTCACCGCGCCCTCCTGGCTGGACGGCGTGATCAACGTCGGAGGCGTTTCGCTGCCCTATACGCGCCTTTTCATCATCTTGATCGCGGCCTTGGCGCTGGGCGGCCTTGGCGTATTCCTGAAGACCACGCGGCTGGGGCTCTTGGTGCGCGCGGTGAACCAGGATCGCCCGACCGCATCGGCCATGGGCGTCAGCGTCCGGCGGGTCGACATGCTGGTATTTGGCCTGGGGGCCGCGGTCGCGGGCGTCGCGGGCGTCATCCTCGCGCTCCTCGGCCCCGTCACGCCGAGCGTTGGACAGAGCTATATCGTGCCGGCCTTCCTTGTGGTCGTTATGGGCGGTCTCGGCAGCATTACCGGCACGGCTATCGCGGCTGTGGCCATCGGCCTCGTCTCCGCCCTGTCTCAGGTCTTCGTCGACGTCAGTTTCGCCCAGGTGCTGATGCTGTTGTTCGTCGTCGTCTTCCTACAGTTTCGCCCAGAGGGCGTGGTCGCGGTCCGTTCCCGCGCCTTGGACTCGTAAGCGCACATGGCCTCTCTCTCGCCAAAGACCCTCATCGCCGGCCTGCTGTTCCTGTTGGCGGCGGCGGCGCCCTTTCTGCTCGCGCCCTATGAGCTCAACCTTCTCGGCCGCTTTCTGGCGCTGTCGCTGACGGCCATGGGGCTCGTTATTCTATGGGGCGAGGGCGGCGTATTGAGCCTTGGCCAGGGCGTCTTCTTCGGCCTCGGCGGTTACGCCATCGCCATGCATTTAAAGCTTGCGTCCCTTTCAGGCGGCGACACCATGCCCGACTTCATGGTCTGGACCGGCCTGAAGGCCCTGCCCGGCTGGTGGGCGCCTTTCGCCAATCCTGTCGTGGCCATCGCCGCGATTGTTCTGGCGCCGGCCCTGGTCGCCGCTGTGTTCGCCTGGCTGATGTTTCGTCGGCGGATCGGGGGCGTCTACTTCGCCCTGATCACTCAGGCCCTGGCGCTCGCCTTCTCGATCCTTCTGATCAGTCAGCAGGCCTATACAGGCGGCTTCAACGGCCTGACGGACTTCAAGACCCTGTTTGGCCTTCGCCTGTCTAAGCCGGCCATGACGCATAGCCTGTACTGGGTCACCCTCGCCCTGGTCGCCGGCGCCCTGGTCGGCAGCCGGCTCCTGATGGCGTCGCGCTTTGGCAAGCTGTTGCGCGCGACGCGGGATGGCGCCAATCGGGTTCGCTTTCTGGGCTATGATCCTGCGCCCTATAAGATCATCGCCTTTACGCTTGCGGCTGTGCTCGCCGGCCTGTCGGGCGCCCTTTTCACCTTGCACGCCGGTGTGATCTCTCCAGCGCTCGTTGGGGTCGCGCCCTCCATTGAGATGGTGATCTGGGTGGCGCTGGGCGGCCGAACCAGCCTGGCGGGCGCCATCGCCGGCGCGCTCCTGGTCAATTTCGCCAAGGATAAGATTTCCACGGTTCTGCCGACCTTCTGGCTCTATGTATTGGGGGCTCTGTTCATTATCGCCGTGACCGCCGCGCCGAAGGGCCTGGCCGGCCTGGTCCCTGAGCTCCGCGCAGGCTCGATCCGGCGGCTGTGGCCAAAGACCAAAGGGCGCGCCTGATGTCGGCTCCGCTCCTCAGCCTCAAGGCCGTCACCGTCGATTTCGACGGCTTCAAGGCCCTCAATAGTCTGGAGCTCAGCCTGGAGGCTGGCAGCCTGACCGCGATCATAGGTCCCAACGGCGCCGGGAAATCGACCCTGTGCGACGCGGTCATCGGCCGGGTTCGTCCCACCGCCGGCCAGGTGGTGTTTCGCGGCGAGGACATCTCCCGCCTGCCCGAGCACACGATTGTCGGGCGTGGAATCTGCCGCAAGTTCCAAACGCCCGGCGTTCTGGTGGGGCTCAGCGTCTTCGACAATATCGCCATCGCCTCGGGCGACCGTCGCTGGTGGCGCGCCTTTGGGCTGAAGCCAAACGCGACGACCCTGACCAAGGTGGAAGAGACCCTTGCGCTGATCGGCCTGCAGGATCGCCGAGACGTGCCGGCGGGCGAACTCTCTCACGGCGAAAAGCAGTGGCTGGAAATCGGCATGGTCGTGGCTACGGGTTGCGAACTCATGCTGCTGGACGAACCCACGGCCGGCATGGGCGCCGCCGAAACCCGTCGCACCGCAGAGATCATTCGCAGCCTTGTGGGGCTGCGGACCGTCCTGGTGATCGATCACGATATCGACTTTGTGGAGCAACTTGGCGGGCATGTGGTGGTGATGCACCAGGGCGCCGTCTTCATGCAGGGCACGCTCGCGGAGGTCCGGAGCAATCAAGATGTGGAGTCCATCTATCTGGGACGGCCCAATCAGAAACAGGTCGATCTAGAAGGGCCTGGGGCATGACGGAGCTTTTGAACCTTCGACGCGTTGGCGCGGCCTACGGCAAGGCGCCGGTGCTGTTCGATATCGACCTGGACATGAAGCCGGGCACAGCAACCGCTGTTCTAGGTCGCAACGGCGTGGGCAAGACCACTCTACTTCGCACGATCGTGGGGCTGCACAAGGTGTCGGATGGCCAGATCCTCCTGAACGGCGACAGTATCGGCCCGTTACCCGCCTACCGTAGAGCGCGCCGCGGCATCGGTTTCGTGCCCCAGGGCCGTCACGTCTTTCCCCATCTGAGCGTGGAGGAGAACCTGATCGTAGGTCTCTCGGCGCTCGATGGGCGCAAGGTGAAGGATCAGGCTGTTCCCGACTATGTGTGGGATCTCTTTCCAAAGTTAAGGGACATCCGGCGGCGCCAGGCCGGCTTTCTCAGCGGCGGCGAGCAACAGCAGTTAGCGATCGGCCGGGCGCTCGCGGGGCGTCCCCAACTCCTTCTCCTTGATGAACCCACCGAGGGCGTTCAGCCGTCCGTGGTTCAACACATCCAGGCGGCGTTGGGCCGTATCCGCACCGAACTGAAGGTCGGCGTCATCATCGTCGAGCAGAACCTCGATTTTGCTTGGACCTTCGCCGATCAATATGTCGTCATGCAGCGGGGCCGGATCGTCAGTCACGGCGCCACCGCGACGACCCAGGCTGCGGATATCTCCCACCTCATTCACGTCTGACGAGCCTTTGAGCTGAACGAAAGGCTGTTCGCCGCGGCGCCGCTTACGGCGCGCCACGGACACATGTCTATTGTGCGTGGGCGGCGCCGCCGTCATGTTCAGAGCGTCATCCTTTTCAATTCGCGCGATTTCCCCTTGACTAAATGCGTTCTTGCGCTGTAGCGCAAACAATGCACGGAGTTGCATTTTGCATATCAGTTCAAATAAGTATAATTCGGCGTCGGGTTTTTGGGCGGTCTCGGCACGGATATCGCTAATTTTTATGGTTTTAGCGACTTTGTATGCGTCATTTTCACCGGAGAAGCTAATTCCTCATATTCTTTACTCTTATCATCTGGAGCATTTTGCGATATTTTATATTTTCGCCCTATCGGCCGCTGCGGCTTTTGTCCGGCGTGATGTCTTTCATATAGGCGTCGCCATCTGGCTCGTCGCCATGCTGATCGAAGCGGTCCGCTGGTTGCGGCCAGAGCATAAGGCTTTCGCCATCGTTGATTGGTTCGCTGATGCAGCCGGCGTCGTTGCGGCTCTCTTACCCGTCGCCCTTGGCCGTTTTCGCAGCGGTTTCTCGCCGTCGCCCTGACGTTGGATCTTATAAAATCAGACCCAATGCCGTCTTAATAAGACCCCTTGCGGACCAATACCGCCGGGATTGTCGCGCACAAAAGACTGACGTCGAGCGCCAACGACTTGGATCTCGCATAGGCGACATCCATGGCCACGCGCCGCCGGTAGGTGACGTCGTTGCGGCCGCTCACCTGCCAAAGGCCCGTTATGCCAGGTGTGACCGAGCAATAATGTTGGAAATATTTTCCATACTTCTTGATCTCCGCCTCCACAATCGGGCGCGGACCCACCAGACTCATATCGCCGATGATCACGTTGAAGAGCTGGGGAAGCTCATCCAGACTCGACTTTCTCAATAGATAGCCGAGCGGCGTGACGCGTGGATCTATCTTGAGCTTGTGATTGGCCAGCCATTCTTGCTGCGCCTTAGGGTCTGACGACAAAATATGTTGGAGCCGATCCGTGGCGTCCACGAACATGCTGCGAAACTTAAGGCAAACGAACGTCCGCCCGTTCCGACCGATACGCTTTTGCCGATAGAGCACAGGACCCCCGTCCTGAACCCAGACCGCCAAGGCGACGAGCGCCATAATCGGCATAAAGGCCAGCAGAGCGATGGCGCCCAGCGTCATATCGAAAATTCTAAAGGCGTTGGTGCGGCCCCGGGGTGCGCTTTGGCTGTTCAGCGATCCATGCGCTGATCGATATGTAGCCAGTGCGAGTTCGGACATAACGCGCCCCTTTAAGCAACTTTGTAGTGCATAACCGAAAAATGCGGCCGTTCAATCCGGTTCGCCTGAACGGCGTTTTTTGAGTTGGTGTTGAGCACGATATGGGCAACCCCAGCGCTAAGGGTTAACCGGATGGGCGGCCGCCTCCGGCCGCGTCCTCGCCGCGGCGGGTTCGATGCGACCAGCGTCGCCGCTTTTGCATCTTCGGAAGGCCCCGTGAGTTCGGCGGGACCGGGCTCTGGCGTCGGCCCGATCTTCATGCTAGCGCGATTTAGGCGGTGTTGGAGCTTTTCATATGACGACAAATGAAAGCTAAGCCGTCGCCCGTGACCTCAATAGGTTCGAGGACGGCTACGAGTGGGCCGCAGAGAACAGCGGCTTCTAATTCAATAGATACGCCCGCAACCGCGCCCGCGTCGACCGATGCGCAGCCCGACTATCAAGTCGAGGATCAGGTCGGATTTATGATCCGTCGCGCCCATCAGCGGGCGAGCGCCATATTCAATCGACATTTTGCTGGATCTGGACTTAGCCCGGTTCAGTTTGCAACCTTGGTCAAGGTGCGTGACGAGGGCCGCGTGTCGCAGAATTTACTGGGCCGTTTGGTCAATATCGATCCGGCGACCATTATGGGGATCATTCAGCGACTCTCGGATCGTCAACTCATTCGGCGGCTTCCCGATCCGACAGACCGGCGGCGGACTCTGCTCAGCATCACCTCGACGGGCCTGAAACTCGTTGAAGACATCCAGGCGGCCGGTCATGCGGTGACGGCGGAGACGCTCGAGCCGCTTGACCCGGATGAACAACGCCTGTTCCTGAGCCTATTGGCCAAGTTGCAATAGAGGCTCATCGGATGGAGCCGCCGCGTTTGATGACGACGGCCGGTCCCTGCGGATCAGGGCATCAACTGGCCGCCGTTGACGTGCAGGATCTGTCCCGTGACGTAACCGCTCATTTGGTCGGACGCGAGGAACAGGATCGGCCCGACGCAGTCCTGCGGCTCGCCGACGCGTCCTGCGGGCACCGCAGCGCGCATGGCGGCCATGCGTTCGGGCGGCGTCTTGGCGTGGAAGGGGGTGGCGATCACGCCGGGGGCGATCGCATTGACGCGGATGTTGCGCTTGGCGAGATCGCGCGCCATGTGCCGGGTCAAGGTATGCACATAGGCCTTGGCGGCCGCATAGTGCCCTGAGCCTGGCCCCCCGCCATCGACGGCGGCGATAGAGCCCAGATTAATAATGGCGCCGCCGCCGGCGGCGTCGAGATACGGCGTCGCAGCTTGGCAGGCGTCGATCACCGCGCGCACATTCAGCGCCATGACCCGTTCATAAAGCGCGTCATCCCACTCGCCAAAGGGCGTGCGGCCGCAGAGCGAGCCGGCATTGTTCACGAGGATATCCAGCCCCCCCATGGATTTGGCGGCCGCGTGGACCAAGGACTCCGCGGTGTGGGGCTGGGTCAGATCGGCCTGAATCAGGTCCGCTCGACCGCCGGCCTTAACAATGTCGGTCGCCACCGCCTCGGCCTCGTCGCGGCTCTGGTTATAGTGAACCCTGACGACGGCGCCGTGAGCTGCGAAGGCTTTGGCCGCCGCCGCGCCGATGCCTGTGCTGGCGCCGGTGATGAGCACGCGTTTGTCGGCTAGATCGTTCATCTATCGCATTCCATGGGCAGGCTTGGGCCAGGGTCTGGCCTGGGCGGTCGGGGCGGCGTTTACCACCAGGCCGCGTAAAGGGCGGCGAGGATGAGGATGACCCCCACGGCGCCGAGGTTGAAGGCTGTGGTGGTCTTGAAGCGAAGGCCGCCCATCTCGATCCGGTTGGCTCCCACCTTGGCGGGCCATATCAGGGACACGACGACCGCCAGAACCGAGGCCATCAAGAACACCAGGCCCATGCGGTTCATGAAGGGAATGTTGGGCGTAAAGATCTTCAACGCGAGCGATAGACCAAAAGAGCCTAGGGCCGCGCTGACGGCGCCGGCTTCGGTCGCCGGCTTCCAGAACAGGCCCAAAAGGAAGATCACGACAATGCCGGGCGTAAAGAAACCTGTGTATTCCTGAATATATTGAAAGGCTTGGTCAAAACCGCCGAGCAGAGGACGGGCGGTTGCGATCGCCAGCATGATCGCCGCGGTCGCCGCCAGCCGGCCGGTGAGCACCAGGGTCCGCTCGCTCCGCGTCGGACCGAACCGCGCAAACAGGTCCAGCGTAAAGATGGTGGCGATCGAGTTGATCTTAGACGCGGTGGAGGCGACGATCGCGGCCACCAGGGCGGCGAAGACAAGCCCAAGCAGCCCCGTCGGCAACAGATGCATCATGGTCGGGTAGGCCTGATCCGCCTTCTGCAGATGCGGCGCCAGAATGACGGCCGCGATGCCGGGAAGCACGATCACGAGCGGCATCAGCAATTTCAAAAAGGCCGCGAACAGCACGCCCTTTTGCGCTTCCGCCAGGCTCTTGGCCGCGAGCGCGCGCTGGATAATGTACTGGTTGAAGCCCCAATAACTCAAATTGGCGATCCACATGCCGCCAAAGATCACGGACAGGCCGGGCAGGTCTTTGTAATAGGGGCTGGACGGCTTGAGGATCATGACGAAGTGATCCGGCGCGCGGTGGGTCAGCTCTGCAAACCCGGCGATCACGCCATGGCCCGCGCCAATCTTGTCGAGCGTCAGCCAGGAGACGATCAGCCCGCCGGCGACCAGCAGGGTCACTTGGATAATGTCGGTCAGGGCCACCGCCTTCAGCCCGCCGCGCAGCTGGTAGAGCAGCGCGAACACGCCGAGGCCTATCAGAGCCCAATTCTGGTCCAGACCGGTGACGGCGTGGACGGCGATGGAGCCCAACCAGATGATCGAGGTCAGGTTTACAAAGACGTACAGACCCAGCCAGAAGATCGCCATCAAGGCGCGGATGCCTTCGCCGTACCTCTGCGCCAGGAATTGGGGCATGGTGTAGATGTTGTTGCGAAGAAAGATCGGCAGAAACCACTTGCCCACGATCAACAGCGTCAGGGCCGCCATCCACTCATAGGATGAGATGGCCAGCCCGATCGCATAGCCGGAGCCCGACATGCCGACGATCTGCTCCGCCGATATGTTTGCAGCGATCAGCGAGGCGCCGACCGCCCACCAGGGCAGGCTCTTTGAGGCCAGAAAATAGTCGGTTGAATTCTGGGTCGTGTTCGCCTTTGGGCGCGACAGCCATTGGGCCAGGCCGAAGATGCCGACCGCATAGGCGATCAGCATCCCAAGATCGATAGCGGTAAAATGCAACTTATGCGACTCCCAAGGGCCCCGAACGGGTCATTGTCTCTTGAACCGGGACAATTATAAGATTTATCCTATTTATAGATTTCCAGTTGTCCATCCCCGCAACAGGATTGGCGCGGTTGCGCCGCACCGGCTTTTTGGATCTGGCCTCGGCGCTTGTGGTCCCACGGCAGGTGGATCAAAATCTTGGCGATGACGGACATTGACAAATTTTCCGCCGCGTCGGGCCGGAACCTCACCTCAGCCATGCTCGACGCGCTCGGACGCGCGGTGGTTACGGGCGTCTATACCGACCGTCCCTTTCCAACGGAAGCCGAGCTGGCGCAACAGTATAATGTCAGCCGCTCCGTGACGCGCGAAGCCGTGAAAATGTTGACCGCAAAGGGACTGGTGAGCGCCCGGCCCCGCAAAGGCACGATCGTCGAGCCGGTCAAATCCTGGAGCTTGTTCGATCCCGATGTTCTGAGATGGCTGCTGGAGCGCAAGTTTTCGCTTCAGCTCCTGCGCCAGTTCACAGAGCTCAGGTTGGGTCTTGAGCCGTTTGCGGCCGGCATCGCCGCAAGGGAGCGCGATATGAAAGGACTCCTAGAGGTAGAGCGCTGCTTTCAACAGATGGAAGCCGCCGATCAAGGCGGCGGCGACGCGCTGGCCGCAGATATAGCTTTTCACATCGCCGTCCTTCGCGCCTCAAATAATCAATTCTACATCCAGCTCAGCGACCTCGTCGCGACCGCGTTGAAAATTTCGATCCAGTTCACGAACCGGTTCAAGGGCCGCACGGCGAGCCTGCCGGCGCATCAGGCCGTGCTTAAGGCGATTCAGGTCGGCGACGCCGATGGCGCTCAGCGGGCCATGCACGCGATCCTTAGCGATGTCATGGACCTGATCCGCGCGGCCGAACACCAAACCCTGACCGCAAAGGCCTAGAGCCGCATTTTTTGGTCGCTATGGGGTCGAATCGGTTGCGCCCGCCGCGCGCTAAATTTTGACGGAAAAGCAGAAAAAATCTGGCGCGCAGTCTCAGATTTCGCCCTTGCGACCCATTTCCCTGCGTCATCTCGTCCCAAAATCCGGCTGCGGGGCGCTCAGTAACCCTTTCGCATCAAATTATCGGACAAATACGTCTTTCACTTCCGAAAAAACTATGCGAGCAATGGCCAGACCGCGAAGGTAGCGGTACCAAAAAATTAGCAAGTTCGTCGGATAACGGCGATATGAGGCCCCGGGGGAGCTAGAGCGAACAATGATTTCATCAAAAGCAGGTCGGCGCGTGGCATATTTGACGGGCGCGTCAGTAATGGTGCTCGCCCTGACGACCTTGGCGGCGCCCGTTATGGCCCAAACCGCAGCGACGCCGACGCCGACGCCGACGCCGGCGGCGACACCGGACGCGACGCCGAAAAAGCCTGATACCCTGACGGAAATCGTCGTCACCGCCCGGCGTAAGGCGCTGGAAGCGGCCACGCTGCGTAAATACCAGTCCGATACGATCATCGACTCGATTGTCGCCGACGAAGCGGGCAAGCTGCCGGACACGTCCATCACCGAAGTGCTGCAGCGCATTCCCGGCGTGACGATCGACCGTTTCGCGTCCCTGGGCAGCCCCGACCAGTTCTCCTGGGAAGGAACCGGCATTCAGGTCCGCGGCCTTTCGGGCACGACAGGCCTCCTGAACGGCGAGTATATATTCTCCGCCAACGGCGGTTCCGGTCTGAACTTCAACGAAGTGACCCCGGAACTGCTATCGGCGGTCGATGTCTACAAAGACAGCGTCTCCGACATGATCGAGGGCGGCCTGGCCGGCACGGTCGACCTGCGCACCCACATGCCGTTCGACTACAAAAAGCCGACCTTCGAGGCTACGGTTTCGGATAGCTACGGCGACCTGGTGAACAGAGGTGCGCCGAGCGGCTCTTTCCTGGTGACGGATCGCTGGGACACCTCTGTCGGCGAGGTCGGTGCGCTCTTGGACGTCGCCCGCACCCAATTCCGGTCAGGCGACAGCTTCATCCGGACGGAGCCTTACTATAACTCCGGAACTATGGCTGCGCCCCAATACATTCCGGGCGGCTTCGACTATGGCGAAGACCAATACGATCGAACGCGCACAGGCATCTATGAAGCCGTGCAATGGAAGCCAAATGATCAATTGAGCTTCTGGCAGACCGGCTTCTACTCCAACTACAAGCAGACCAATTCGGGCGGCGGGGTCTACACCGACACGGGCGCCGATAGCGTCGCTTCAAACGCGGTGTTCAACAACCAGGGTATTTTTCAGTCGGGCACGGTGCATGCGCAGGGCTGGACGCCGACCAATAACGTCACGTTCTCGCCCGGCAACTCCAATAACTATACGCCATCGAACAATTCGACCGCAGATTTCAGCCAGGGCTTCACCTGGAAGCCAAGCAACAAGCTGACGGTCAGCGGCGCATTCCAATACGTCAATTCTGGCGCCTATTCAGGAAATTTTGCGCTTGGCGTTAGCGGGGTTAATCTGCCCGCCGAAACCCTGAACCTCAGCCCGACCTTCAAGCTGCCGCAGGACACCATCCCGAACGGCGCAGCTCTGCTGTCCGCGACAACAAATTACGTCAATTCAATCCAGTGGACCACTCAAGACAACGACGCCAATATGAAGGCGGCGCATATCGATGTGGAATACAAGTTCGACGACGACAATTTCTTTAAGGCGATCAAGTTTGGGGCACGGTATGCCGCACAGCATGAAACCGATAATTTTGAAGGCTCCTACTGGTCAGCGTTGAACGAAAGTTGGAACGGTCACCAGGTCGACATCGCCAATAGTCCGGCTGGCGAGTTCGAGCTTTATAAATTCCCCAACTTCTTCGGGGGCCAGCTAGCGGCGCCCGGCCCGTACTGGTTCGCCACGCAAAACATGGCCGGCGATTTTAACGCTGATATCAAGACGTTCGGCCAGGGCGAATATCCGAACGGTACGACCTACCAAGCGCTTGGCGTACCCTCGATCACCAATACGAACCTGGATACGACGGCGGCTTACGTCAAAGTCGCATTCGGGAGCGTGGAGGGGCTGTTCGGCGTACCGTTCAGCGGCAACTTTGGTCTGCGGGTGGTCGAAAACTCCGTCACGAGCAGCGGCAACTTCACAGCCGGCTCAAGCGGCTGTTTTTACTTGAACGCGGCTGATGCGGTCACGGGCTTGGCTGCAGCCGGCGGTCTGGCGGCTGCGCTGGCGACGGAGGCGGCGAACAAGGGCACCAATTGCTATCTGCCCGACACGTACCAGTTGGCGGCGTTCACCGGTACGCGGCAGGGGTCGTTCACCTATGTGCGGGCGCTACCGTCCTTCAACATCAATTTCAAGCCGACATCGGCATGGGTTATACGTTTCGCCGTCAACCAAACCATGACGGCGCCCAACTATAACGACGTGCGGGCCTCGGGTACGGTGGGGACGCAAACGCTCTCCAACAATCCGGCCAACGTTGGTTTAGCGTCAGGTGTTCAGGGGCTGCCAGGTATATTCAATGGTTATAGCTATTCATCAGGATACACCGATCTAAAGCCGCAAATTTCCACCAATGAAGACATCTCGCTCGAATGGTATCCAAACAAATCCCTTAGCGCGCATATCGATGTGTTCAATAAGGATATCAAAGATCAAATCATATATAATGCGGTAAACTTCACGGAGACGCTCCCGCTTCTTACGTCTGCGGGCACAACGGTCACCAATCTGGCTCTTCCGGTGGAGGGCCAGCAGGATGAAAACGCCAACAAGACGGCGACGATCTATGGCTTCGAGGCGGGCTTCCGCGACTTCTTCGATTTCCTGCCGGGACCATTCAGCGGCCTTGGTATAGAGGCGAACTATACGGACGTTGAAAGCAAGTCGCCGTCGTCCTATGGCCTCGACATCAATGGCAACCCGATCGCGAACCTCCCGGTCGTGGCGTTATCTCACACCAACTACAACGCCAATCTGTTGTATGACAAAGGTCCATGGGACGCCCGATTAGCTTGGAGCTGGCGCAGCCGGTATCTAGCCACGACCACGGGTAATGGCACCAGCGGAACCTATACGATGAATGGGGCCACCTCATCGACCACCTACGCCCTTCCCGTTTATGGGGCTGCATTTGGCGAGATGGACGCCAGCGCCAGCTACAAGGTCAACGATCACCTGAAGCTGCAATTCGCCGCCGCCAATCTGACCAATACGATCGCTCGAACCGAAATGGAGATCCTTCAGGGCGTGTTCGAAAACCGGAGCTGGTACGTCAGCGACCGGCGTTACGAACTGTCGTTGCATCTGTCATACTGAGGGTTAGCGGGGCGACCTCGATCTAAATCGCTGCTCTAAACTAGGGTGGCGATTTAACGTCTGGTCTTCTGCGCGAGCCTCTCTTAAGCCGTCTTGCCCGGACGTGTTCCGGGCATCCATAGCGCGCCATCTGAGCCCCATATGGGTGTCAAGCATCGCGCCATGGGCCCCCGGAACAAGTCCGGGGGAGGCGGAATGGGCGATGGGCGCTGCGCGAAACACGGAGCTCAACCTTGGCCAAGACAGTCACCATAGTCGGCGGCGGCACGGCGGGGTGGATTACGGCCTGCTACATGGCCCGGATGCTCGCGAGCCACCTGCCGACCGGTGTGCAGATCACCCTGATCGAGTCGGAAGATATCGGCATTATCGGCGTCGGCGAGGGCACGTTTCCGAGCATACGCAAGACCTTGAACCGGATCGGCCTGAACGAGGCCGATATGGTGCGGGACGCCAGCGCCACCTTTAAGCAAGGCATCCGCTTCAACAATTGGCGCCACACGCCCGTTGCGGGCGAGGATCAGCACTATTTCCACCCCTTCCAGACCGCCGACCAGCATGCCGGCATGGACCTCCTTCCCTACTGGCTGCTGGGCGTGGCGGGCGATGCGCCTTGGGCCGATATCTGCACCGTGCAAAAGCGGGTGGTGGAGGCGGCGCGGGCGCCCAAGTTGATCTCCCACGAAAACTATGCGGGGCCGCTCAACTACGCCTATCATTTCGACGCCGTGGAGTTTGCGCGCTTGCTGCGAAAGCACGCCATCTCCTTGGGCGTGCGCCATGTGGTGGACGACATCGACCAGGTCGTTTTGGCGGACGACGGTGCGATCGATCATTTGCGGGCGCGTAAAGTCGGCGAGGTGCGCTCCGATCTTTATGTCGACTGCAGCGGGTTTCGGGCCGAACTGATCGGCAAAACCCTTGGCGTTCCCTTCCGATCGTTTCGCGATCAGTTGTTCCAGGACCGCGCGGTGGCGATGCAGGTCCCCTATGGCGATGTCGCTGGTCCGATCCCCTCCTATACGATCTCGACCGCCCAGACGAACGGCTGGACCTGGGACATCGGCCTGCACAATCGGCGGGGCACGGGCTATGTCTATTCGTCAAGCCACACGACCGACGAGGACGCGGAGCGGACCTTGCGCGCCTATGTGGGCAAGGCGGCCGAGGGGCTATCGACCCGCTTTTTGAAGTTCGAGGCGGGCTTCCGAGAAACTCAGTGGCGCAAGAACTGTGTGGCCATCGGCCTTTCCGCCGGCTTCATTGAGCCGCTGGAGGCCACAGGCATCGGTTTCGCCGAGATCGCGGCTGTTATCCTTTGCGGCCTCTTCCCCTGGTCAGGGGAGTATGAGCTGGCGGCCAAGCAGTTCAACGCCCAGATGGCCCGGCGCTATACCCATGTGATCGACTTCATCAAGCTGCACTATTGCATCAGCGCGCGGCGCGACACGGCCTTTTGGCGGGATCACACCTCGGCCTCGACGATCTCCGACGCCCTCAAGGAGCGATTGGAGATATGGCGCTACCGGCCGCCGTCCTTCCTGGATGTCGATCTGAAGCATGACATCTTCACGGAGCACAATTGGCAGTACGTCCTGTACGGCATGGGCTTTCAAACCGATATCCGCGGCCGCGCCGGCGCCTTGCGCTTCTTCGACGACGCGAAAGCAGGCTTCGCCGACATCGCCCGCCAGTCCGACTACGCCCTGACCGTCATGCCCAAGCACCGCGACCTGATCGATCAGGTGCGCCGTCACGGCTTCATGCCGCAAAAACCCGCTCAACCCGGCCGACGTTATGCTTAGACCTGAGGGCTCGCCTGCGGCCGACGCTTCAGGGGAGAGGCGGATCGGGCGCGTCGTCATTGTCGGCGGCGGCACGGCGGGCTGGATGTGCGCGGCCTTTCTCTCCAAAATCCTGCCCAAGGGTCAGGCGCGCCTCACCCTGATCGAGTCGGACGAGATCGGGACGGTGGGGGTGGGGGAGGCCACCGTTCCGTCGCTGATGACCTTCAACCGCATGTTGGGGTTGGATGAGAACGACTTTGTTCGCAGCACTCAGGCCACCTTCAAGCTCGGGATCGAGTTCGTCGATTGGAAGGCCTTGGGCCAGCGGTATCTGCACCCGTTCGGCAACCACGGCCGCGACACGCCGGAGTTCAAGTTCCTCCAGCTCTGGCTGCGCTTACGGCAGTCGGGGATCGAGGCGGCCGACGACATCGGCGCCTACAACGTCAATACCTTGGCCGCGACCTTGGGGCGCTTCGCCCGGCCGTCTGGCGAGGCCGCCTGGCCCTTTTCGGCGCTGCGCTACGCCTTCCATTTCGATGCCGCGCTCTATGCGCGCTATCTGAGGCGTTATGCTGAAGGGCGTGGCGCGGTGCGGCAAGAGGGCCGGATTGTTGAGGTGCTGCAACGCGCCGATGACGGCTTTATCGAGGGCGTCGTCCTTCAAGATGGCCGTCGCCTTGAGGGCGACCTTTTCATCGACTGCAGCGGCTTTCGCGGCCTCTTGATCGAAGAGACGCTGAAGGCCGGTTATGAGGATTGGAGCCGCTACCTGCCGTGCGACCGCGCGGTGGCCGTCCCCTGCGCTCTGACCGGCGCTCCCGATCCCTTCACGCGGGCGACGGCGGATAAGGCGGGGTGGCGCTGGCGCATTCCGCTGCAGCACCGCATGGGCAACGGCTACGTCTATTGCAGCGACCACATCAGCGACGAGGCGGCCCGCGCCCAGCTTCTCGCCAAGCTGGAAGGCGGAGGGCTGGCGGAGCCGCGGTTTCTCCGGTTCAAGGCGGGGCATAGAAAGCGCCTGTGGGTCAAGAACTGCATCGCCGTAGGCTTGGCGGGCGGCTTCATTGAACCGCTCGAGTCCACCAGTATTCACCTGATCCAGACGGGCCTTTTACGTCTGGCGACTCTCTTCCCCGACAAGGGTTTCGCCCAGGCCGATATCGACGAGTTCAACCGCAGCAGCGTGCGCGAGTACGCCCATGTCCGCGACTTCATCATCCTGCATTACAAGGCGACCAGCCGCGACGACTCAGACTTTTGGCTGAGGCAGAGGGACATGGACATTCCCGATAGTTTGGCGCACCGCATCGCCCTGTTTCAGTCCAAGGGCCGGATTTTCCGCCAGCACGAGGAATTGTTCTCAGACGACAGTTGGCTGGCGGTCTTTTTGGGGCAGGGGATCATCCCCTCCGGCTACGACCCCTTGGTGGACGTCCTCGCCCTGGAGGATATCCGCCGCAACCTGGCGGGTCTGCGGGCGGCCATGGTCAAGACCGCAGAAGCTCTGCCCACGCATCAGGCCTTTATCGACCGGGCTTGCAAGGCTGAGGCGCTTGCGCGGGCATGAAGCCAGCTAGCGTTAGAGTGGCTTTCGCGTTAAGGGCCGCTGTCAATACGCCATACACCTTAGTCTTTAGTGGTCTGGCTCCAGAATGGACTTAACCGTAGGCAGGGCGGGACGGCGGCGCAACAACGTTGTCACCATCCGCGATGTGGCCAAGCACGCAGGCGTTTCGCCCATGACCGTGTCCCGCGTCGTCAATGGCGAAAGCAAGGTCCGCGCCCCCACACGGGACAAGGTCGCAGCTTCCATCAAGGCCTTGAACTATGCCCCAAACCTGGCGGCGCGGAGCCTCGCGAGCGCGGATCCGGTTCGCATCGCCTTGCTGTACAGCAACCCCAGCTCCGCCTACCTCAGTGAATTCCTGATCGGCAGCTTGGAGCAGTCCAGCCTGATCGGATGTCAGCTGCTGATCGAAAAGTGCGATGGGCCGGAGGGCGCCCAAGCGGCGTTCGACAAGCTGATCGCCGCCGGCGCCGGCGGCTTCATCCTGCCCCCGCCCTTATGCGATTCCGCCGTCGTGCGAGACGCCCTGGAGGCGGCGGGCGCCTTGGCGGTGGCCGTCGATACGGCCGAACAGACCAACGCCATCTCCACGGTCCGGATCGACGACTTTGAAGCCGCGCGCGTCATGACCCGCCACCTTTTGGCGATGGGCCATCGTGATATCGCCCTGATCAAGGGCCATCCAAACCAGACGTCAAGTCATCGACGGGAGCAGGGCTATCTGTCAGCCCTCGCCGAGGCCGGGCTCAAACCCCTGAAAGGCCGGGTGGCCCAGGGCTATTTCACCTATCGGTCCGGGCTGGAGGCCGCGGAGCGGTTGTTGGGCGGACGGTCCCGCCCCACCGCCATCTTCGCCAGCAATGACGATATGGCCGCCGCTGCGGTCGCCATCGCCCACAGGCTGAAGATGGACGTGCCGGCCGACGTCACCATCGTCGGCTTCGACGATACGGCCTTGGCCACAACGGTGTGGCCGAGCCTGACCACCGTACGCCAGCCGATCGCCGACATGGCCCGCACCGCGGTCATGCTCCTTGTGGATATGATCCGCCGCCGCCGCGACGGCCTGGCGCCGGAGCCGATGCACCAGATGCTTGACTTCAGCCTGATCCAGCGGGACTCCACGGCGCCTTTGGCGAAGCGTTAGGGGGCACATGAGTGTGGCGCCGTTCCGCACGGCTACGCCGCGCGGCCCCCCCTGCGAGGTACTCCCCCATCGCTTTGAAAGCTTCAGCACCCTCATCCTCCCTGCGCGAAGCGTGGGGAGGGGGACCACCGAAGGTGGTGGAGGGGCCGCGCGTGAGCGCGGAAGACGCAGCGGTCACTAAAGCCCTGCCGCGCCGGGCGGTATAGACCTCGCCAGAAAGTCGAGCATCGCCGTCAACGCGGTCAGCCGGGTCGTCTCCGACCCCAGCTCATGATCGGCGCCCTTAAGCTCCACGAACTCCACCCTCTTGTGCTGGGCCTTCAGGGCGCCGTTCAGGCTTTGGCTCTGCTGGAACGGGAATTGCGGATCGTGGTCCTCATGCAGCAATAGGATGGGCGCCGAGGCGGCGCCCGCATTGGCGACGGGCGAGGGCGCGCCGCCGTCGGCGCCCTCATAGCGGCTCAAAATGCTGAGGGATTGCGGATTGGCGATAAAGGTGCGGGGCGTTTGCGGGTCGGGGATCAGGGGCGTGATCTCATCCTGATCGGCCAGGGCGAGATGGGTTTTGCGAGACGCCGTATAGGCCTGCAGATCCGTAACGCCGTTGATGGCGATCGCGCAGCGGTAGGGCGACGCCCGGGTTTCCGCCGCGACCAAGGCCGCGTAACCGCCCCAACCCACGCCGGCGATACAAACGCGACCCGGGTCGGCCAGGCCCTGGGCGACAAGGCTTCTGACGCCATCGGCGATGTCGGTCTCGATCTTGCGTCCAAGCTGGCCATAGCCCGCCGATAGCAGGGCGTCGCCATAGCCGTCCGAGCCTCGTGCGTTCGGCTGCAGGACGAGATAGCCGCGAGACGCCAGCGCCTGGGCCATCCAGTCAAAGCCGAGGCGGTCGTGCGCCTGAAGCCCGTCATGGGGCAAGACGACCAGGGGCAGGTTCTTTACGGCGCCCGCCGGCGGCGTGGTCAGGAGGGCTGTGATCTCAAGCCCATCGGCGGCTTGATAATGGAAGGTCGACTGGGAGGCGATCCAGGTCGAGGGGATTTCGCCATAGTCCTCTCCGATCGTTTCAAAGACGCCGGTTCCAAAGTCGAGAAAGTAATAGGCGCCTGGATCGCCGCGCCCTTCGGCCTGAATGATCAGCTTGCGGGGATCGTCGGCGGTCGCGACCACGCGCACCGTCTCGCCGGGGACCGCGTCCTCTGCATGATCAAAGAGGGTTTGGAGATCAGGTGTGTCGAGATGGTAGGTCTCGGCGTCGCCGCGGGTGACAAAGCCGACCAGCCGCCCCGTTGAGCGGCTGAAAATAGGCTTGTCGCGGGCCGCATCGTTCGGCTCCAACGGCCCCGAAAGAGCGCCGTTTGGCGACAGCTGATAATAATGAAACCGCCGTTCCCCGTCCTTTGAGGCGCCGTCCTGGGATGCAGGCGCGGCGTCGATTAAAATGAGGGAGTCGCCCTCGCGGCCTCGCCCGACGATAAAGGGCGCGAAGGTGTGCGCCTTGGGCTCGATCTTGCGCGACAGCACCGGTCGCCAAGCCGCGTTGACCCGCATTTGCACGCTGAAGGTCTTGGACGCGTAGTCATAGACGCCCCGCGCCAGGAATTGCCCGTCCGGATCGAACAGCCAATCGTCCGCATACCGATCCACACGCTCGATATCGCCGCCCTTGTCGTCCAAGAGCTTGCCCTCGCCGGTGCGCACGTCCACGCTCCACGGATAGACCCGCTGCGTCGGCTGATCGCCGAACGACTGCTTGCGCATCTCGAGGTAAGGGCCGACGAGGCGCCGCGCACCGTCCAATCCAACCACCTGGGGCTCGCCCAGGGGAAGGTTGACGACCTCGCTGAAGCGGTCGCCCAGGCCTTTGCCCGTCGCGTGGGCGAGGTCGATCAGGGTCTCAGCGGTTTGAGCGCGGACGCCGTAATAGATGCAGGGCGGTGTGTATTTGACGGTTTGATTCAGCAACCGCGTGCGCAGCTCCTGACTCCCCGCGGACAGCTCCTGACCTGCCGACCCTGACCGCTCCTCGGCGGCGGAGACGGCGTCCTTCGCCGAGTCGACCGCAGCGTTGGACGACAGCACATCGCCGACGAGAAGCGCCTGGTCCTCCGCGTTGCACGTGCCCCTCACCGCCGGGCGCTCGGCGACGAGCAGCACATGGTCTGGATCGACCCAGGCGAGGACCGAGATGTCGCCGCCGCCGAGCTTGATGATGCGGCGGCTCTTGTCCGCGAACCGGTAGGCGACCAGGAGGCGCACGCCCTTGACGTTGGTCACAAACGCCACCTGCGCCCCATCCTGGGAGAGCGCGATCTGAGAGAATTGGGGGAGGCGGGCGTAGTCCTCCAGCGGCGGCGGCGGACCCTTTGGCGTCGGCGCCTCGTGCGCCCGCACCACGACGCCGCTGACAGCATGGTTGGTCTGAGCGCCGGCCTGCGCAGACGTCTGCAATCCTGTCGCCCAAGCGAGCGCGGTGAGGGCCGGGATGACGCCCCGCGTGATTGAACGGCGGCGCATCACTGTTGCGGCTCCCCGACCATGACTCCACGGCCGGTCGTCAGCAGGTACACCCGGCCGAACACCCGCGGATCGCCAGAGAGTTGGCCGATCCAGCCGAATTGGTGGCGAGGATCATTGATCCGCACCCAGCTCGCGCCCTCATCGACGGAGCGGAACAGGCCCGTCGTCCCATCGACCCGCCCGGCCAGATAGAGCGTGGGATAGTCATGCCCCGGCGCGGCCATGCCAAAGCCTAAGGCGTCGGCGCTCTCGACGTGCTTCAGGTTGCGGAAGGGGTGGTTGGCGTCGGCGGAATGGAACAGGCCCTGGTCCGTGGGCAGCCAGATGTCGCGCGCGCGGCCGGGCGCCAGCGCCAGCGCCCGCACGCCCAACGGCAACCCCTTGGCCACGGGCTGAAAGCTTGCGCCGCCATCGACGCTGATCTCGATTTCCCCCTGGGTGGGGTCGTTGACATAAAAGACGCCTTCGACGACCGGGTCCGCCACGGGGGTGAAGCTATGGTCGGCCGCGCTCGGCCACCCCTTGCTCGCCACCCAGGTCTTGCCGCGATCCTTTGAGGCGAAGGCGCCTTCGCGCTCCGGCGCCCAGACCATGAAACCGCCCAAGGCCGACAGGGCGATATGGCCGGCGTTGTGATAGCGACCCTGGGCGTCGCGCTTGACCCGCGGCGTCGAGGGCAGCGGCGTCCAGCTCTTGCCGCCGTCGTCGGAGGTGAAGCCAGAGGTGGGCGTTTCATCGGCCGTGCGGACAAGCTTCAAAGGCGCGCGACCGGCGAAGGCGACGGAGGGGTTGGTTTGATTTTCAGGCGTGAACAGGCCGCTTGAGGGCGAGGCCTTGAGATCGTCATAGGCGGCGCCGCCGACATCGCCCACCGCTGCAAGGAGGTGGGGTCCTGCCGGCGGGCTGGCGATATCGATCGGGACCGTCTCCTCCAGCCCCTCGACGTCAAAGCCCCAGTCGATGGACTTGCCGGCATCGGCGCGGCTCAGGTCCGTGGTCCGCCACAGTCCGTAGCCTGTGCCATAGATCGCCTGGTCGCTATCGAACGGGTCGATCGCCAGGGCGCCGATCCAGTGGCCCATGGCCTGCTTGCCGTTCGAATAGGCCTTCAGCCAGGGAAAAGCCTCGGCGTGCTGGTGGGATAGAGCGCCAAGCGCGATCCAGTGGGCGCCGCCGTCGGTGCTGCGAAACACATCGTCGCCCGGACGCCAACGGTCCAAGGTCGCCACAACCAGCACGCCGGGATGCTGCGCATCGACCCCAAGGCCGGCGTAGCCGAACGGCGTCTCGGCAGTGGGTTTCACCGGGGTGATCTCGCGCCAGGCGCCGCCGGGATCGCGCTTCCAGACGCCGCCTGTCTTGACCTCGTTAGGTCCCGGCCCGTCGCCAAAGGTGACGTAGAGCTCGCCATCCGGGCCAAAGGTCGCGTGATGGGGCGTCAGATTGGCCGGCGCGCCGGGCTCTGGGGCAAAACTGGCGCCGCCGTCATGACTCACGTAGAGCGACGGCCCGCGGGCCAGAATGGCGCCGACATAGAGGGTCTTGGTCGCCTCGCCCGCATGGCCCGACGCGGGGTCGAACGTGACGAGACTTGTCGAGGCCGCCGGAAACGACGTCAGGCGACGCCAGGACTGCCCATAATCGCGGCTGGTCCAAAGTCCATCCTTGGAGGAGCCCAACATCAGAACCGCACTATCGTTGGGATCA
>Ga0116229_10001309_pt1 | contig 38482 bp, 30 predicted proteins | sample S1TSphgellanicum_3_FD_87313 | JGI IMG/M metagenome (GOLD analysis project Ga0116229, IMG submission 87313) | Host-associated microbial communities from peat moss isolated from Minnesota, USA - S1T2_Fc - Sphagnum magellanicum MG | ecosystem: Host-associated > Plants > Peat moss > Unclassified...
AAAAAAAAAAGATCTTTTGGTGGGTGTGGTGTGATTTTTTTTTTGAGAGGTGGGCTGTCCCCCCCCCCCCCCCTTTGCCTTTTCTTAATCACCAAGTGACAAAATTTCACAAAAAAAACCCTTGGGTGAATAAGTGCTTTCATATACTAATGATTTTTTTTTTGGAATACTTTACATATAACTTTTTGACTATTCTTGGATTCTTGTGCCCAAGGTTTTTCATAGCCTTCATCTAGCCCTCAAATCCAATAAGACCCTCAAAACTCATATTTATATGCAAAAGCTTATTTAATTTGAGGGACTTTAGAAAAATGGAAGATTTTTTTTTGGGGGGGATCTTTCCTTTGTAAGGTCCTTCAAAGTTTCAAATGAAATTTTGCTAGGGAAATGTTTTCAAATACAAAGATCAAATTTGCAAAATTATTTGTGAGTAGGGTAAAGCCCTGGGATGAACAACACACCCAAGTAAGGAGGCCAAGGATGAAGTGATAGGTAATGAGATTGACCTTGCAAATGTTTTGTACCTATGCTCTTTATCAATTGTAAACATGGGGAAAATGTTATCTTGAATCTAAACATATGTAAATCACAAGGTGTGGGATAGGAAATGTTCTTATGCCAACCCCTTAAGGGTAGGTGATCTATCAAATTACATTCAAATGCATTTAAGTCACATCGTTCTTGGTCTAACTTTAATAGATTGTAAAGAATGGCAAATGTTTCACCCTCTAGATTGAACCATGGGCAATTTCAACCCCTATAATACTTGACACAATCTATAGGCCAATTAAGAATTATAATTGGTCATATTGTGAAATCTTTTAAAATGTCCTTGGTGATGAATAATATAAGAAAATTGCCAAATTGCAAGTGGACTAGCCACAACATGTGCTTCCCATTTGCCCCTTCCCAATACATTGGTTTAATTTCATTGTGTAACACTTGGTATTTAGATATTTCTATGGTTGTTCTATCTAATCCTAAAGCCACACATATTTCAAAATAACAAATTTATTTTTGACTTCACTTTGAAGGTACCCACTGTATCAATTCCAAAAAATGGAACAATTACCAAAAAATTAATTAATTAGGTGTTCATAACCTTTGGAGTATAGTTCACTCAATATCAAACTATTTTCATCATAAATGGTAACGACATGTTGATATTTACTATTTATTCCCCATGATTTCAATAGTTCATGATTATGAATGTAAATCATGAACATGTGGTCACTTTTCAAAAAAATTAAAAACCATCAATTCAAAATTTGCATCTTTAATATTTTTCACATTTATAGAAGAAATGGGAAGACTTTATGTCTTTTTTTGGGCAAAATTTCACCACTTGGCAACAAAACAAAGGGTTTGTGACTAATACAAAGGATTTTTTGAGAAAATTTCCTCCAAATTCAGCCTATTTCATAGGTTAAATAAAGTTGAAACACCATATTTAGACCACAATTTTTTACATGTTGTCAATATATAAAGCCCGAAATTTTTTAATTTCTATTTTTCTCTCTATGCATAACCCACTAATCCACCTACTACACAATTTTATTTTTTTTAAACCATGATATGATGATAGTTCAATGTTATTTTTTCCCAATTTTGTGATGTAGTTGAAATGGTGTGATCATCCATAAAAACATTTCACAAATATAGCTATAAACAAATTTGAACATCCTTTTATATTTTTCATTATTTAATACACAAATCTAGCAAAATTTAACACTATTATTTTGAAATTCAATAGGTAGAAGATTAAATATATATATTTTTCAATGTTTAAAAACAACCACCAATTGATGGAAAATCATCATATATTATATTTGAATTATACGTGAAGTATGTTAATGTTTTAATTTTTTTTGCACAATATTTTCAAGGAAAGAAAATGTGATGTAGTGATTAAATTTCTCCTCTAAACCCAAAGGTGCAAGGTCCAATCCTTTTTTCAAATTTTCTTTTTTTTCCCAAAATATAGAATGGATGTGAAAAAAAAACCTTCATGCAACTTTTTCAAGCTAGTTGCTTGTGGGGAAAAACTTTGTTAAGGAAAAGGGAACTAAATGACAACCCCAACCAAGTTGCCCAAGTGAACAACTTCCCTAAGGATAAGGGAACTTTCCTTAAGGAAAAAGGGATTAAGTTGTGGCCTTAACAAGTTCCCCAAGGCACAATTTCCTTGGGAAGAATTAGGGGATTACATTTCCCCAAAAAGCAAAGGACTTGGAGTGTTTTAATTTTTTGGCCAAAAGTGCAAGATGTAAACTTTATCCAACTGAGAGTCATATCATTGAAAAGCTCTCAAAATGTAAATATTGAAAGTGAACTCACATTATTCATTTGAAGCTATAAGTTAAGAGTTATGGCCAAATGAAAGATAATAAGTTATATTAACAATTTGCTTTCTGAACATTAAAACTCAAGAAATAAAGGTCAAACCACCTCTAGTAAAAACGGTAAAAAATTTCATTAAAAGGTACAACTTTGTAGTTGGAAGCTCTTCAATCAAAGCTCATATGAAAAAGTTTACCCTTCCACTTTTGGCCCAAAATTCAAAACACTCTAAATCCTTTTCTCCCTTGGGCAACATAATCCCCTAGTTCTTCATGGGAAAGTTGATCCTTAGGCAACTTGTTGGGGCCACCACTTAGTCCTTTTCTCTTTAAGGAAAGTCCCATTCTCCCTAAAGAAGTTGCTCCCTAGAGTAACTTGGTTGGGACCCCTAATCCCTTTCTCCTTTAGCAACTTTGTTGAGTATTCCAAATCCTTTTATGTCCTTTGGGCAACTTGGTTGGGGTTGCCACTTTGTCCCCAAGTCTCCTTGAAGAAGTTACTCCTTGTGGGCAACTAGCTTGAAAAAGTTGTTTAACATCGACATTTTTTTCATCCATTTTATCCATGGAAGAAAAGAAAATTTGGGAAGAAGATTGAACCTTGGTCAAAGGGTTGAAAGGGGAGATTCTAATCATTGCATCACATTTTTTTCTTTGAAAATATTGTTCAAGAAAGATAATTATAACATTAACCATAATTTGGGAAAAATAAAAAATTCAAAAATATTTTTCCTACTAAGCATTATCCTACAACTGCATCGAACCTAATGTCACATTTAATTCATTGCATATGTTAATGTTTGCTTTATATAAAGTTGGTTTTCATTATTGTGAAACATTATACTTATAAAATATTTAATATTGGGGAAATGTATATTTTAAAATTGAAAGAATTGATGTCAAACATGTACCCATAAAACCTCCAACTTTTTTTTAAAAATCAAAACTAAGATTGGAGGTTCTTTCAAAAATAAAGAACTGCACAACATTGGTCACTACATCATGACTAATTTTATTCAATTATAACTTTTGGATAGATCCTAGGTCCATGTTCCAACTATTTTTTGGTTTGATAGAACCTTTTCATTCCCATTGTAACTAGTTTATATTTGAAGGAAATTTAGGTCTAGTTTCAAAATCCTTTAATATATTTTTTTGGGTGAATTTTTAGACTAAAATGACTAACATTTTTGGGTTTTTTAATGTAAATTTGAAAATGATTACTAAAAAAATGAAAAAAATAGTTATTTTAAATAGATATCTTAATCACATTCATCATTTTAGTCACAATATTAAAGGCATAAAAATTGACATGTTTTTATAGTAGTGGGAGCAAATGGATGTTTGAAAGAAGATTTACATTTGTCTACCACATACAACACAAAAACAACAAATGCCATTTAACAAAATTAAAAACATAACACAAGAAGAAATCTTGTCCTTTTCTACCCCCACACATTGCAACTATTGTCCAATTTGACTACATTTCAACTACATTTGGCCATCTTAAGTTTATAAGTGGTTTGTTGCACTAATTAATGGTCAATATTGTTTATAGTTGTTACGTTCATTATGTTGTTCATTTATGAATATAATTTGGACCTTATTTTATTTTTTAATAATTTCAAATTGCTGATGTGGAAATTGAAGTAGCATTTAACTTTATTTTCTTAATGCATTATAATGCATTATAATGCATTAGTGATTTTTTGAACATTTTTCAACTATCAACGTGGTACATGAGTTGAACCATCAACTTTTAACATGTCGAACCCATTACTTGTGAGTTGCATTTTATACTTATTGTAATTTATTAAAACACATTTAACAATTTAAGACCTCACATTTATATTAGAACAAATTAATGATTTTTTTATATCTTTTCAATTATCAACATGTGAAGGGAAAATTTATCCTTGGGTGGTACCATTAAGAAAATCACATCCCAAATTTATGAAACCCATCCAGCTTTAGAACAACATAAAACTCACATAAAAGAAGCTTTTCATTTTAAATTATTTATCAAAAGGTTACCCAAGTCATGTACAATTTAGAACTTTAATTAAGATTATAAAAAAATGTTTTTTGATTGAAAAATGAATGCACAAGGAAAAGTTTTAGGAATGTCACATGAAAGATTTTTTTGATTAGGAACATATGATTTTGGGAATTTTTCTTGACTATTAATTTTTAAGAATACTTCAAATGCTAACCTATTTGATGTATTTTATAGATAATTGATTGAATCAACTTTCAATTTGTTGTGAATTTTTGAAGTCACGATCTTGAAGTCCCAAAAGGATGATGTTGAAAACATAAATGATAACTATTTTCATTTTTTATTATTTTAATGACTAGTTTGGATCATTCCCTTATGCATGTACTAATTTTTTTTTTAAAAATCTAATGTGTAAGTGTAAGGACACTTAAAAGGAAAAATTCAAGAATTTGGTCAAAAATGGTTCAAGAATCAAAATGTTAATGCATATTATAAGTTTTTGGATGTTCATTATTTTTCATGAATGTGTGCATAGGTGGTGGGGAAAACATAGCCCACCTAGCCCAATCAAATAAACCAATGTATAAGTAGATGGAATTTCATTTCTTAAATTGGGTTTAACTTTCTTGTGATTTTGGTGAGGTGGTTCCTAATGGTACCACCCAAGGATATTTTTGCCCTGAGTTAAACCATTCACTTTTAATATGTTAAAACCATTACTCACAAGTTGCATCTTGCATTACTAAAATATATTGAAACACATGTAACTCAATGCTTTACAATTGTACTTGAATGATTTAGTGAGTTTTTTTTTCTTAAACTATCAACATTTTTACATGAGTTGAATCATCCACTTTGAACTTATTAAAACCATTATTCAAATGTTGCATTTTTCACTTATTAGTATATATTGAAACACACACAACAATTTAACGATTCACATTTATACTTGAACAAATTAGTGGATTTGTCACATCTTTTGAATTATCAGCATTTGCACATGAATTGAATAATTCATTTTGAATGTGTCAAATCCATTATTCGCAAATTGCATTTTGCACTCACCACAATTTCAAGTTGTATAATTAATCATCTATATTAGTGTATGTTCATGTTGTTAAACAAATATGGTATTGACAATTAAATGGATATGTTGACTAGTTAATTTTTAAAAATTGTTGACATTTTTGCCAATTTAAAGGGGCAACAACATCAACAAAAGACTTTTTTGAAAAAAAGAAATCAAGTTTTGTTAAATTTAAAATATATATATCGATAATGTTTTACAATTAATTATAGTAGGTAGCTATAATATTGAAGGATTTACAAAAGTTTCTAACTTCGCAACTTGTCTATAACCAAATGTGGTTAAATCTTTTTATGGATAATTGCCATTTTAACAACATTACAAAAATAAATTAAAAAATTTGTGCTTAATCACATTGGGAAAAATTAAAAAATTCAAAATTTCAAAAAATGGACATATTTTACATAATGAAAACAACATTGTGAAATACTTAATGATAACATTCTTTAATTCAAATTGAATTCACAAAGATTGTTGGTCAATTTAAAAAAATAAAAAATTGTAATTTGTTCATGACATGATATTTTGAATGTTTTATTAACATTTTATATTTATTATTATTATTTAAAAAATATTATTGAATAAGCTTTAAGGTTATGTTTTCATTTGTAGCATTTGAATGACTTTTGAAAAAGAAAATGTACATTAAAGTTTGAATTTCCTAAACAATTCCATGCCAAACACAATAATTAAAAAAATTCTTTTTTATTAATAAGGTCTTGAAATGGTTTGGTGGTTAAAATCATGGTGTGCCTCCATAAGGTCTTGGGTTCAAATCTTGACGAATATGTCAATGTATCTTGTATAAATGCAACATACAAATGCGTACATCATGGCTAATGACATCAAAACTTTTCTTTGACAAAATCGACAAAAAATTATTTTTTTTCATAACAAGTAATTTTTTCATAACATGTCGTGAAAAAAATACGATCCATGACTCCATTATTTAAAAAAATTTGAAAACAATCATATGATGACATGGCACTTTATTCCATGCCATATTAATTTAGGATCTCATATATCCATGTCATAATTTTAAAATCAAAAATTATGTAGTGCAACATGTGACTATCCAAAATGACTTAAAACCATTTCATTAAAAATGTCATATCAACTAGTCCTTTTTAACCAAAACCATACAAGTTGCATATTAGTTAATTTTGTTCTATTTCACCAAAAACCTAATGAATTCAGGTAGTGAAAAATGACAAGATTTTTTCTTGTGAAATGGGCACTATGAATTTGAGATTTGTAAAAAAAAAAAAGTTATCTAATTAATCACAAAGAGGTTTGGGGTTCAAGAAAAATTCTTAAGATTTTGAGATCAATTGTAGGTTTTAAAAACTCTTGATTTTGTGAGATTTTGAAAACAATAATCGATTACAAAGATGTGGGTTCCCATAAGAAAAAAGGTTATAGGTTATGCGTGTCCATGGTAAACATTCATTGAATCTAGTTTGTAGCAAGGGTTTGCAATTGAATATAGGTAGATAGAAGTGCAAGCAATGGCAGATAACATTGAATAGTGCTTCAAATGATTGGAAAAACAACATGTGTAGCTAGCACATGCCAAGGTTGTTGAAAACCATTTCAATAACGAGGTTTTGGCATTGAGGTAGGAACTTTGCTCGCTTTGAGAGAGTGGGTATAAATAGTAACTCGTTAGAATGAGTTGATCATGCAACAATTATCCAAAACAATTTGCAATGTCATTTGTTGAGGATAGAAAGTAAAGCAGACGCTTTAGTTTGGGCACCGCCATTCTTAAATATTATTGTCGAAAAAATCTTACAAAAACACATATTTCCTCATGACCTTAACATTATAGATTCTTCATAGTTTACAAATAAAAAATATGACATAAAGGTCATGGAGATGGCTTTCCAGCTGAATATGGATATCGATGAATTTGCAAAGTAGCTGATGGCATTGTTAATGAACAACACACCAATGCACATTTGATTGTGACAAAGCATAAGAAATGCGTGATAAAGTGCCATTATTTGTTACATCGATTTTCTAAACTCAAACGACTATATCCCCAACATGTCATATTTTTGGAAGCATTTGGTGGTGTTTTAATTGAAAAGGCCTCATTCCACCTTGTGTAACTTCATTTCAACCTGATTTGAATTGAGTGGAGCTGATGCCATTATAGCCACCAAAGAACTATAAAGGCCATTTGATAAAAATGATGGTGGCTAATTTGATGGCTTTGATTGAGTTGCAATTTTATAATATTATTGGAAATTACATCCATCTACATATTGAAACCTATATAGGATCATGATACCCATTTTGTTATGTAAAGGCTTGTAATCTTAAAGCTTCAATTCCAAAGGTTCTTGCGAAGCTCTTTGATGGGTCTAACTAAATCATCAAGGTGGGATCCCATTTCAACTTGATCATCACCATCGCCATGGAAACCTCCTTGCCAAAAACCTTCCAAAATTGAAACCTGGGTTGTTAATCACAAGAAGAAATCTTGTCTTTTTTCACCCCCACACATTACATCTATTGTCTAATTTGATTACATTTCAACTACATTTGGCCATTTTAAGTTTACAAATTGTTTGTTGCATTAACATTGTTTATAATTGTTATGTTCATGTACTATGTTATTCACTTATGAATATAATTTGGACCTTATTTAATTTTTTAATAATTTCAAATTATTGATGCAAAAATTGAGGTAGTTTTTATTTTTATTTACACAATGCATTATAATGGGTTAGTGATTTTTTTGCCATTTTTTTAACATGGTACATGAGTTGAACTATTAACTTTTAACATGTTAAAACCATTATCTAAAAGTTGCATTTTACATTTACCATAATTTATTAAAATACATGTAATAATTTTAAACCCCACATTTATATTAGAACGAATTAATGATTTTTTTCACATCTATTTAGTTAGCAACATGTGTACATGAGTTGAACCATTCATTTTTTAATATGTTAAAACTATAATTCACGAATTGCATCTTGCACTTATTATAATATAATAAAACACATGCAACTCAATATTTTGTAATTATATGGCTTGAATAGTTTAATGAATTTTTTCACATTTATTGAACCATCAACATTTTTACATGAATCAAATTATTCACATGTTGAACTTATTGAAACCATTATTCAAATGTTGCATATTACACTTACTAATATATTTTGAAACACACATAATAACTTAATGCTTCACATTTATATTTCAATGGGTTAGTGTAAATTTTCACATCTTTTCAACTATTAACATCTGCATATGAATTGAATCATTCATTTTGCATTTGTTAAATCCATTGTTCTAAGTTGCATTTTGCAATCCTCATAATGTTTTTACATGGAAGTATAAAAACTTGGTAGGTTTCACTTTTATATTTGAATGGGTTAATCATTAAATCAAAATGTTCAAGCATGCAAAGTTTAGGATGTATGTAGACCTCTAAATTACAATTTTTTCATATATTAAATTTTTGTATATTTATATAATTAGAATGTATTTTTTCCCCTAGTTTGTTTTAGCCATCATAGATAAATCTATTATTACAAATGTTCATAATGCCACATTAAAAAAACCCCAAAAATAATCCTTCATTTTTTCCTCTCCCTTTTTTTTTGGTGTTAAAAAAAAAAATCCATGTTAAAAACAATGATTAAAATATTTATTATAATAATGAAAAATGATAAATATTTTATATTTCTATTTTAACCATGATTTATCAAATTATTTAAACTTGTTTAATTACAAGTTTACGTTTACATATTTAAAATGAATTTCAAAATTTTAAAAATCAAATAATGAATGTATTATAAATGGTGATAATAATAATGACATCAATGACTTTTTAATTTTTTTTCAATTTAAAAATATTCTTCAAGATCATCCACAAGAAAATTTAGTCATGTTTTGGCTTTAAGTCCTATAACCCATTGTAAAATTACATCATTTAACAAAATTATATATATATATATAATTGATGTTGATGGCCCTTACTATGATGGTGGAATTAAATTCACCATGAAAAAAAACATTCAATTACATCATTAATATTTATTTTAAATGTTCAAAAAAATTGGATGAGGTGTTGCGGACACGAAGATCCACAAGAACAAAGGTCAAAGAAAATGTCTAAGTTTAACTTTCAAACAAAGAACACGACAAGATGTGATTAAAAAATAAGAACATAAGAACTAAGAATAAAAACGCAAGATGTGTAAGACAAACATGAAAATGGATATTTATTATGCTAACATCTGCAAACATGAACATGAAAAAAACATGACAAGGCTATGGTGCAACATCATGCCTAAAACTGGTGTTAATAGATTGAAGGAAATGAAAGGGTTTTATTTCTATTTATCTCCTTTTGAAGACCTAATTCAAGGAAGTTTCGAAGGAGGTTTCTAAGTTTACATTGAATAAAGAACCTTATTTTGTGAATTAACTAAAACTAAAACTTAATTGGGATAAACTAAGACTTAACTAAAATGAATGAAAAGTCAACTAGAAGTGAACTATGGGTTAAGTGAAAGTAAAATAAAATTTAATTGGAAATTAATTAAAAATGAATTGAAAATAAATTAAAAGTTGGTACATGGATGAACATTCAAATGAATGAACTCCATGGCATTAACATCCGAACATAAGGGTTATAATGATCTCAAAAATTAAACTTAAAAATTTTAAAATAAATTTGATGTCGGATTATTTGTGTTTAATGTTAAAATTCTTAGAATAATTTAAAAAAATTTACTCATTAACAATAACCCTTTTTTTTTCAAATTTATGATCTCAAATTTTTGACATTTTTTTTGTAGTTTACAATTTTCCTTAAATTTTTAATAAATTTTCCATTTTTTTCCAACAAAAATTGTTCAGTTAAGAAAATTTGAAACCAAAAAACATATTGGTTGTGGGGGCGGGGAGAAAGGGTAATCCAACTATTTAAACCCAAAATTTCACCAAATTAAATTACTTTTACTTTTACAAAGGAAAAATATAAACTTTATTTTTTAAAAAAACAATATGTTACAACTTTTTTCAAATTGGTGTAATTAGTCAAATGTTTGTATTAGTGTATGTTTTCATCTTGTTAAAAAATTATGATCTTGATAATGAAATGGTTATATTGACTACTTAATTAATGTTTATATTATGACCAATTTTTGCCAATTTAAGGGGCAATAACATCAAGAAAGTTTTTTTTTGAAAGAAATGTTTTTTGTCAAATTACAAATGTATATTGTCAAATTTTTACAATATAGTAAGTTAACCATAATATTAAAGGATTTGAACAAGTTTCTAACTACACAACTTGTCAATAACTAAATGTGGCAATTTTCTTAAAGATGATTACCATTTTAGCAATATTGCAAAAATAAATAATTAAATTTTACCTAATCATGTTGGGGGAAATAAAAACTTGCAATTCTACAAAAATTGGACATATTTTATGTATTGAAAATAAAATTATAAAAGACTTAATGAATACATTTTTGAATTGACATTGAATTTACAAAAAAATTGGTCAATTTAAACAAAAAAATATTTGTAAATTTATTCAAGGCATGAAATTTCAACTTATTTTTTAACCTTTAAATTTAATTTTTGTAAATTTTCATTATCTTTTGAATGCATTATTGATTAAAATATTTTTATATTTTGATTACAAGTCCTAGAACCCATTGTAGAATTGTATCCTTTAAAAAATCAAAAATCAAAAATATTTTATACATATAAATCATCTTTTATTGATATTGATGGTCCTTTTCATGTTTGTAAAATGGTTCAAATTCATCAAAAAAATAAACCTTTGGTTACATCATTAATATTTAATTAAAAATTTCAAAAAAAATGGATAAGGTTTATGATGATTTCAAATATTGAACTTAAATATTTTCAATAAATTTGATTTTAGAATTGTTTATGTGTTTCAGGTTAGAATTATTAAATTTATTTTTAATTTAGGAGAAACAACCTTTTTTTCAAATTTTTGATCCCAAAGTTTTGGTAAATGTTTTATTGTTTACATTTTCCCTTAAACTTACGCATTTTTTCCCCATTTTTTTCCGAACAAGAATTGTCAAGTTAAGAAAATTTGGAACTTAAAAAAACATATTGGTTGGGGGTGGAGGGGGTTAATCCAACTATTTAAAGCCAAATTTTCATCAAATTAAATTGTGTTTCCTTTTTCAAATGAAACAAATGTAAAACATATTTTTACATCATTTAAAAATATATACCATGATTAATTTTTTTGAAGTTCTGTAATTAATCATTGGTATTAATGTGTGATTAATCTTGCTAAACAAATATGGTCTTGATAATTAAATGGTTATATTTACTACTTAATTAATGTTTGTTATCATGACCATTTTTTGCCAATTTAAAGGGGCAACATCATCAAAAAAACAATTCTTTGAAAGATAATTGTTTTGGTCCAAATTTAAAATATATATTGTTTAAATTTTATAATAAAATATCATAAATAACCATAATATTGAAAGATTTAAACAAGTTTCCAACTACACAACTTGTTTATAACCAAATGTGACAATCTTTTTATGGATGATTAACATTTTAACAACATTGTAAAAGAAATAAATAAATTTATACCTAATTATATTAGGGAAAATAAAAACTTGAAATTTTTCAAAAAAATGGACATATTTTAAATAATTATTTTTAAAAATAAAAAGATTTAATAAATGCACTTTTGAATGCACATTGAATTTACAAAAATTTAGACAAAAAGATATTTGTTGATTTATTTATGAAATGATATATATTTTTAAATTAACATTATAAATTTATTTACTTAAAATTATAATAATTATAATACATTATTGAATAAGCTTCAAGATCATCTTTTCATTTGTAACATTTGAATAAATTTTACAAAAACAAATATATGTTAAAATCTGAATTTTTAAAACAATTTCATGCCAAACACCTTTTTTTTTTTAAATCAATTTTATTAATAAAGCCTTGAAGTAATTTGGTGATTAAAACCTTAATGTGTTTCTATGAAGTCTTGGATTCAATCCTTAATGGATGCATGCTTTGATGTATTTTTGGTATTAATGAAATTTAATTCCTACAAAATTATTCCACATTATTGTAACAATAGATTTGCACCTCACATGCATACATTCACTATTTCTGCTTTGATTTTCAACACACTTAACTTTGCCATTATTAAAACACCAAATTCATGGTTACTTCATATAACCAGAATTTGCACTTCAAGATACATTGTAAAAGACTCTAGAATCAATATCATAATTTATTTTTATCATATTCTGATGCCACAGAAAATTCACATAACAATATGAACATAGAAATTACTGTAGAAGCCTATGATTATCTATATTACTAAAAATAAATCAAAATTATAGCAGAATTTCATGTTTTGTTGAAAATGAAATCCAAACAACAAATAAAATCTATAGTATATCAAAACAAAATTTATGGTTTTCTACTACAAAATACCTACAACTCCTCTTATAGTGTGTCTAATAATGAATATTTTTTCCCATAATTTCCCCCTTTGGGTAGTCCTAAGTCACATCATCATGATTCAAAACCAACAAGAATTCAAAATTCAAACTACCAATGTTCCATGATTAGTCCTTATCCTAAATGCCTTATTCATCCAAAACCATGCAATCATCCTATCCCTTTAACATTATCCCTTTGTACTTTGGATTTTGGCCTCAAAATCTTTGTAAAATGGCAAAAAATGAAATGAAAGTATTCCATATCCTTTTAAATATCTATCTCCTCTACTAAAGTCTCTATAGTCTCAACCTATACAACAACCAATGGTTCTATACCCATTTTTGGTTATGTAATTCCAATTTGTATCTTTGTTTCTATAGTTCTAACCTCCTTTTCTACTAACTCGATCTATGGTTCTATTTCCAAATGTTGTAATTTGAATACCTTTTCTTCTATTGCTGGAATAATTTCCACCAATTCTTGTTCATGAGTTCTCTATGGTTTTTTATCTTCTTGACCCCCTCTTCTGAGGTCCTATGGTTTTTCTGTTTATACCTCTTCCTTTTGAACTACTCCACTTCTAAAGTCTTGTGGTTCCTAAGTCTACATTTCTTCCTCCCAAATTATTCCATCGGGCCCTACTTTAGTCTCTTCATCTTGGCTTGATGCTTATGTACTTATTAAATTGTCACACATTTAAATCTGGATAATTCTTTTGATAAGTTTCCAACTTGTACCTCAAAAAAATTTCATCAGCTTTATGCTAATCCAAATTCTTCTCCAACTCCTTTGTAAAATACTCCTTTGCAACCTCCCACCATTCCTCAAATTTCTACCTCAAAATCCTTCATCTTGTTATTTGTCTTCATCAGGGTATAGTATTACAACATCTATTCATAATCCTCTAGCCTTTTCTTGACACCAACTAGGCCTAAACTTTTCTTTTATTCTTGTGCAATCTTCAACTTTGCTTACAGGTGTTGCAAATTCCTCTAATACTCCTTCTTTTCCTCCATCAACTTCTATTTTTACCTCTATTGTCTTTCTTATAAGCTCTTATGACTACAACAAATATGCATTCTTCATATTCATCAACTCCAAATTTGTCAAAATATTCTCCTTCTCCTTCTTTTCTTTAGCTAGTGCTTTCACATGGCTACCCAAAGCCTCCTATTGTTGCTTATGAAGTAATAATGCATATGCCCAGTTTCTCTTTGTGGTTTCCTAGATTTCACCTTTTTGCCTTAAATCCTATAGTTCTTCATCTTGCAACTTCAACCTTGTTATGCTACCTTTGAGCCCCTCATTCTCATCCTATAGTTTTTCATCTTGCGATTTCAGCCCTGTTATGTTACCCTTGAGTTCCTCATTCTCATCTTGTAGTTTCTTAATGAACACTTTAATTTTCTACTCAGCCTCTGCCCTATTCTTCCTCCATATTTCCACATTATGTTTATACCCCTTTTGGAAGTCTCTCTCCTTATCTAATTCCTCCTATAATATTGCCTTCTTCTTTTCCCCTATAGCTAATATATTCTTTAGACTACTCACCTCTAGAGTCAAATTCCCCATATTCAAACTCACAATTGCCATGGTCTGAAATAATTCAACTACCTTATTTGCTTACATTACTTTTGCAACTATCTCTTCCATAACCTTTGGTGTACTTGTATGTGTCGTAGGATTTTTGGATCGTTTGAAAATGATCCCATCTCCTACACCATTTTGTTCCCCAACTCACATTCAAATGGAAATCCCTTTGTAGATTCTAGTTTACTAATTAATACTTATAATTCTGATGGTCTAAACACTTCAAAAGAAGGTTGTGTTTCCATTCTCTCTGTTTGCAGTCCCCAGTCGGGAGTCCCAAAATTCTTGAAATTGAAAATCTCGCCATTTTGAACGCCCACAACTTCTTGAGCAAACCTTTGATTGAAGCAAGGTTTGAAGCAAAGTTGTAGCCCTCATTTAGAGATTTTCAATGATATATGGCATGCCTCATGCATGCATGTAATTTAAGGCAATTCCTGATTTTTAATGGTTGGTGGTCAAATTGACACTTTGATTCTTAGCCCTTCTTTCGACCATAACTTGTGTCATAAGTACTTAAATGGATAATACAAGCCCATTTTATACATCTAAGTCTTAAGATATTTTCAATGGTATATGGAAGTCATCAATCCAATGAGTTTTGGCACCTCAAATTGCTTTCTAAATATTAGGAAGTCCATTCGAACTCTAACTCCCAAAATGGGAATCCACTTGGAAATTTGTGGGTTCATTCTCTCACACTCTCCTGCACTCTTAGGACTGTGAATGTGATTCCCAAGTTACATTCCAAGCTTGCACCTTTCCATGCTTTTGTTTTGGTTGTGAACCCAAGGCTAAGTTTGTGACATTAACCCAGATGTTCATGTCGGAGTGTTTAATTTTACAGTGAAAGAAAATGCAGAAATTTTTTAAAAGTATATCATCAATGCATTTACCTATATGTTAAGGGATATGACATTAGATTGGTGCCATAACTACATGTCAGAATTTCCTAATTTAAAATTTTTGGAGCTTACATAGGCATTTTGCAAACGTCATCAAAAGATTTAGAATGATGAGCAAATATACATGGAGCTCAAGAATATGAAGCATGAGGAAATTAAGGGGGTGGAAGTTTACTATAAGTAGATTCAAAAGTTGGTTCATGGTTTACAAGTACCAACCATGGACAATTTTTTGACTATTGTGTTTAGAACAAATTTGTAATCATACCTGAAAATTGCAATTTCGGGGATGAAGCGATCAACACTTCAACAACATAAGGAGGCAAAGATATTATGTGAAGAAGGGATGATTATTTGTCAAAGCAAGGAGTGAATTATTAGTACCACATAGTACAAAATAAATAGCACCATTAAAACACAAAGTAATATAGGGAAGAATAACTAATTTTGTAAAAATTATGGAATGACTAAGCTTAATGTGGAGACATGCAAAAAAAAAAGGAACAAACTACATTGGTGATTACAAAAATAGCCTAACCCAGTCAAAAACCTCAAAAGACATCTTTGTATGCATGTCATATCTGTGGTTTGAATGGACATAAAATGACAGATTGTCCAAAGTTTATTGAGATGCAAAAGATGTTTCATGGGAAATCTCTAATAGTAGTAGAGGTTCATAACATACGTTCATAAGGGTTTATTTCATGGGAAATATTTAACAATAGTAAAGGTTCATAACAAAAGTTCATAGCATAGGTTCAAAGGGTTTATACTTTGAACTTGGGATAATTATTTAAAATAACTCTTGAGTTAAAAAAATATTTGTGGCAAAAGCTAAAACTAGAGAAAACTCATAATTTAAGTAGAACAACCACAAATAAACAAGTTGTTTCTTCAATACCATAAGTAGGAACAACTATTATATCAATAGATAATCATATGGCAATTATCCAATTACAAATTGGGAAGAATACAATAAAAGATGTGTCGTTGGATGGAGGTTTTAAAGTTAATATCATTACAAAATAGTTGAGATTAAAATTGGGGCTTCCAAAGTTTAAACCTACACCATATAATCTAAGGATGGCAAACAAATAACCACAAAACCAATGGGCTTGATTAGAAATCTAAAGATATATGTTCATGGCATTCCTTATATAACTACGTTCATTATATTTCATAATAGTGTGGTAGATTCTAATTATTCCATGTTGGGGAGACCATGGTTGAGGGATGCTAAATGGCACATGATTGAGAGAATAACATTATTACTATACAAGGGAATGGGACAATTAGAACAATTATAATCACCAAGCATTTGGGAGGTGAAATCAGAAAACCGAAAGTGTTATTGTGTTACGATTATCAAAATGGTATCACAAATGAAAAAGAAGATATCATCTTTGCTACATAGCCAAAATTATTCTCAATAGGAATAATTAGTTTACTTAAAATAATTCAATATGTGAAAACCATAGATGTGGAGATCATGGATATAGATGTGAAGACTAATATTTCAGAATAACAATTTGGAATATAAAGCACATAGAAGAAGATAGATGGCAATGGATATGAGTAAAAAATAACTCTAAAGGATAAGGTGTATCAAGATATGTACTGCAGTCATCAACCAAAGAATGTTGTAGTGGATGAAACTCCAACAAAAATCAAAGCATAAGAATTACAGATTACTAGATGGACATTAATTAAAGATCAACAATTGATGAAGCTCAATGTAGGAACTAATGCAGAACCACATGGTGAAGATTAATGCATAACTAAAAATAAGCAAGGTGTTGGAAGTGGAACAATTGTTAAAGGAATTCAAAGATGTTTTTGCATGGACATACAAAAATATGAAAGGGATCCCACTAGAGCTAGCACAATGCAAAAGGAGTTGGACACTACTATACCATCGGCACATCAAGCTAAGTACATATTAAATCCAAATTATGTTACAATAATGAAACAAGATATAAATATGAATCCATTCATTCGATTTGTATAAGAGGTTACATGGTTGTCACCCATAGTAATAGTGCCCAATAAAAATGGCAAGCTGAAAATTTGTATAAATTTCATAAAATTAAATGCATCACAAAAAAGATCCATACCCATTACCTTTCACGGATGAAATGTTGAACATAATAGTAGGGTATGAAGCATATTTTTTCTTAAATGGATATTCAGGATATCATTAAATCTTTATAGCTATAGAGGATAAATACAAGATTGCATTTGTTATAAACTAGGGGACTTTTATATGGAAGGTGATGTTGTTTGGAATTAAAAATGAATTTCTAACATGTCATAGAGTTATTACCAAAACATTCAGATAATATTTGGACAATTTTATGAAGATATTTCTAGATGATTTTATAGTGTATAGTGACATGGAAAGTCATTTACAGAAACTCAAATTATGTTTTCAAAAGTGCAAAGAATATGGCATTAATCCAAATTCAGACAAATGTGCATTTATGGTATTTACAAGGATGATCTTAGGTTTTATTGTTTCCAAAGAAAGGAAAATACCATATCCAATGAAAATACAAGTAATAGTAAACATGTCACCACCAAAGAATCCACAACAAATTTAAATATTCCATGGGATGGCATTGTTTTATAGATGTTTTATAAAAAACTTTATTGCTATTATGGCACTTATCACTATACTAACTAGAAAGACAAAGGCTTTTCTTTGGACAAAGGAATGTCAAAAAGCTTAGTAATTGATCAAACAAAAGTATATTAAAGAACTGATATTAATATCACCAAATTGGCAGGTGGAGTTTCATGTTTGTATAGATGCACCCTTGTTAGCTATGGGGGCTATGTTGTTTCATAATGTACTAAGGAAGAGTGGCCAACTAGTAGTGTATGTTTATAGGCTTTTGAACAAAGTAAAATAAAATTATAGCACAATGGAAAGAAAGGTTTTACTAATGGTTTTTACTTTACATAAGTTTAAACATTACTTATTAGGTAATAAGTTTGTATTTTATGTGGATCATATGGCATTGGTCTATTTGGTCAACAAACCACATGTTTCAAGGAGAACAACTAAATGGTTGTTATTATTCCTAGAATATGATTTCACAATTGTGTATAAGCCAAGCAAAACTCATGTAGTTGTAATGCATTATCAAGATTACTAGATATTATAGAACCCAAAGGTATGCCTAATTAAACCACATATGCAAGTTTTTTTACACATAACCCAAATGGTTATGTGACAACCTAGCCTTGGGTTCGCGACCAAGGCAAGGGCTTGTGAAGGTGCCCGCAAAAGAGTGAGCCTAAGAGTCACATTTCATGCTCCCAGGAGTGCAAGAAAGTGTGAGGGAGTGAACCTCCACACTCCCAAATGAGCTCCCACTTTGGGAGTTAGAGTCCCAATGGACTCCTGAATCTTTAGAGGGTGATTGCAAGGGTCAAAACTCATTGGATTGAAAAGTTCCTTATATCATTAAAAATATTTTGGAACGTAAATGTCTAAAATGAGTTCGCATGACCCATTTGGATAGTTAAAACACAAGTTATGGCCAAAAAAAAGGGTCGAAAATCAAATTGTCAATTTGACTCCCAACCATTAAAAGTCAGGAATCACCCTGACTTCCTTGCGTGTAGGTGGCATGGGTTTAGGGTTGAAAAGCTCTCGACAAGGGCTACAACTTTGCTTTAGACCTCACCTTAATCAGAGGTCTGCACACAAAGTTATGGAGCTCCAAATTTCTAGGAGTCCAAATTTTGGGAATTTTGGGATTCCCACTTGGGAATCCCAAGACAAAATGACATTTGGGTGTTGGTCCCATGGCTAGGCATACAGTATACTATAAGGGGGAAGGTGGTGGCTTCCCCCAAGTCCGGGCCATGGTGAGTCTTGTGAATCCATGTTTGCCCATGGTTCGCCCATGCACCAAAAGTGCTCCAACTACGCACTAACCAACTTGTTGTTTGGTTTGTGTAGATCCATGTGAGTAATTGAATTGCTTGTCACTCTTCCTAGTACCCACCCTGGAGCTCCAACATGCCCCTCTACCCTCAAAATGTTACGAACCAGGGAATGTGCCCCAACTATTTATCCTTCCACTGTTTTCACATTTAGACTCGTAGTTGAGTCTACCAAGGAGTTTGGAGGTGCATCATGAAGGATGTAAAATAATTTTTAAAAACATGACAAAATGAGGGCACATTATTGGTACAACAAGAATAAAGATTGGTTTGGAGAACAAAACTTTTCATATTAAAGAATGGTGAATTGTACATGATGGGCTTCAATAAACTATGACAATGTTTGACATTTATGGAAGCATAGATGGTGATGAGAGAACTACATGAAGGACCATTAGGAGGGCATTTTGTAACTGAAATAATGCAGAGAAAGATATTGGATGTTAAATATTGGTGGCCAACTATGTATAAAGATGTGCATGATTATTGTAGATCTTGTGATGCATATCAAATAATAAAAGATTAGCAACTCAAAGTCTTGCAAAGTTGATGATAAGTTTTCTAGAAGAACCATTTATGAAATGGGGACTTGATTTTATGGGGTTAATCAAGCTAGTAAGAAAATACACAAGAAACAAATATATTCTTGTAGCCACAAATTATGCTACCAAGTGGGTGGAAACAAGAGCATTGAGAATTAATACTGCAATAATCACAACAATTTTTTTGTATGAGTGCATATTAACCAAGTTTGGATGTCCTTTGACTATAGTCACATATTAGGGAGTTCATTTCATTAATGATGCCATCGAATATTTGACATATCATTTTTTGTTGAAACATGTGAATTTTCCAACCTATTATCCTTAAGGGAATGGGAAGGTTGAGTCTACTAACAAGGTGCTTGGGACAATGTTGACCAAGTTAGTAAGTGAGAATAGAACATATTGGGATGAGCACTTGTCTAAAGTGTTATTTTCATATAGAATTACATACAAAGTAATGACAGGGTATACACCATATCAATTAGTGTATGGATTACATCCATTGATGCCCACAAAGTACAAAATGCTAGTTGTTGGTGGAAATGAGAGAGACAATACTTCAGTGAGAGTTTTAACTAGTAGAATTACAAAGCTAGAAAAGTTGTAGGAAGCTAGAATGCAAGTTGCAGAAACTACATGAATTTAGCAATGGAATAGAACATTATGGAGTCAATAAAAGAATCCAAAAAAATAGTTTAGTTTTGGTGATTACGTTTTGTGGTTTCCAAAAGGCAATAAGTCACACCTAGGGAAATTTACTAGGAAATGGTTTAAACCTTATAGAGTATAGTATGTGTTACCAAATAACATTATGTTATTGATAACCATTGAAAAGTTTGAAACTAACCCTATGCTGGTCAATGTGAATAAGCTTAAACCTTACAAATACATGGAATTTATAGTTCAGAAATAAGAATAACAGATGTCAATATATTGGGAACATAGTGCAGGTGGAGTTTAGATAGAAGATTTTGATATGGATAAGGAAGATGAAGATTGTGAAATACAGAACCATAGATACAAAGTATAGAAGATGAAGAACAAATGAAAGAAATTATAGTCAACACAATATTGATTTTGGAACTACATATGATTAACAAATCTATAGGTAATAACTACAAAAGTGAGGAATTTGGGATGTAGAGATCTAAAGATGATCTGTCAAGGGTATTGATTGAATCAACAAAAGTATTCGCCCAATCATTAGGGGTATTCATACAATCATTAAATTTGTTGGCATAGTTAGTAAAAAAATTAGTATAGTCAATAGATAAATGGGCATAGTTAGCAAAAGGTGTACATGGCGAACAGGGTGGAATCAATACAAGTAAAGTAAGGAAATTAAGGATGTGGATTAATTGGAAGATGAAATTTGAAGCATTCATTCATAATGATGATGCAAAGTGTTTCCACATGGCTGTACAAAGGACACAAGTTCATAGTGATGGGTTGTATTAATTATAAGGATCATGCGTTAATTAAAAGATGACAAGCAAGTAAAAAAATGAATGCGACAGGTGAGAAGTTCAAAAACAAAAAAATGGGGTAACCATTGAAAGTTGTTTTCGTTTGTTATTGGAAGTTGTGAACATTTTCGAAGTTTTGGAGTTCACAACAACATGAGTGTAGAAAGTGTAATTGAAAAACTACAAAAAATAGCAAAGGAAAAAGAAGCATAGAAAAGTAAACACAAATGGAAGCAGGAGGAGGAAGTGGAATTGTTGAGGGGAAAAAAACAAAAGAGGAGTTGAAAAAAGTAGAGTGTGAAGGTGTGTTGAATATTCAGTCCTTAGTTGTAAGGGCACAGCTGCATTCATCATCATTTTCGAAAAGTGCAAAAAGGAAGGCGTATAATGAGAAGATACAATTTGTGTAGATGATAGTTCATGATATAGATACAATTGGAACACCTACAATTGATTTTTTGCACAGAATTAGATGACATTGGTGTGCAAGAAAGCAAGTAAGACCAAGAGTTACATTCATAGATCTAATGTTCATTGAAAAATCAAAGGAAGACAAATCTATGGAATAGCACTTTGTGAAAGCATAAACAACATAAAAGGATGCAAGGGAGGAGAACGTCGTTGAAGCAAAAATATAGCCATCCGTAGAAATGTAGGTGGAGGCATAACAATCTAGATAGGTGCAGATGATGGCAGAAGCACAACGAAGGGCAATGGAGATCAAAGGTGTGAGTTGGAAGTTATAGCGAAGAAAAGATGTGCAATCCTAGACAAATTTACGCCTTTAGAGAAATTTACACCTTAAAACTCCATATCTTGAACAATTCATGTGGACACAAACGAAACAAAACTATGATAGGCATGTTGAATGAATGGAAATTGGAAAGATATTGCTGAGGAAAAAGATTAGGCTTCTAAAATAGGGCTTGTTCCTTTGTTTTTTATGGATTGGGAAGCATTGGTGCCCAATGTCATGTTGGAATTTTTGAACACATTCTTGATCAAGGGCACAAATTTACTTTGGGCATAAGGATAAGGTGTATGCCATTAACAAACAACTGGTTGTATTTGTTTTTGGAGTATGTGCAGAAGGGTATATAGAAGACCCAAAAAGGCAAGTTAATAAGTCACTAGTAGTCCAAGCATTACAAAATTATAGATTTACACCTACATTTTATTTTTCTAATCAATGGAATGCAAAGAGTCTGGGTTTGCCATATTTTGTCAAATATCATGCCATTATATATGTCATTTATTAGAGAGAAAAGGTATAATATTTTAACAATAAGAATGTTATTACATTGATGAGAGCAAAAAAAGGGCAAAAGGCAAATTGGGCACTTATTATATTCAATAGTATGTGTATTGAGCTAGATCAGTGGTATAAGTATGTCAAGGAAAATAAAGGGGATAAGAAAGATACCTATCAATCTACCTTAGTATTAGCAAAAATCTTTCAATATTTGTTTGTGCATCAAAATGAGAATCCATAGAAACCACCAACCAAGGATAAAAAAAACTAGGGAGGAGATGTAGACAACATTGGAAAACATAAAGAAAGCTATAGTAGACTCTCCAAGAAGTGCTCTTAAGAGGAAAAATAAAGTTGAGGAATGAAGAGCCTTAGACTCAAGAATGAAAAGGGACCAAAAGAACATAGAAGCAAGGGCACAAAAAATGATGAAGGGCAAAGTGGAACCATATGTAGTGCCAACAATGGTACAAGCAGCCATATAGATTATAAAGGTACCATAGATGACATCTCCACAAGAGAGACAATTGAGGGAGGAGATGGAGGAGAAGAAGGAAGTACCAAAGAAGACATCTCCATAGGAGAGGAAGTTGAGGGATCAAAGGTAAGAAGTTAAGAAGGTACATGACACAAGGTTTCCAAAGGGTGATGAACATCTACACTTTAATGGGGATGTATATGAATATTAGATGGAGACCACTTGAAGTCCATAATATTTCTAACATTTATAACAACATTTGTAACAATAACAACAATAGACACAAAAAGGTCTACAAGCTACTGGACTGCAAACAAAAAAAAGTGGAGACACAACTTTCTTTTGCAATGTTTAAACCATTAGAACTACAGGTACCAATTAGTAAACTAGGATCTACAGAAGGATTTCCATTTGAATTTGAGCTCGAAAGCAAATTGGTGCAAAAGATGGGAACATCAACAAACGGATCCAAAAATCCTACAACATAGACAAGGACACCAAAGTCTATGGAGGAGGTAGTTGTAGAAATAATGCAAGCATAAAAGGCAGTTGAATTATTTCAGACTATGGCAATTGTAATATTGAATATGGGGAATTTGAATTTGGTGGTGAACAATATGAAGAACAGATTAGCCACGGGGGAGAAGGAAAAGGTAATACAACATGAAGAATTAGATAAAGACAAGGACTTTTAAAAGGGTATAAACATGATGTGGAAATCTAGAGGAGGAACAAGGATGAGGTTAAACAAAAGATTAAAATGTTGATTAAGAAATTTTAGGAATAGAATGAGGAGCTCAAGGGTAGCACAATACAATTGAAGTCACAAGATGAAGAACTATAGGATTTAAGGCAAAAGGCTAAAATTTGGGAAACCACAAAAAGAAAGTGGACAAGGCATTTTTTTTTTAAGCAACAACATGAGGCTTTGGGTAGTCATGTGAAAACATTAAGGAAATGAAAGAGAAGGAAAATGTTATGATAGATTTGGAATTAACAAATATGAAGAATGTATCTTTGTTACAATTTTAAGAACTTAGAAGAAAGACAACAAAAGTAAAAAGAAAAAAATTAATGGAAGAAAAGAAGTATTATCACAAGAATTTGTAACACCTATAAGCATAATTAAAGATTACATAGGAACAAAAGAAGAGTCTAAACCCAGCTAGTGTTAAGAAAAGGTTAGAGGATTATGAACAAATGTTGTAGTACTATACTTTTATGAAGATAAAGAACAAAATGAAGGATTCCAAAACAAAATCTGACGAATGGTGGGAGGTTGCAAAGGAGTATTTTACAAAGGAGTTGGAGAAGCATTTGGCTCATCATAAAACTAATGAAAAAATTATGAGGTAGAAGTTGGAAGCTTATCAAAAGGATTTTCCAAAAGTTATCTATGGTAATCCAACAAGTATAGAAGTATCAGGCTAAGATGAAGAGACTTAAGCAAGGCTAAGTGGAACAATTCAAGAGGAAGAAATGCAGACTAAGGAATTATATTTTAGAAGTGGAGCAATTCAAAAGGAGGAAATACAAACAAATAAACCACATGACCTGAAAGGAGAGGGTCAAAAAGAAAAAGAACCATAGAGAACTCAGGAACAATAACAAGTAGAAATTATTCCAACAATAGAAGAAGAGTTATCCAAGATACAACCCTTGGAAATAGAATCACAAATTGAGTTAGTGCAGGAGGTCAAAATTGTAGAGACAAAAATACAAGTCAAAATTGTAGCACCAAAGGTGGGTATAGAACCATTAATTGATGTATAGGTGGAGATTACATAAACTATAATAAAGGAGACATATGTTTAAAAGGATATGAAATGCTTTCATTCCATTTTCTATCATTTTACAAGGATTTTGGGAATGAAATCCAAAATACAGAAGGGGGTAATGTTAAAGGGGTAGGATGTGTACATGGTTTGAATGAACAAGGCATTTGGATATGGACTAATCATGGAACATTATTAGTTTGAATTTTGAATTCTTGTTGTTTTTGGATCATGGTTGTCGCAACCTTAGCCTTGGGTTTGCGTCCAAGGTAAGGGCTTGCAAGGGTGCAAGACAAGAGGGAGACCCGGGAGGCACATTTTATACTCCCGGGAGTGTAGGAGAATGTGAGAGAATGAACCTTCACACTCCCAAGGCAACTCCCACTTGGGGAGTTGGAGTCCCAAAGGACTCTCAGATCTTCAGGGAGTGATTACAAGGGCTAAAACCAATTGGTTTGAAAAGTTATTTATATCATTAAAAAGTTATTGAAACGTAGATGTTTAAAATGAATTCGCATCACCCATTTGGACATTTGAAACACAAGTTATGGCCAAAAGAAAAGCCGAAAGTCAAATTGGTAGTTTGACTCCTGATCACTAAAAGTCAAAAATCGACCCCATTTCCTTGCGCGTAGGTGACGTGCGACATATCATTGGAAAGTTCTCAATGAGGCTACAACTTTGCTTCGGACCTCATTTCAATTGGAGGTCTTCACACAAAGTTATGGGGCTCCAGAGTTGTGGGAGTCCTAACTTTGGGAATTTTGGGACTCCCGGGACAAAATGTCATTTGGGTGTGGGCCTCATGGAGAAGCATAAAGTATACTATAAGGGGAAGGTGGTGGCTTCCCCCAAGTCCAGGCCGTGGTGAATCTTGTGAGTTTGAATTTGCTCGTGGCTCGTCCTAGCACCAAAAGTGTTCCAACTATGCACTAACCAACTTGTTTGGCTGTGTAGGTCCGTGTGAATGATTGAAGTGCTTGTCAATCTTCCTAGTCCCACCCCGGAGCTCCAACATGCCCCTCTACCTTCGAAGTGTTGCGAGCCAAGGAACGTGCCCCAACTTCTTACTCTTATGTTATTTTCATCTTAGACTCACATTTGAATCTCTTGAAGAGGTTGGGAATGCGTCAATGGTGATGTGACTTGGGACTGCCTAAAAAGGAAAGTTTTGGGGGAAACATGAAACATTCTTAGACACATTATTTTGGGAAGAGGAAGAAAAGCTATAGGTATTTTTGTAGTAGAAAACCACAGATTTTGTTTTGATATACCAAAAATTTATTTATTTATTTTAGATTTTATTTCAATAAAACATGGAATTCTGTTATAATTCTAATGGAATTTTCAATAAAATAGAGAAGTATAAACTTTTGTAGTGATTTTTATGTTCAGATTCTTGTGTGAATATATTGTAATATCAGAACATGATGAAATGAACTAAAATATTGTCTTTAGAGTTTTTAACAATGTATTTTGAAGTGAAGATTTTGGTTATATGAAATAACCATGAATATGGTGTTTTAATGAATGGCAAAGTTAAATGTGTTGAAAATCAAGGTAAAAATAGTGAATGTATGCATGTGAAATAAAAATATGTTGTTACAGTAATGTGGAATAATTTTGTTATTATTAAATTCACTTCTACCAATAACACATGAACACGTACATGTAGTTCAAGATTTTTGGGTTGAAGGTATCATTAGTTGATTTTGATCACCAAAGCATGCACTTCCACCCATCACAACCATAATGTCTTATTATCCTAGTGCCCTTAAACAATTGCCCTTTCAAATATATATTATACGATTCAATTTCCAAGAGGTTGACCAATTAAACCTCACAAGTATTACATGATTGTTTCCCAACATTTGACACATTCCCCCCCTCAAATCATATCATCCCTTCAACTAGTTGCACATGACCCCTTGCCTCACCAAGTGCACAATTTAAAACAATAGACATGTTGTCTCATAATCATATAAGTACACATTGGTGATGAGATTAAATCCAAGATGGTGAAACACACTTATTACACAATTGGCCCATACATCAAACAAGTTGAACTATAGTTTGCACACATCCATGGTGTCTTAGCTACAATTTAGTAAGTTAACAAAATTATCAACATGCATGAGATAAACAATTAATGTATCGTGGTCAAAAAAATCTCAATGTGCCCTTGATGTATCCAAGGCTAGGGAGATTGTTTAATTCACATGGAGAATTAAATGTAGCACATGCTCACCGGGTTTACAAATTTGCAATCACATCCCACACTTTTGCATAATACATGTAAATATGCACATTTTGACAAAAGGCAAGCAAGGACTACATGCAAATATTATTCATATTAATGCATGGATTTCATGCACAATTTGAAAACCCATCCAAGCTAATGTTATCATTGTACAATTTGGTGCGACGTTGCACACAATACACAACATCTATTATGTAGTGTATTGCAATGTAAGATCAAATCTTGTGGTAGGAGACCATGCCATGATTTGAATGTGGTTTAGTTGTGCTTATAACCCAAATAACTTCATGTACGAGGATGGGTAATGTGGGTTAATTACCTAATTCAAGAGGCAAGTCTATGTATACATGCCTATGGCGTTCACGTAGTACTTGCCAAATCATGCATAAGTCATGTTTTATTCAATATAATCTTGGTCCCTACACATGATGACTTAATTAATCAAGTTATCAACTTGCAATATTCAAATGAAAATTTGAATAGAAAAATACAACAATCAAGCCTTCATGTCACAACATGATGATCTCATGATATTCTAGTAGGAATTAGTCCTTCAATAGGCTCCTGATCCTTGTAGGGGAAAAGGAAACAATGTGACGCACTCCCAAGTCCCGGGTTGAACCCACTCGAAGGTCCAACTATGTTGAGTTGCGGAAAAGTGGGACTTGAAGGGCGTTCCCGACTTCCAGCACTAAAGAGGGGTAGAGGGGCGTGCTAAAAGTCCTGGGATTAGACTAGGAAGATGGATTAGAAGATCAAGCACGAATCTACATCCAAAACCAACCACAAGAGGGTCAGTTCACATTCGGGAACACCCTTGGGTGTTGGGACAAGCCACGGGCAACTTGGACTACTTGACTCACCACGGCCCAGACTTGGGGGAAGCCACCACCTTCCCACATATAGTATTCTCTGCGTCTCACTGCGGAGGCTACATCCGAATGGCTCTTTTTCCCGAGACTCCCAAGTTGGAGTCCCGAATCTGTCCCGGGTTGGAGTCCCGAGACTTTGGACGGTCGTAGCTCCTCGCCCCAAACTCGGATTGGGACAAGCTCTAAACCAAAGTTATAGCTCTCGTCGAGAGCTTTCCAACTCCGTGTTGCACTCTTTAAGGCGACGTCGGGAAGAGGTCGATTCTTGACTTTTAGTGGTCGGGAGTCAAATTGGCAGTTTGACTCCCGGCCCTTCTTTTGCCCATAACTTGGCCTGCAGATGTCCGAATGGGCAATGCGAGGCCATTTCGAACATCTAAGCTTCAAGAGCTTTCCATTGATATAAAGAACGCATCAAGGCAAGGAGATTTGACCCCTCAAATCGTCTTCTGAGTTTTCGGGAGTCCCGGACGACTCCAAGTCTCCACTTTTGGGAGTGGGAGTTGCATTCTCCCACTTTGCCCAAAGTGGGGTTGTGACACAATGTACCTTCCACTGCAATGAATGACCAAATAGGACTAGATATTGACCACACCACACAACATTGGTGTAGTGCACAACTATGCATGCACATATCAATACATATGCATGTTAAGTGGAATATTGTCCCCACTAATTCACTAGTAAGCTTATGGATGTAATGTCCACTGTATAGCAAACAAAATTTGACAAATTTGGGCAATTTTAATCATAGGTCGAAATCATTTTTTTTATGTTGAAATTTGGTGAAATTACACCCCCAAAAAAATATTGATAGGAACATGTAGAAAACATGACAATATTCCCTATGAAGATGTATCCAAATCTAGCTATAGACCATATCTAAAACACAAATCTTTAATCATCCTTCTATATTTTTGCCTATTGATTTAGAACCATTTGGAGAAAGCTCTCAATTTTCTTGGGAGTCATTTTTGGCAATTGAAACCTTAAAAATACAACTTAATTAGTTCCACATTTTTCATTTCTTTAATTTCACTTTTTGGCAATATTTTGTTAAGAAAAAAAAGTTGTATCCAAGTATGAGTTCAATGATCAAGTTAAATTACTTTTACTTTCATTTCCTTTAGTATTATTTTTACCTGTATTTTTAAGGCTATGCTCCCATTGTATTTGTTCCTCTAAAACATCATTTTGTTTCTAGCAAATCGGTGCCAAATTTCACCCTTTGCTTGGAAGGTGCAACCAACATAACAATAGGTCCAATTTGCCACACATTACTCTTGGTTGAAGTTTAGGGAACCAATTTGCATTTAGCCAGAGAACATTTTTCACCATATTTTTGTTGTTTGGGTTTTTATTATTATTTTATTATTTTGATAATTTTTTAAAAACTTATCACCATTAAAGTGAAAATCTTTTATCAGACATCACCCATGTTAAATTTCTTATGGGATCATTGCCACCCATGCCACATATCAAGTATGTAGCCAAATTTAAATAAATCATCTTATGGATGATCTTCGCTTCAACTATCGCAAAATTGAAAAATAAAAAACCATGGTTCTTATGGGCAATTGCCACTTTGGCTTTTAAAAAACCTTTAGAAAAAAATTCCTCATCTGATGATGAGCCCACTTCATGATGTACTTGGTACTTACATTCTATTATGCAATGATGGCCATTAGATTACCAAATTCTCTCAACAAGCATTGGGTTCCATCACAAAATACCCTTTTGTAGTAAACATGGAGGCAACATAAACACATGAAATCTTTCTTACCCTGGACTTCAAGGGTAATGATGTGAATGGCACATCAACCAAAAAAACAACTACCGTGGCTTTCAATTTACTAAACATAACAAACCCAAGTATGACTTCCCATATTGTCAATATTACTTTTCCTTGGTTTTTTGATACTTTAATGCAACATTGAACTATCTTATTATGGTTGTACCTAATGAGAGCAGTTGAAGCATAAGCAATAACATTTGAGTCAACATCATTGAAATGCGACACTAGCACTTCTATTGCTTTTAATTCCATAGCTTTCTTTCTTCCAGCTTCATCGAAATTGTCCCCTATTCACACAATTGAGAGAAGGTTATTATGCATGCTATAATCACCATCATCTAGTGTGCTAGACAAGTTTCCAATCAACATTTTGGAAAACATCTAAATTGGAGATAGATTCACCAAAGGAGACATTAAGCCACAAAAACCATCAAATCTTGATAAGGAGTATTGCTAAGTTTTAATACTATTACCACAACATTGGCCTTCGAAACCCCAATTTCCACCCATGTTAATCAACATGGTGCATATCAAACGTAGTAGAAAAAAAACTTCTATGCCACATTGAGATAGAATTTGGACATTTTCCTTGACCACTTAGCTCCATATTGATGAAGAGATTACAACCACTATGCATGCAACAACCTTAACAATATTCATATACCTATAGACTTTGTGCCTTTGGTGCAAACCGGTAGATTTGTCAATAGGATTGTTACTTGTCATTACACTTTGAAACATAATGTGTCAATTTAAAGTCATAACAAAATGTGAAGACCTTACACATAATATCACACCTTCAAAAGCTTTGTAAGAGCCTTCTAGTCATAGTTAAAGCTTGCCACACACTTGGAGAGCAAATCTAGAACATTGCATTGGAAATGTGTATCTTTGTCTTTTTTGATCCAATTCATCCCATCATTTAAAAACTTAGACCTCACTGTTAACAAACAAGCAACCAAAGATTATGTCATGGAAATAATTTATTAACATTTATTCATAGAAAACATAAAAGATGTTTTTCCAACTAACACAAGTTGTTTGATTCTTAAAACCTTGAAAAACTAGCTAAAACTTCATTTTTATTGGATATCAGAAAAAAAGTTAGAAACACTTCCACAAGAGAAAGTTTGCATCATTGAGGGCATCCAAGGCATTCCTCTTCAAAATATCATTCTCATTTGCAACCTGTAAGTTCAATGCACTTTGAGATTTTGTGATGCAGTGTTGGGTGTTTAAAACCTCAAAAGCCAATGTATGCTTCAAAAGTCAAGCCCACATGGAAAGTTACTATGGAGCACACACCCCCCATCAATAAGGAATTTCATTCAACATTGTTTTTGTTATCTTATTTTCCCACAAGGAGAGGTGTTATATAGTTTAAACCCAGACACATTTCAATAGTAGGTCATTTATCCTTCATTGTCTTCTCTTCTTATTCCCCTTGCTCTAAATCTTTCTCAAAAGGAAGATGCAATAGACCATGAAAAATAGCCCCTAGATGCACCCCAATTCATAGAAATCAATCCATGTGGTAATTGGAGTTGCATTAAAAAAAACCCCATATTGCCACTGATGAAGCTTGAATATATTATCTATGTAGAAGAGGGAAGAAAGACATAAAACATTGATTTCTTTTGGGTAGCAATACAACATCATTTGTCATATTATCTTCACAACAAAGGAAAAAGGACAAACATTCTATATGGTCAAGTAAACCATCATACTTGCACAAAATTTGAAGCAAAGTGCGAGCTACTACCAAAAGTACATGTCCTCCTCAGACAATATAGATGTAAGAATAGGAAAAAAGCCTAACACAACACAAAAATTTCATGCAACATCAGACATATGGTGCATTAAACAAATACTATGCAATTGTTCTCCAGACCTCAAGCCAAATCTCCATGAATCTCTTCATTATCTGATCTTTCACAAATAGAAAACAATGTCCATGTAACAACCAAGGTGCATTGATCACTCTTATCAACTAGATATCAAAATGGTCAGGCTTCAAATTAGATCACATAAAACATTATACTATGTTGTTTTAATGGCATGAGGCATTTAAAATTAACCAATTGTCCTCTAGTCTTTTTATTAATCCTTGTATTGAGTTCAAGAAAAGCCAATTGTCCTACAATCTATTAATGTTCAAAAAACATAAGATATTAACATTGGGTTTATATTGTCCTAGGCCCTAAGACACTTGTTTTAGGCCTTAAGCCAATTGTCCTGGGCCCTAGGCCAATTGTCCCAGCCTTTAACACAAATGTCTCAGGCCTTAAACTAATTGTCTTATGGCCTAAGCCAATTTTCTTAGGTTCTAAGTTTATTTTATGCCCAAAAACAATTGTTTTATGTTCTAGGCCAATTTTCCTAAGCCAAAAGGCCAATGAGCACCCTAAGCCAAAAACCTTAAGTCAAGCATCGAAGGCAAGAGGCCCAAAGTCCCATGAACACCCTAAACCAAATGTCTTGTAAAAACATAAAACCAATTGTTTTAGGCCCTAGGCTAATTGTCCTAAACCAAGCATCATACGCAAGAAGCCCAAAGTCCCATGAGCACCCGAAGCCAAATATCTTGTAAAAACACAAAACCAAATGTCCTTAGGCCCACTTTGAAATCACCCTAAACCACAAACCCAAAAACATGGGTTCAAAATAAATGAATTTTGGCCTCGTGTTAGACCCCGAGCCACAAAGTTGAGCCAAATCATGTTTTGATGTGGGCATTTTGGCTTACCATTAGAATATTGTTGAGAATTTGGACCTAGGGCTAAAATATTGTTGAGCACTTTGGCATCTTGACCTCGAGTTGGCCACTTTGCCCCTAGTCCTAGGGTTAAAACTAGTGCAGCTTTTTTTGTATTTTGTATTAGTCACCATTTTTGGCCTAAGCTAATGGCAGGGAAATAAATTTGGGGACATAGTCATCTCTCCTATTAATTAAATGAGGTGCCTCCAAAGTTCTTTCTTTTCATTTTTTTTTTGTGACATGCCAATTTGGTTGACCCATCACTCAAAAAATTAAACTATGGAGACTCCCCAAAATAGAAGGCTCTATTTTGAAGTATAAAGTTCCTCCCATTTGGCCCACCTATATAGATGAAAGGAGGACACCATTTTTCAAGGCATATGGGATAAAAGTGAGGTGGTATGGAGAACCTGTTGGGGAAAACATTGTGAAATTGGGGAACATATTGGGAACCCATTGGGAACTTGAAGGGAACATTGTGCAAACACATTGGGAAGCCGGGAAATATGAAAAAAATCTCCCCTTCCTCCCCCACCCCTCCGCAAAACATAAAAGGAAAAAAAGCAAGGCACCTTGAGTGCATGTTTTGGCCTTCCCCTTGGCTGCATGAAATTTTTCTTCCCAAAAGCCTTGGTCACCATTTTTGGCCTGGGCTAACACCCCTTCCAAAGAACACCCTACCTGTTCTGTGTTGGGGCACATTTATTAAAAAAACTAACTGCTCGGTTTTTCAAACATTTCAGATCTAGAGAACTGCCGATTCTGGATATATCAAAACCTTAAAACAATTGACAGGTTTCACAAAAGAACTGGTGGTTATTTGACTAATACAAATTCGCCTACCGCCAAAGTTGAAAGAATTAGGAATAGGCTTTTAAAGCTGGTAGCATCTACTCTCATAATAATATACGAGGTGATTAATAAACATTAATTATTAATTCTGAATTTATGAACTAAATAGGAATTTTTTTGAGTTAATCATTACTAATAACTAGATAATTAAATTAATGAAATTTCAATTAAAATTTGTATAAGCTAAATTGCTAATTAATTAACTAATTATTAATATGTATTTAACATCACTTTGCTTAGTAAATACAAATTATGAGTTGAATGCTAATTGAGTTACTAATTGAAGTATTAATTAACTTTTAGTAAAATTTTAAATAATTAATAAAAAATAATTATTAATTATAAAATTTATGAATTAAATATTAAATCAATCTAATTAATCATTAGTAACCACTACACAATTGAATTTGTGAGATTTTTATTAATTATCTTAATTATTTATTTATTAATAACGTATCTACTAGGCATTTATAGTTTCTAGTTTGATTAATAGGTCACAATGAAAATTTTATCAAATAAATCAGCATATACTGAATATTATATATTAAAATATTTAATTAAAAAATCAGATTAAATTATTGATTAACATTTTATAAATTATTTGTTGATTTTTTGGTATGAAACTATTAAATATAATTTATATTTGATGAAATTATTAAATTATTAAATTAATATTACATAGTATTCATTCGAATCAATTAATTATTAGTTTTAAGTGATCAATGATTATTAATTTAGTAATCAATAGTTAATTTTAAATATAAGATATAAATTCATCAAAATAATAATAAATCAATTTATTAATTGTTATTCCATATTTTACATTATCTAATCAATCTATTGATAATATTCTTTTATGAATAATGAATATTTGATTGACATTAAAATTATGTCATTTTAATATGACCTCGTCACAATAATTTCATTATCCATTAAAATGAACATGCTATATTTGTAAAAAAACCTTAATATAAAACCAAAATGAAATTGTTTATTTTAATATGTTCATGATATGAATTAATTTGTGTTGAATATAGGCTAAATACTTTTAAGTATGCTAAATAACTTTTAATATATGCTTCATGTACATTGACTAAATGTTAAATATACTTTTAGTGTAGTCCAAAACATTTTAGTCTACATAAAATGTATAGGCACATCACAAAAAACAACCAAGTTACATCTAAATTTAAAATTAAATGAACAGAAAGGCCTATTCTGAATGAAAAACCCAATTGGTCAATATGGAAAGATGTACAATTTAGTAGTTGCACCATAATCACAAAAATAATAAGAAAATTAAAAAGATAACTATTAGTTGTAAAAATTATAAAACATAATTAGAAATGACAAATAGTCACATATAATCACAAATTGAATGGTTACATAATGCAAGATTTCTTGTAATGATTTAATTCCATCCATGGAACATCATTTATAGTTTTATTTTGTCGATGAATTCAATTGGAATTCATCCACACAAGTTTATATATTCTTCCAATGAAATTCATGGTTGAAATAAAATTTTAGATGATTTTTGATGGATGAAATTAAATTCATCTTGAAACATCATGAACAATCATCCAATTGTTTCATTCACCAACTAGAAATATTTTCACCTAGTTGGGTTATTTCTCATTCATCAAAATTAGTGTTCTTGCACTTAAACATGATTCATTCCAATTAATGGGGTTAGATTCATCCATCAAAATAAATTTCATTCATGATCATAGATTACTTGGGGTCATGTTTTATTTATCAACAAACATTACACTTTGTTAGTCAATTTCACCCATCATCCATTCCCATGATGAGAATGGATGATGATTCAGCTTTCATCCCACCAAATTATTGGTCTAAATCTCACATCATTTGTAAAGATTGGACTTGAACAAAACATAAAATTTGAGTTAAAAAACTTTCCAAATTGCTCCCCATCTGTCTTTGAACAAAAAAATTGGAGGCTAATTTGAAACGTCTCCCTTGGGGCTTCAAAAGAGCAACCAAAAAGAAAAAGAAGTTGATCCCTTTTCTCAATTAGGCAGCCCAGGAAAAGAATCAAAAGTGGGCAGTGCCTTGAGATCCCAATACAATTTTGGAGAAGGAAGGATTAAATCATCAGCCTCTGGGAAGCTTGTAAGTGTTTCAGAATTCAGTCATTCCAGATGACAAAGTTGGGATGGTACGTAACGTTGGTGAACGGGTAGAGTCAACATGGCTAAATAGCTCAGCAAATGGTATTCCATTATTTTTATAGGCCTTGCCTACCAAGGTCAGGACATTGCATTTAGATTATTATAGAGTATAGTAACTTAAGGGATTTAAAAGCATTAACCCTCAAAGTAATCCTATTTCTCAAAAAGATTTAACCCCAGATTGCTCTTATTTCCCGAAAGTATTAACCCTCAAATTAGTTCCGACTAGTAAAAATAAAAATTATGAACAGTAAACTTTTGGCACTTGGAGCACAAAAGAGATTTGAAGTAGAGAGAGAAAGAGAGAAAAACGAATCAGGTCTCTAGAACTCAAATTGGCAGGAGTGATGTGGCCTCACTAGCTCTGTCCGGCCCTTGTTTTTCTTGTCTTCTTGCACATGTCTTAAGGCCATGCATGGTTCTGCACAGAGCCAGACAACATGGTTCTAAGCGTTTCTTTCATTCTGAAAAACAACTTACTAAATGTTCTTTTATTTCACCATCTTTTTTTTAAAAATTTGCAGCAGCCCAGCGAAATCGAATTCTGAACTTTACAGGTATAGAATAAGCTTCAGAACACTGGGATAGATTCAGGCGCTGAAAGAAGGATGGTTGATTTACTTTTACAGTCAAAAAATCAAACTCTGCGGCCGAACCACACGGTTCTCCGCAGGGCTGCATTGTTAGGACCAGAAGGGCGCCGGCCAGTGCTCGATGGGGGGTATTTAGCCTCTCGCCTGCTCAAACACCGGTCACTAACTTTTCACCAGGTCACTGACTCACTAATTTTTAATATGGACTGTGTCAGTAATGGGTCGGGCCGCACTAGATTCCCAGTAACTTCGTACAGGTGAAAATGCCTTGCGTGCTGTGCCCACCAACGCCTACTTTTCAAACACATCCACAAATCTCTCTTCTGTAAAGATGTGAGGCCCAAGAAGCGCTCATTATTTCATTGCCCCCCCGCCTGTCACTCGTGTCTACCGATATCATCAGCAGTGTCCGAGGCAAATTTGATTTTTACAAATAACTACTTGGTTTTTGAAACATTTCAGATCCGGAGAACCGCCGGTTCTGGATATCGCAACACCTTAAAATAACTGCCAGGTTTCTAAAAAGAACCGGTGGTTATTTGACTAATTCAAATTGTTTTTGTGGACCATGGGTTATACAGCAAAAAGTGGGTATTTGATATTTCTGAGAATTGTTGTGTAGATGAACCTTCAAAACCGCCATGATGCCCAGCAGGGGTTTGTGCAGTTTATAATACCCACCCAACAATGGTCTACATCCCTAGTGAGTCGTAGGTCTTCTCAGGACTCTCTACCTAGACATCATCGGTACATTCACCTCCAAATTGATAGTGGGGCCAACCTTCAAGATTCGCCTACAACTAAAGTTGAAATAATGGAATAGGCTTCTAAAGCTGGTAGCATCTACCCTCGTAATATTATAGGGGGTAGATTCATACATTTCAAACCCATGGTCCCATGCCCAACACACACATGTAGTACAAGGGCGCGGTACCAAGGATAATATCTTCCAAAATTTCCACGCTTTGTCACGGTCGTTGGATCCAACATTTTTGTACAGCAACTCAATTTTCCTTGTGCTAGTTTTCCTCATCATTGCAACAGAAGACCATTAGGTACCTTACACATGGTACTAGTGTAGGTGCTGCGTTTACAACGGCCACCCACCTATGTATACCATATCTACCTCTCTACAATATACTTTTTCCACTCTGGATTTATTGCTATGACCATCCATGTAGCTTCCTTCTCCCTCAAAGGCTCAAGCTACTGTAATCAGTCACCCATGTCACCAAGTAAAGATGACTTGCCCAACATGATCTCTGCCATAGCGCTAAACACACACAATGGGTGAAATTAGCGAACAGGAAACATCTGGATGCAAAACAAGAATTGTGACAATAATGGAGACTAGACGGAACTGATAAAACATGCTCACCGATCAACCCTACATTGCCAACTCTATCCTCAATTATGAGATGGAAATCAACTACTTGTGTCTAAGACAGAGATGAATGAATGGTTGGGTGCACACAGAATCAATAAACGTATAGCTACTGTCAATGGTGGCACAATCCTTCCAGGAAGTTCTAGGGGAGGACAAAACAAATGAGAAAGCTCTGTGAAAAGAAGAGTTTATGATGAGACGGGAGGAAAGGAGTAAGAGAAGAGTGTGAAAATTTCAGGGAGATCATGAAGAGGAAAGGCATCGATATGTCCAGAGAGCTAGCAGAAAGATCAGGTTCTGCAAAATGTGTGTTGGTGATGGAGAACTTTACAACATGTATGCTTTTGAGAGGGCAAAGGGCTTCTTGCAGGTTTTAGGAAAGCAGAAAGGGAAAAGAAAACATATAGGAGAGAGTTAATGCATGGAATTTGAGTAGTGGAAGGTATGGGAAATTCTTTCTCTCACTATAAGAGAAAAGGTGTTGATGTTTCACAAGGGCCACAAAAAAAAAGAAGGAGATGTTATGCAGATCCATGATGTGATCAACACACCTCCGGTCTTGGGTGAAAATGCTCCTTCAAGCTCTAGACAAGGCACCCATGTGGTGCGTCCTCTTGATTTTATGATCGAACTTGTTTTGCACAACTCTTTTTCTTGGGTTTTCTGAAGCTACATGTTGAAATTTGATATTAGTTTATGAGCTAAATACCAATAGTTTTGCTTGCTTTTTTGTTGCATCATTTCAATCAACCAATATGAAATGAAGTGATATCAAAACAAACTCTTACATTTGGGATTCATTTTGCTATAACAAGTAAAATTGGTGAAAGGAAAATTTGTCGATTGGCATTGACTTTATTCATATATAAAATTT
>Ga0116229_10001310_pt1 | contig 38476 bp, 23 predicted proteins | sample S1TSphgellanicum_3_FD_87313 | JGI IMG/M metagenome (GOLD analysis project Ga0116229, IMG submission 87313) | Host-associated microbial communities from peat moss isolated from Minnesota, USA - S1T2_Fc - Sphagnum magellanicum MG | ecosystem: Host-associated > Plants > Peat moss > Unclassified...
ACCACCAAAACACAATAAAATATGTCTACATGCATAGTGCAAATTGCATAAATAACCCAATCTAAATATTACATCATAAATTTCATGGGTTTGTTGAGGATTCAAGCTCAATTGGTTAGGTTTCATTAATTCTTGGAGTAAAAAAAGAACTAAATTACTTTCACAAGGGTTAAATTATTTTTTTTACTTATATTAATTTGGTTATTTGTGGTTTAGTCTTTTAGTTAAATACCTTGGTGTTGATGGTTTGGGTCTTTTTTTTTCATTGCACAAGTTTATGTATTTGATGTGACAAAAACCTTAAAGAGTTTTTGATGTTATGTTCCATGTTGTGAACATCATGTTTTAGTTTCCTTTTAATAAAAATTTATGTTTGTACTTGACTAAATCTCTTATTTGTTAACATGGTATTAGAGTTTAAGTTGTTTGATGAAAAAGTTGAAAAAGATTTAAAGTTAGAAAATCTCTAGAACTAGAGCTTGAAAGTTTCTAGTAATAACATAAGAGTTTATCTAGTGCAAAAGATAAAAAAGGAAAAGAAAGAATGTGAAGAAAAAGAAAAGAAAAGAGGTGAGAGGAGATCAACACAGCAAAAGTTGTGAAAGTCAGATCTTTAAATGTAGATCTATTGTGAAAAGATATGAAACTTGGAACGTTTTTATTTTCAAAATTCCAAAAGAAAAGGATATGTTTTGTGAAAGCTATGAGCTTTTGAAAACTTTATGTCAAATCTGGTTTTTTGGTCATATCACCTTTATTTGAGCATTTTTGGATCTACACCTTTGGGATCTTAATAGATCATTAAGGACTATATATGTGAGATAAATTTCATGTCATTTGGATATGTATTAAGAAAGATCTAAATATCTAAAGTTTTAGCTTCAATTTTGAATTCAATTTCTTTTGAAAGTGATAACTCTTTGTGATTATCATCAATAAAGCTAAAATATTGGGCAGATATGAAAGACATATATTTAGTGTCTCTCCCAAGATCTCGAGGAGTTTGGACTTGTTGAGAGTGAGTTGTAAGTCATTTTGTGTTCAAGTTCTAATTTGAGGCGATTTCAATGAAGTAGCAATATCTTTCATTTTATGAACTCAAATTTTGAAAGATGATAATTCACATAATTTTTCATGTTGCACCAAAATTTCAAATATATTCAAGGTCAGTAGACATGTTGATAATATTTGTTTGGGGCATGCTTTCACATAATGGATGCATATAATTCTATGGCTATCAACAATCTAAGTTAACATTTTTGAAGGTGTTAATTTTTTCAACCATCATTATGCTCAATGTAAACTAACCATTGTGGATTGTGTTAATGGTTAGAAGTGTAACATGCATGAACAAGAAACAAATTGAATAAAACATCAACAAGAGGAGTTCAAAAAGTGGTGACAAAGAGGCCCTACAATAGTTAGCAAGCCTATATAGTATCCATTGGAGCTCAAAGAAGTGGATGGTTTGTCAAGTTGGGTGCATTTTGCAATCAAAAGGGGCACTTGAATAAGAAGATGCCAATGCAATGGTGCTCTCATTTCATCCAAAGTTCACTACATCAAGATACACAAGGATGTGGGCATATGGAAATCATTTCCGAGTGCGTGGAGACACTTAGGGCAACACAATGGCCACCTATGATTCAAGGGTCGTATTTATTTTTCGACAACAACAAAGCTTGCATGAAAGCACAACACTTGGGCCAATACAATACTTAAAAGTAGCAAGGGACATAATTTGTTTAAACTATGGACCCATGTCACAACCAATCATATTGTTCAAATGTGATTGGGTAAAAAATGCGCCTAAACAAATGGGGTAACCCCATGTACAAGCATAATGAAGATGGTTTTTTGTTGGCCAACTTTTGTTAGTTGAAAACTAAAGATGATGAACCATTTGTGTTCCCATCACAAGTGCAACAAGTGTTCTATTATGAGAACCCTAACCATTCGAGGTGGAAGGTTGTCCTCCAAAAGGAACCAAGGTCCATAAAAATGGTATCAGATAAGAATGAAAATATTGTTGCCCCATTTCATAATTTGCTTAGCAAAGAAGCCCCTCTAGAAATCCTAGAAGTACCAAGGCACATGACACTTGTTAATCAAATTGAGCTAAGCAAAATGGATGCCTTTCTAGTAGTTGAAGCGCTATAAAGGCCATTTGATAATTAGGAATATATATACAACAATTGATAAGGGGGGGGTGTTTGGGGATGATCAATAGTCGATATTGTTTGCTGGGCAATTGGAAGGTTAAATATTGTGTCGAAAGCTCCATGCCTATAGGTGTAGTTGGGTGTCAGTAGGCAATGTTAGACTCTACAACCATGATAAATTTCGTTAGTTGATAATCTATCATAGAACACCATGGCACCAATATTGAAGATGGACAATTGTTTGAACAATATGATGTTACGTCAACATTTCTTAAGTAAATCTTAATTTTATAGACAATGGTGTTTTTTTTACACTATATTTAATTGCATTTGTTTTTAATGTTGATGGTTTAGGTGCTAGCCCACATTTTACTCTAGCATTGTATGGTTATGTCAAGAAGGGAGTTGCATTTGGCTTTAATTTCCATCTATGTTATTTGAAAGGCTTGTCAAGGGCATATGAACCTTGTACATCAATGGGACCTTGGATAGATCATGTGAATCAAATGATTCAAAGGAAAAGGGATAGATTGCTACCAATTTGTCAATCATATTGTGGCAACCTAAAGATCAACCAAAAAACATTTATGAATTGCCACGTGGCAACTTAGAACTAAAATTGAGTTTTTTGGCCCAATTGTGTGTTGTCAAATGGCATTTGTTGACCTGATCAAATAATGTTAAATAACATAACCTAGAGGCCTATGTTAGGCATTTTAGCCAAAGTGATCTGAGTTAGGAGCTTGAAGGCTTAATTGAGGAAGCCTAACTAACTATATTGCTTAAGGTAAAAAATAAACTTAGATTAAGAACCTAGGTGGTTTACCTACACAAGGTTCCTTAAACAATTATGTCATTTACCTAGGTTTCAAATGTGAAAACTTGAACCCTTTTCCACCACATTGAAGGTCCAAGTTCTTCACCATTCCATCGCAACATCTTTTTGTAACAAAACAACCCACAATAAAAGTATAAACAATAATTTAATAAAATTTATGTACAAAAACCTTTGTACCTTAGTTAAGTTAAGCTTAACCTAGTTTATTTTAGGTAGACCTATATTAATTTAAATTAATTGTTAAAGGTGAAAAATCTTCCTAGGTTAGTTAACACCATGAACATCTAGTAATTAGATAGATTTACTTTCCATCTTCTATTTACCTAGGGAATAAAGTTAATAGGGTGGTTAGTTATTGAGGATAAAAATTGGTATTTGTTAACCAATCAATTAATGGGATGTGTGGAAAAGATTAAGATAAGGAGAAGAAGATAAGGAAACCCAAATGTGTGGTGGGCAACCTTCCTAAATTCCCTATTTATCCCTTGAGGAAGGAGGATTATCATTATCACTCTCAAGGTAGCATGGTAGGAGGAAATACAAAGAAGTTAGGAGAGTTGGTAGGAAAACCATGTGTTCTGTAATGGAAAATAAAGGTCGTGTGGAATTAAGTGCATTATTTATGCTTATTTGTATTGATTTTTACAACGGTAGAGAAAGTAATTCCTTCTTAATTGATATAGAATATTAGTTTCTTAGTTTGATTCTTCTTTTCTTTTGCAATGAAATTATTCTCTGTACTTGAAATTGGAGTATGAAAGTAAAGTTGTGGTAAGAGGGTAGTTACCATTAGAAAGTAGTAGCATGAAAATAGCCATTGGATTTAAGGGTTGCAAAAAATAAATTGATGTTGTAAATGGTAAGCAACAACGATAAAAGGTTTGTGAGTATTGCAGATAGTAAGGAGTATTACAAGAGGTATGTACGCACTCTAGTTGTTTTTTCAAGTCTATAGATGATGGTAGGTGCAACATGGCAATAATTGTTGAAGGATGGTAGTTATTGTAAGATGGTAGTTATTATAGGACAATAAGAAGATAGAAAATAGGTCTCATTATCATGTCTTTTCATTTTTCTTGTTATTTCTTTTCTACCCAACAACCCTTTACTTGATGGTAATTAAGTTGCTAAACCCCATGGTTTTACACTAACCTACATCAATTTAAACATATATAAATTAACCTAGGTTATGTAGGATAACCTAGGTTAACATCTAAGCTAATATAAGCTATTTAAGGTAATTTAGGGCCATATAAGTTAACTTAAAATAGCCTATAATACTTAAGTTGACCAACACTAAACCTAGTTGGCTAACCAAGGTAAAATATATAAACTAAATTCAAACTAGCCAAAATTAAATCTAGGTTAATCACAACTAAACCTAAGTTAACCAAAGTTAAATCAAGGTTAAACCAAAGGTAGATGTAGGCGAACTAGGTTAAACATAGGTTAACCAAAATTAACCTAATTTAAATCTACACATACTAAAGTTAAACTAAAGTTAAAACTAGATGAACCCATTAGTAAAAAAATCTTAATTTATGATTACAATTTGTGACTAAAAAACAATTGCAATCAACTTTGTAACTAGAAAATCCTTTAGTTGCATATGTGAAGTTGCATTGAACCTTTAGTAGCAAATGATGATTTAATGTGATGTTAGCACATTTCCCATGGATGAAATACAAGGTCAATGTATACATTTTCATCCTTTGACTAATGTATAACATTTGCAATTACTAATCATTATTTTACAACTAGTAAATAACCCTATCACTAATTTCCTTTGTTAACATAATATTTTTTGGGCAAATTTTTATTATTAAAATATTAATATAGGTCATCCATTATGGATGACCATAACCACACCTTTTAACACATTTTATAATCAGATTTTTCCATGTGGTAAAACTTGGAATATTTTTATAAATTATTTTATATAATATATAATGAGAAAAAATCAACATGGTCTAATTTAAACATTTTACATGATGAGATTTAGACAAAGGAAAATTTGACATGTGGCACAATCAAAAGTTGTCACGTGGCATATTCATTGAATTTTGGAAACAATAAATTAAAATAAAAAATTACTTACATAAGTAGGTAGGTGGGCAAAATTATGTGCATAAAAAAAACCTACCTACTAAGCATGCATATTTATCTAAACTATTTACTTACTTACCCACTTGCTTACCTAAGTAGGAAGGTAGGTAAATATTCAAAGTAAAAAGGTGGGTGAGTTAAAAAGTAACCATGTAAGTACTTTTATTTTATGTTTTGTTTTTAAGGTTAAGCTTTTTTGAGCTCATTCCAAATGGCACATGATTTTGAATGTGAAATCAAAAAAGAATGCACATATTTTATATATTTTGTAAGATGACATTAAAAGACAAAACATATCGGTTAAACCTTTTATAGTTATACCTTGGTCGCAAATTCAATTGCAACTAAAAATGATTCACCGACAAGTTTTGTGTTTGTTTTTAGTTTTGTAGATTATAAAACTAAATAGGTAAGAAATAAGTAACTAGTTAATTAACTAATACATTAGCTAATGACTAATTACCTGCCCACTTACAAGATTACTTACGACATGTTCTTATTTAGTAATTTAAAAAGTAGCATTGATCATTATTATTTCATGGTTATCAATAACTTGGTTCATAATAATAATTCAAAATTATTAATAGATTATTTAAAGAAATAAATAAATAATTATAATTAATTAATCAAATTACGAACTAATCATTAAAGTTTTTAATGTATTTAATTATTTCATAATTACTTATAAAACAATAAGCTTTTATTTATTCAATTAAAAAAATAAAACTATTATTTTTACCTATGAAAATAAACCTTTAAAAGTGCTAGTGATAAATTAATTAAATAAAAATAATTAGGTATTAATTGATTATCTAAGAAATTAAGAAATACTTGATAATTCTTGAGTATCAACTAGAATTATTAAATTTATAACTCATTAACTTAATTAGTAGATATTAAATCAGTTTTAATAAACCATTAATATTAACTGAATAATTTAACTTGTGAATCATTAATTATTAGTGTGGCATGTGTCATTGGCCCAAGTGTTACTACGTCCTCAACTGATTTTTACTTCCAAAACCTGGTTTTCTGGGAATTCTTTGAGTTTTCAATGGCAAAAATCATTAAAAAATCAATATTTGTCACATTCTAAATCCAAATCTTACCAAATAAATTCCATAAATCTTGCTCATCAAGATCTTTCCAATCCCAACTCCTCCAAAATTTTCAGCTATGATTTAATTCAATTTTCAGTGAAGAAATCAATCAATATTCAAGAACTTTTGTAGCACAAATCCAAACGTCATGGAACCAAGCCAATGCACCCCTCCTCCTCGAGAGCTTTCCAAAGAGACCAAGAATGTGATCTGAAGCATCCTGGTTCAATGGATCTCATAAGTATGAAACAAAACAAAACAAACAAACAAACAACCTTCCTTCATACATAGATGTTTTATTTTTTATCTAATAAAAGATTAACTATTAACTATTAATATTTATTAAATATTAACCATAATTCTTGATTATCAAATACTAACTATCACATAGTTCAATAAATAGTAATAAAATAATAAATAAATAACTAGTTTTTATTTAAGAAGTATTCACTAAATAAATATTAAGCATTAGATTAAAAAAAATTATTATGAATTTTTTAATTTATTAAGTAATTAATAAATCGGTTTAAATTAATAATAAATAATAACTAGATAATTTAAGTTTTGAAGAATTTATTATTTATTATTCGTTGGTTGACTAAATATTTACTAATTAATAGTCATTAGCTATTAACCATAACTTTTGATTAACTAGTTAAATCAGATTATTGAGATATTTCAGAACTAATCACTTATTTCAGAATTAATAAAATAAAGAAAAGTAAGATAATTAATATATGAATAATCACTCAATTTTTTTTAATTTATCTGACTAATTATTCATAATAATCAGTTATTTCATAGTAAATAATATGAAATAATAGTTAATAAACTATTGAAAAATCATTCATTGAAAAATATAAAATGTAGATTATTTATTTATAAACTTATTGACTTGTTGATATAAATTAAGTAATTTTTAATTAACTAACTATTATTGCACATTTTCCAATTAATAAATAAAATAATATGAATAAATCATGAACAATCATTAATTAGTGTATGAATTTATGAATTAATATCTAATTAATCAACAAAAAGTTCTGAAGTAACTAATAAATAATAATTGATTACTTAATTAACTGATATTTGGTAGTGATCAACAAAGAACCTAAAGTAGCTTTTGAAAACAAGGTGTATCCTGAAACTTACTACCATCATAGACCAAGTCATGCATACAAATAGATGAAACACCAACAACAATCAAAGTACAAGAACTACATATTATAGGGTGGACTTTAATGAAAAAACAATAATTCATGAAGATTAACTTGGGTATGGAGGACAATCCATAAATGATAAGGTCAATGCACATGTGGCCTAAAAGAACATGAGTCTGTTGAAGGAACTAATGATGGAGTACAAAAATGTCTTTGCTTTGACATATAAGAACTTAAAAGGCATAACATCGTATTGAGTTGAACACATATATTCCACATGCACATCAAGATAAGTATATAATGAATCCAAACTATGTTGTAATTGTTAAACAATACATAAATAAACTATTAACAACATGATTTATATAACCCATAGAGGAAGCCACTTGGTTGTCACCAATTGTTGTAGTACTAAAGAAGAATGGTAAGTTCATAATTTGTGTAGACTTTGGAAATTTAAATGTAACCACCAACAAATATCCATATTAATTGCCCTTTACAAATGAGGTATTAAACACAATTATAAGACATGATGAATAGTTAAAATATAATTAAATGATTAAATAATTTTTAGTTTATATTTTATATTAATTAATAAAATATTTGATAAGAATAATTTATCAAAAATGAATGTTTGTTTAAGACAATGATTATATCATATTAATATGACCTTGTTACTATGATTTAATCGTATTTTAATAAAGATGGTATATTTTTAAATGAACTATCAAAATGAAAAATGAAGAAATTTCAATCCAATATGCCCATGATATGGGCAAATATACATTTAATATACCTTGAATAAAAAATATATAATGTATTCTTAATGTAATGCACAAAACCCTAGTGTACATTAAATGTATATGCACACCATAATAAATAACCAAATTACAATTAATTTTGCAACTAAATGAACATAGGAGCCTATTTTAACATGAAAAATCCATGAAGCTAGTCAATATGCAAAGATGTGTAATTTAATAGTCGCACCATAGTCACAAAAATAGTTGTAAATTTTAAAAGATGGTGACTAGTTGTAAAAATGATAAACAAAGTTACAAATGATAGATGGTTGCATGTAGTTGTATGTAGTTGCAAATTGAATAGTTACATATTCCAAGATTTCTTGTAGTGACCAAGGTTAAACTAACATAAACTCGGGTTAACCAACATTAAACCTCGTTGGCTAACCAAGGTTAATATATAAGTTAAACCTAGGTTAATCTAAACTAAACCTAAATTAAACTTAAGCTCACCAAAGTTAAATCAAGATTAAACCAAAGGTAATTGAAAGTGAACTAAATTAAACCTAAGCTAACAAAGGTTAAACCTAGCCTAAATCTTAACTTACCAAGGCTAAATTAATATAAACTTGGGTTGACCAACACTAAACCTAGAATAATTTTAGCTAAACCTAGGTTAAGCCTAGGCTAAAATTGGGCTAACCAACATGAATCCGAAGTTATTTAATGTTAGTCAATCTAGGTTAAACATAAGTTAACCAAAGTTAAATTAAATAAAACCCAAACTAAACCTAGGTTAATTAAAATTAAACCTAGGCCAAATCAAAGTTTATCAAGGCTAAACCTAGGTTAACCTAAGTTAACCAAAGCTAACCAAGCCTAAACCTAAGTTAATTTAACATGAGCTTTGGTCTCTCAATCAAAAATTAGTAAGGCACTATTGAATCTAATTTCAAATTGAAATATTGATAAATAAATAATTAGTTCAATTTGTTTTAAAATCATGCCATGTGTGAAACTTGTGTTATGATGGTAACTAGAATTATGACATTCAAGTTTTCATCATGGCAAAAACAAATTTCACATAATGTGTGTAACTAATGTCATGATGGAAACTAGAAGAAATAATATTGGTAATAAGAATGAATTATTATGCATGAATGGATACACATATGTAGTGATGTTAATAGTGGACAAGACATGGAAAAAACCACTATAACATTTTTTGTGGTTTAGGATCAAAACTTTTGTTATTTATTTTACCAAAAAATATAAATTGGGATTATAAATTCCATTCCAATGAATAACATAATGAACATTGTGACACCATTCATTCGTTTCCAACAACTAGTGCAAATTTTACTATTTGTGGACTTGGAGCACACTTGTTTTCATTGATTAAAGTAAGAAAAACCACTACAAAGAAACAAAAAAATCCTATTATAGAAACATACGAGCCGAAACTACTGAAGGCATTCCATCCAGCGAAAACATTTGGATAATCCAAAACCCTATTTGATACATGTCAATCCCAAATTAATTTAGTGTAATTTTTTTTTGGGTGTAATGTTTTTCCAAAATGAAAAAAAGGAAGAAATATTTTGTTGCAATATTCCAGTTTTTTCTTTAAAAAATCACCAAATTTTGAATTTTTTTGGCCACATTTGGATTCTTATTTTAGTTTGTAAATCATGTTTTTAAAGTAGTTTTTTAATTATGTAGACATGTTTTAAACAGATGTTGCCATTTAATACTAAATCCTTCTTGGGACATTAACCTATGGTGCAACACCAAAAAATTGAAAATGTTTTAGTAAAGTCTAATGTCATGATGTCCTTTTTTTGTCAATTACTTTTGAAATCATAAATAATTACTACTTTATTAGATTTCAAACTTAAAAGAATTGAAAATAACACTACAACGCACTCATACAAGGTAGTTTTTTCATAGGTTTATCCAACTTTAATTTCAAGACATTTCAATTTTGTTGGTGGTGGTTTTTTGGCACATCTACTTAGATATACTAACAAGGAATGAAAAGGGAAAACGCTTGATCATCCAAATAAGGGATGTTGGCCAATATGGATTAAGTCACTTATTGATCATTACTTTTTTTTTTCCTATTATTTCTTGAAACATAATCCTTTTAATTCATGATACTTCATCTTTTGGTCTTTTACAAGGATATTTCAAAAAAATTGTCAATTATGCAATATCAAAATCATGCATCCATGTTATTCTTCAACTCCAATTTGAACTTCTTCAACCATTTAAAAAAAATGTTTTTTCATCCATTCTAGAGGAGACATGGAGCTTGGAAGGTAGAAAACAAATTATTCACCCACTCCAAAGGAAAAGGAGGTTGGAGGTGGGAAAAATGGTTTGCCCGTGTTCATAAAGAAAGGGTTTGGAGGAAAGACCAAAAAAAATTTCACCCATTTGAAATGAGAGGTAGGTTGAAAGCAAATACAATAAATTATTGTCCACCCATTCCAAGGGACATGGAAGTTGGAAGAAAAGCATAAAATTGTTCACCCATTTGAAAAGAGGGAGGTTAGAGGAAACAAAACAAAAATTCACCCATTTTGCAAAGCTAAGAAGGAAGTTGGAAAAAAGAAAAGGAAAAAAATTGTCTAGTCATTACAAAGGAGAAAAGGCCAAGGATAAATGATAGTTGTTCACCATTCTAAAGAAGAGGGAGGTTAGCAACCATGTAGATAAGGTTGGAAGGGAACAATAGTAGGTCTATAGGTAGTTTTGTAAGGGGATAAAATAGTTATGTAGGTTAGCATGAAGTTCTCACATAATTATACACAAATTTTACTATTATATATTTTTGACTAAGTAATAGATTCCATTTGACTCAATTGCACATGACTTCAAATTACCAACTTTCACATCACATTCATGGAATCTTAACATGAAAAAAATGACAAAAACTTCGATGAATATGACACATAGTGATGTTTGAATTTTGGTTGTTTAATTATTAAATACATTATGCATGGGCATAGGAAGGTGCATTGGGGAAATTGCCATGGTTATAACCTCAATGTAATTACAATGCAATTTCATAGTACGGGTTGGTCCCCAACACTAAATTTGAATATTGTTGAATAAATTCTTTAACTCCTTTCCTTATATATAAAAAACTTATAACCAAAAAAATAACAATTAAAATATACTTCTAATAAAGGATAACTTTTTGAGGTCACTTGTTACATTAGTTGAAAGTAAAGGTTAGTTAAATCTTGTGACCATTATAAAACAATTAAATCCATATTCAAGATGTATATTGATTATACACTTTAACATTTATGTTGATTACCATATCAAAATATATAGGTCCGAATAACATGATTCATAAATGGTAATGAATTTACAAGCATGTTCCAAATTGAACTTAATTCACTTTCCATTTTGATGAGACCTTTAGAAATATAGCAACAATTTTTTAGTCATCTTATCACTAACTTTAAATATATCAATTGTGGCATGGAGCCTTGATATGCATCGTTTGCACCTCAATGATACTTGGGGCCAACTATGTACATACATAAATATGAAGGGCCATTTATTTGCATGATGTTGGAATTAAATACCATGGAATGAAATGTTACCCAAACAAAATGTGGCCATTGTCAAATGGTATTGGTTTTGTACAATTTTTCATAAGAAAATTTATGATAATCAAGTTGTCACAAAAGCAAATCTAGATATGTTTGTTGTGCGGGGAAAAATAATTCTTGATCATTTTAGGTTAATATCAAGCATTTGGAAAATAATTGTTTAAAATATTTATGTATGTTCAAACCCTAACAAACTATAGTTTCTAAATGCATTTAATAAGGAATATGTTAATGATTAACAATGGCAACTCGAAGTATTTTTGCAATATATATGTATATATATTCACCATAATTTTTATGAAGCAAAAAAAGTTTGAAAATGATATTGAGCTACTAGTATCAAAAGGGATTGGCAATCTAAAGTGAAAAAATTCAAATCACAAGTCAAAAATATATTCATTAACTTTTTTGACAAGTGCATTTTGTAGTCGGTTAAGAAAGGTGTGGTCTTGATGAAGGATTCTTGTATGAAAGTCAATTTCGGAGTGATGAGGATATCATTAAAATATGTATTGTAAAGTTCTAGATAAGATTCTATATGTGACTTTCTAACGTTATTTTATTGGCAAGCACAATGTTGAATGTGTTCCACACATATGCAAGTTGTGATGTCACTTTGACGTTGGTGGACCCTAACAAACTAATGACAATCATCTCCCACCACCTTATAAATACACCTTTGTTTCAATGGGTTATGTGCTTATTGCTTCAAAGGACTTCATGTTGTTTTTTCACATCTTGCTGAAAACATCATAATTTTAAGCTTATGAGAGGTCTTTGATACTTAGAAATGATATAGAACTAAAATGTTTACAAAATATATTCAAATTATCATTATCCATTAATGATGTTTTCGGGAAGATGTGAAACAAAAAACATGAAGTCTTATTATTTTATAGTCATGTTATGTGTGAAATGAGAGAAATCTTTTTAAGTTGATTGATAATTTCTAGTCATTCCTAAGATGTTTATCCATATTTAATCCGCGGTCTTCGTTTTGTCAATTGAGCTCGACTTGGGCTAGGGTCACATAAGAACTTCAAAAATTGAATCTTTTTAGGTGGAAAGCCTTTTTGAATGGGGTGATCAACCATTTAATTAGAAGCCAAAATGTTTGAAGCCAAATTGAACATTCATCCTATTGGAAGCAATACCTATGCAGGTGTTAGGAAGGAGGTAGTTTTGAGACGATCTCCACCTTGTATCAATTGTTTTTCTTCCTTTAGTCCATTTTTGTATATGTAAACACAATAATCCAAAACAATAATAAGATTCGTATTAACAATTATTCAAAATACAATGAGGTTTCATAAAAATAGCTTATTGGTTTTATGTGACTAACATGTTAAATTACATTCAATACTATTGTTACTTTTTAATGTTTGCATGCACAAGTTACAAACTTGCAAATGTCAAGAGGGCATCCATATTTTAGAACAAAGAAAACATGCTCATTGAAAGTCATGAATCATGGTTATGATGATGCATGTAATATTAGTTGTTTTAAAGGGATATTGAACATTTAAAAGTAAGGGAATAGTTAAATTAGAAGCCACAATAGAATGGAAGACCCTCAAGAAGCTAGAAGTTAAAGGTTGGTTTAAAAAAAATTAGAATGAAATTTATAAAATATAGAGAATTAAAATTCATGTGATAAATAACAATGTAAAAAATGTTCAAAATTGTTGATGGACATGTAACTTTTTGTCCCACATATGATAACTATAATGGTGTGCATCTATTTGAATTGTTCATGTTGATGTGTATTGAGCCCTATTTATTTACCTCTCTTTCCTCTTATAGACCTAGCTCTATCAATATTGACATCCATCTCCTTTTTGCCCTTTTACTCTCTTGTTACTCACAAAAATGTCTTTATGATAGAATTGCAATCATGAACATATATAACTAACTTTTTTAAATGTAAAGAAAATGAAACACAATCCAAATTGCATGGGTTTTGGTTCCCATGAGGAATCCAATTTAATTTATTTTGCAAATGGGATAATTTGGAAAGTTGAAAGCTTTATTGTGATAAAGTGTTTTTTCTTATTTAAAAGATATAATAATTATGTTCCTTGTGAATTGTTTAAAACAAAGAATTATGTAGGCAAATTAAATTTTATCTCTAATTTCAATTTTGACTTCCCTCAATATTTCAAAATTTGCACAAGAGTTTGTTGATTAATGTCAAAATATTTGCAAGATAAAAGGTAGGGCACATAAAAGTAACAAGAGTTGAATAGTTAAGGTATGGAAATAGGAAAGAGAAAATACATGTACTAAGGAGTTATATTGGGTCAAGCACATCAACAATGTTGTTGTTAAGGTCTCTCTAGTGGTAAAAGTCAAGACTTGACATACTTGATTTACCCATGAACAATGTTTGGGAGTTCAATATTTGTAGGTGTATTGTTGTTGTGTGGAAACCAAAAGGTGAAAGAAAAGTGGAGGCTTGCTACTTGATATCATTCTTTTTTGTTGAAGTTTTCCCATAAGGCTTTCAACTAGGCTATGGAGGCTTGCTACTTGATATCATTCTTTTTTGTTGAAGTTTTTTCCATAAGGCTTTCAACTAGGCTATGTCCATAATCTAAATAGAAGAAAAATGTTCGAAGAGCGTTGGTGGTGATTCGTTCATAAAAACATCGTTATACACATAATCTGGGTTGCACTCTCCTTTGCAAATATTGCCAGTGGTTGTAGTGACAGATCTTCCAACAACGACAAGTCGAAGCTTTGCTCCTGCTCCCCTAGCCGACAGCCAAAGCGGATCCTGTGGCCAAGTCTCGCACGTCCAGCCCTAGACTTTGCCTCCCTTGGATGAACGAAGAAGAGGTACTTCGTGTTTAAAGGTTTAGGGTTTTGCTTTGCTGTTTGTTTTTGAGTGCTGAACATATTCTCTATTGCAAAATGTTGAATTTCTTCTTTCCTCACTATCCTAAGCTATTCAACCCTATCCTAAGCCCAACTTTGTGCTGCACATACAGTTGATTGCAAGGTTTGCGTTGCCCTAACATTAAAGCTGTAGAATAGCCGGGTGGATGGCAGAAAGAATTTAAATTCTGAGCTGTTTTGGAGATTGAGCTCAGCATGTCAGCTGCCCGATATTCTGCTGCACATACGTTTGGTTCGAAGGTTTGCATTGCCCTAACATTAAAGCTGCAGAACAGTCGGCAGATGGCAGAAGGAGTCAATTTTCGGGAATGAGTATCGTAAGTGATGCAAGTGTGCTGAGGACAAAAAGAGTTGCCACCATTTGCTTTATCACCTTGTTCTCTCTGTCCCACAAAAGGTAAGTCTAAAATCGCAGGGTGCTTTCCTGTGTTTTTTCTGGTATAGGCATGAGCAGAAGTTGAGGAAATTGCAGGGGTTAAAGCCAAATGGAACTCATCTTAAACAGAAAGTGGCTGATTTCCACCTTCAGTTGAACCCAACAGCAACATGGTGTACCGGTGGTTGATTCATCTGAATATCAACACTATGTAAAGAGCCTCCAAGCTTAGCAGTATGGCAAATCTTACTAACCCAAAATTGTCTTTCAATGATCCTCCCTATGTTTATATAGGACTTACTCTCCAAATCAAAAAACACCCAAGTGGGATGGAATTATAGGTGCAAGATTTTCCTTTTTTTTTCATCTGATTTCCGGGTAGAGAATTTTGCATTTCAGTTTGGTTACCAACTTGACAAACCAGGACCTGTTAGTTACATTGAGCGTTGATCTGGCAAAGCGCTACTTGTACCATCTTATAGATTCAGAGAGGTATTCTCCCATCCTTTCTCTGAATTATACAATAAAGGTGCATATTTCACTCTCTTGTGAGCATTACTGCCATGATTCTTATCTGTCCAAAGTCTTGCACACATCCAAAGCCCAGGAGCTATTCTAGCTTAAGTCTTCATTGGATCAATCCTTATGGTGTTAATGAGCTTGCAGATTGAAGTAGTTGCAGTTTTGGAAGCTTGTTAATTTTGGTCATGTGTATGTGTAGGCTGATGTATATTGCAGGCCAAACATGGGATGGTGCAAGTGACTTGTGGTTTCTTCCACTAGAAAAAGGGAACGCCATTTGCTAAAAATCAAGAGGATTATGCCAAACTGATCAGTTGGGAGCAAGTCGACAATGGCTGCTAGCATACTTGCAACTGCAAGTTTCTGATATGTGCTTCTCTTCTCTTCCCCCTTCCTGATTTGTAAGCATGAGGATCCTCACATTTGTTATTATGTGCTGTTTTCCTACTTGCTTCCTGACTTATGTTTTAATCATGCACATGATTGAGCTTTCCCAGTAACTAAAGCAATGCTTTTCAAAGTTAGTAGTACCCTATCAAGAAAGAGCCATTTCCAGCAAAATAATCGGAGGCTTCCTATTTTTTTGTCATATTCTGTGGTTACTGGAATAATAGAGTCCAGACTGTAGTTTGAGTGTACTGTAGAGAACTATTGTGCATCTTAGGAACATTGATCAAGCGATTTGATACATCATAGTCCCATTCCTACAATGATATAATTTATAACAAGTTTTGTGCATTGTAGTCCTGGTGTTAAAACAAGGAGACATGATTCATAATGAATTTTTTTCTCTGATTGTGCATCAAAGATTTTTTCAGATGGATTATAGATTTGGCCACAAAGTTCTGGTCTATCAATGGTAGCTCAATGACACATCTTTAGGGAAGTTCTTAGAGATCCTAACACTTTAGCCAAACCCTAATTTGTGTTTGTCTCAGCACCTCTATGGCACAACTTTTTGTTCTCAAAGCAGGCAGAAACTCTGCATTGTGGTTCTGTAGATAAGAGACATGTTTTAAGGAATTCTCATTGCTTTGGTGAGCAAAAGGCCTCTGTTCACATCAATGCAAATACTTTATGTCTTCTTAAAACAAGGAGACTAGTATCCCACTTTGTCTAGATGTGTTATGGGAACTATTTAAACCATCAGCATGTTGCTGACTTTTTGGAGCTGCCATATCCAAGGATGCTGCTTGTTTCTGAGTGTAGCCAGACAAATGTTTGCTCATGACAAGGGCTTGTGAGCCTTTGTCCTTAAAATGCAGCTGCAGCAGTTGCTTCTCAAATTAATTCATCCCCAGTTTGTGGTACTTGCGGATAACTCTATTATTATTAGTATATACTTTTGTACACTCCCCATTTCGAGCTGATGAAGTCAGTGATGGGGCAATGGCAGCTAGTCACTGCTGTTGATCATGAGGGTGATGGTGTGTTACTTTGTGAGTCCAGAAATGTATGTGAGGGCTAACAAGCACCTTTGCATTACTAATAATACTTCTTAATGGCCAAAGGCATTGTACAGGTGTCAATATGGCCGCATCAATAGGGTGATTGATCATGGTGACACATAAGCTTTGCTCAATGGTAACCTTTATCAATGGAGAAGGGCCTCATGAGTTGTGATATTATATTGCCTAATGCTGGAAAATAGTCTCATCCAGTCTTGTGCAGTTACTTGATTTTTCAAAATTTAGAGAACGGTGTTTAATATATATGTAAAATGAAATCAGTTCTTTGATTTTTTGAGAATGGTGGTTATGAACTCTAAGAATGACCCTGATAACTGCTGGAGGTCTGGTCCTGTTTTTGATAACCTCCCAATACTTGTCTTGACCATACTGAACTACTTGAGCGAGCTATACAATCAGAGTCAAATTGTGGATGTATTGTTGCTTAGCTGCATTTGTCAGCACATTAGAAGATTGGACGGGGGAGATTTGTGGTGCTGATTTGTTTTGTAGTCTCGAATGCCCAACAACTAAGTCTCTTTTAATTTGGGCAAAGATGCATTAATCACATTCATAAGCTCCAGTGTTGAAGTAGCAATTGTTTGAGGACACTCCATTCTAGATTTATCTCCCTTTCACTCAGAAAGGCAAGTCTTCCAAAGAACAACTCTCTCTGGAGGTATGTATTTGGAGGATTTTTCAAGTTCAGCAATGTATCATCAATGCTTGACAGTTGCCATTTTGTATGGAGTGGTGCCAGAGAGTGTGCCAATTGTATGCATTTAAGTCCCAAGTTGATGATTCAAATGATTCCAGTGACCGTGATTTATGTCTGTTTTGATGGAGTTTATACTAGTGTTGGGTGGGTATTTGATTTTGTTAACAACCTTCTGAGTCCATTTATTTCGAAACCCTCAAAGAATTGGTGGCTGTCATGAAAGAACCAGCAATGAACCTCAGGTTTACGGAAAGATATTTGATGGTTTTTATTTTTTTGAGAACCATGGTTATATATCAGAAACTTTTAGACCTGTAGTTATGAAATTAAAAAGCCATGCCCTGAGAACAAGTGGGTGGGCTTTGTGCCATTTCTAATGATCACCAAACACTGGCTTATTCTCGTTTCTCAAGTTTTGTCATGATGTTTCTTCTGATTCTTTTGTCAATTGAGTTCTAGCACGAATATTGTGACAATGGGTTTTTGAACATGAAGGATATTTGTTTGTTGGCTCTGTCCATTAGGAGTTGGGATAAACTTTGGCTTAAACTTGGAACCATTTTGTTGGTGATACTTGGAAATGTAGCTGTACTTTCCAGATTATTTTTATTTGTTGGTTCGATGTAACTCTTTGCTCACATGTTGGTTTAGTGGTTTACAAACTAACCATTAGTAAAATAAAAAGAATAATAACATAGAAGTTAATCTTTCAAAAGGTGGCACAACTTGACCCAAGACCACTTTTGTCCATTTGACTCCTATTGTTGTAATTCACATCATTCCAATATTCAAACCCCAATTTCATCTTCAAAACCCTTTTTGTTCACATTTCAGAAGTTAATACTAGGTTCTCCCACCTTTTGTTCCATGTTTATAATAAGGTTACTTTAATGTGGATGTCCTTAAACGATATGCACTACACACATCCCATTTTTTCCTAAGTTATGTCTATCAATGAAATGAAACTTGAATTTCATCAACATATGACAACATATGATTCACAACTTAATCATCTCGATAAAAAGTTCATTGAACAATGCACATTTAAAATATGTAAACTTCATGAACTAGGTCATCTTACATTTAGATTACCTAATGATGTCAAAGAAATCCATTGGCTTTCACAATTTTCATTGAACCAATGTAGTGTGGTTGTTAGAATTTTTTAGTTCAAAATTGTGGTTTTGGGTCTCATAAAACCCATGATCCAAAGAACCTATTATCATCATAATTATTTTCCCTATTTGAATAAACTTGTCCTTTTTCAATTCTTTCATATTTTGTTCTTGAAGGTTTGTTATGGTTTAATTGGCTATGTTAACCTAAAAACCACCGATTATATGCAATAGTTTTCTTAGTCTCAAAAACTTTGCCATTTTTATGCTTTTTAATTTGTTCTTTGAATTTGATTGTGTAGATGGTGCTTAGTCAAGTCACCACAGTCAACAAGCCATATCTTTAAAGGAGGTAAAATACAAAAGATTAGTGGTGATGGTCATGTTGTGATGTTGGTATTTGCTTGTTATGTTAAATCAATGGAAAAGCAAAATTCAACTCATAAAATTTCACCAAGTCCATACTCTACTCTTAGTAGAAGAAGGGAGTAAGGTTGGCATTTGCTAAGTTTTGAGAGTGAACATTTGCAAAAAAATTCAAGTGCATGTCTTGCATTTTTTTTTCAAATCTCAAACTTTCTTCAAAAACTTGATAGCTATTAGTACTCAAGGCGCTCATAGACAAAATGAACACAATTCATCAACAAACGAAGCAATCACCATTGCTTGCAACTTCAAAGCAAGAAGTTGAAAATGCAATTCCAACTCATAAAAAAATCCCAAATTAAAGAGTTCAATTAAGAAATAAGCCACATTTTTATGCATTTACTCACTTGGAGTAGTTATGAACACCAATACCAAAGAAGAACAACAAAAAAATGAACATGAAATTTGAAACGCACAAGACAAACAAGTACAAAATTCATCGATCCTTTCACACAACCTCTTATGCTTCAACACCACTTGAACTCTTGTACATTTTGCATGAGTACCTCCCTAAACCCATTTACCACACCCATGCCTTCCACAACTACCAAAAAGCAGGTAACTTTGAGACCAATAATACACTAAGGGTTTAGTAACCAAAAAGGATCCACTCAAATATGGAAAGATTGGTAGAGACAATGAAGGAAAAAGAAGGGAAGTGAAATAACAATAGGAAAACAACCTACCATGTTCTAGATGGAAGCAGAAGAAAGATTCAAATAAGAAAATTGCGCAAGAAATATAGAAAATTGATTGTGCAAGGTGGTCATCATTGTTATAAAATTATTGTATTAAAAAAACCTTTTCGTTCATGTTGTCTAAGTTTCAATCTCAAGTGCATAGTTGTGTTATAAGTCATAATAGGTAACTTTTAAATATTAACGATGCATTGTTCTTCCAAAATTGTTGTATCATTCCATGTTGCATCCACCGAGTTTACTAAACTCAAAACCAACACTTTTCAAACAAACCTTAACAAGAGTTCAAGTAAAAATACATAACTTACTGATTGGAGGTTTTTAAATTCACGTGGTTCTTTTGAACCTTCACCATTGTTAGAATGGAATCAACCCTTTTATTTCAAAACTTGATGGGTATGCAATAAACAATTTGTTGATTTGTACAAAATGTCAATGAATTATTTGAATAAGATGAATGAACAAATTATGGATTGGGATTGCATAGTTCAGTGAAATGGTTGTTTGCATAGAGAATTTTTGAAACTTTGAATCATCATGATGAAAATCTTGTGATAACATAATTGGGAACTTTATCAAGGGGTTTCCACTAGTATACCCAAAAATTGTGGAAACAACATAATTGTTTGATATTTGATTACATTAATAATTTCAAATTTTAACTAGGTATGTAACAATGTTCATTTGGTACATAGGGTCAAAGATCGGTATCAATAGTGGTATGAACATTAATATCAAATACTAGTCCAATTTGGTATGACCTAAGTCTAATACTAGTATTAGCTAGTCTTAACTTGAGATAATACTAATCTCATATTGGTCTTATTACCATTCTATATATTAGACATATATCTATGATATGTTAGCCCAAAATCAATATAGAACTTAATAACATACCAAGTTGGTATTGATTTTTTAAAAAATGACCAATATGAATACTAAATTGGTATCAATTTAAAAAAAAAGTGCCAATACAAGTACCAATTGGTATCAAAATAAGTTGATACCAGACCAACATTAGTATCTACCAAGTGTGATTTATTGAATTCAAATAGCTTCCATATATTACATAATACACCACCTAAGCTAGATTTTGGTCGCTAACACATCCTTCTAGGCAACCCCATTATGGTGAACATATGAGGTATGCAAAGGATCAAAATTCATTGTAGGAATGACCTATTATCTCATGTTAAAAGCTTATGGAACTCTTGGGGAACTTTTGGAAATGAAATAGAATTGATTAGCTTCCTCACATTGCCTTGGAACATGAATAGACCTCCTTTGCTTTTAATTTTGTAAGAAAAAACAACATATCAACAAAGACTTTGTAAATCCATCGTACCCATATTAGGTTCATTGTATTGCAAATATATCACTAATTTCATCACATCCAAATTTAAAGTTATTTAATGTTTTCTCTTCCCTCAACAAATAATAAAATTTGGACAATAGATATTAAAGCAACACATAAATGTCACATGTTGACCAATCAATAACAATTAATGGTTTGTTCATCATTATGGCTAGCCAACTAGACTCTTTTGTTGAAGGTCTTTTGACACCCATGGAAAATTTTGTCATATTATCTTCCTCCAACATTTGTTATATAAGTCATTTTATTATAATGGTTAGAGTTGTTCTAAGCTTGTTTGAAGTTGTAATGTTAATCCACAATTGCACGTTAAGTCTTTCTGTGGGTTGCACCTTGTTTTTGAAATTGATTCTTTAGGTTTTAAAAACCACTTTTTTTGGCAAGAGGACCCAATCTATCCAATTTTATCAAATGTCTTTGAAGAGACAAGAGTGTCCAATCTATCATGTCCACTCCACCAAGCATAGAATACTTGTAATAAGTAAGAAAATTCCACCACATGTATATGAAAGCCTTTTTGCCTTGTATTGAAGTTGTTCTAACATTCCAAACCTCAAAGGCTTTTAAGCACTTATGCTCCTTCAATGGAAAATTAAGTTGCATTGCTCTCATTACTTGTGGTTGGTAAACACCGCCTTCTACTTGTCCACCTTCACAAGCAAGGCAATGCCATTGTCCATCTTTTAAATAAATAACTTCCAATGTTTCTCCCTCCTCTTCAATCCCCACCTTTGAAAAGAAGTGAATAATGCTTTGTTGGCTATACTTTTGTGTTGAGGTTTAATAATTCATTTTGTAAATTAATTATTACAATATATCAATACCTATTGGTTTGGATATGACTTGAACATTATTGATATCTTCACTATTCTACCATTTGAGGTATAAATGTTTCATTCAATTCCTATCATCATACCATTGGTAATCACAACATAAATTACAAGCGTTTGAGAAGAACAACCAACTCATAATCATTGCATTGTATAGTGTAATTAAAAGGAACATGCAATTCTTCCTAATACACATACATACACACTCATAGGATTTTTATCAAAAATCTCCTCTCATTATTCCATTGGAGATGCACTATCTTCTCTATTTATATATTTTATTTATAGAGTTAGAACAAAAAAATTTCTCCATCAAACATTATTGGCACTAACTTCATTCAACCCTAAAACCCCCCAAATATAGGGCCAAAGGGAAAGAGTGTTTTTAAGTGTCTTTCTTTCAGTCATAATGCTTTCAAAAATGTGATTGGGCCCCAATTGCGTCATGGGATGCACAGTACACACCCACATCTTATCACTTTTTTATATTCAGGATAGACAAAATGGGATGTACGGCGCACATACACTTTGTGTTGAGGAAAACCCAAAATGGTATGCACGGCACACATGCATTTTATATTGAGGAAAGACAAAGAAGCCTAATGAATAGACCCAGAATTGTCATATTTGCCCTAAATGCAGCATGCAGACAAAACAAAACAACACGAACAAAAGGGTGGGCTACATCCATTTTTGAAGGGGTAATGAGTGGCCTGCCTGTGGCGTTTTCTCCTGTCCTTCCATGACCCCCTTGTTTGTGTGGAGTTGGACATCTGTGGACATCAGCTGTGGACCCTCGGGATGGACGGCTGGGCCATTTCTCTCCTCTGAGGTGTTAAAAAAGAATCAGAGATTTGCTAAGTTTTTCCTTCAGATCTCATAAGCTCCCAATTATTCAAAAGTGTAACTAAACTTTCTTGGGCAATTTAGGCCTAAACAGCTGCAGCCCACCTTCCAATGTTGGGCAAACCCATCAAATTTCTTGAGCTCTTGCCAAGTTTCAGTGGAGGATTCTTCTCATTAAAAAAGTTTATAAAACAGTTTTGTGATCTAGCCACATTTGCAGTCATCTACTGGAGGAATTAACCAAAATTTGGCTACAGGTCAGAGAGGAAAGTAGAACAGTTTAAGAATCCTCCTATATTTTGGCAACCTATTGTCCAATTATGGCCTCATCAGAAAATAATTTCCTCTCTGGCTACTTTTGCACATTATCTACACAAAAATCTTTTGTATGAGTTGCACTGGATATTATTTTGTCGCCAAGTGTCCAAAATTCGCCAAGAAATGCTGAGTTCCACAGGTATATAAATAAATTATTAAACACAAAGTGTACAACTTGTTGCCCACCAAGGTAGAGCCTTGAAAAATGGGCACACAGCCAATTACAAGAAAACACAGGATTCCTAAGCTGCACACAATTTCATGTGACTATATTTGTCACACACCTGATGACCTTGCCAAACTATGGGGTGTAATTTTGGCCAAACAAAGATTGTGAAAGGATGGAAGCTTCATCAAGAAGTAAAGCTGAAAATAAAATAGTCGAAATCCAGCCACACTTGTCCCAGAAAAGAATAAACCGTGAGCAAAGGATTGCAAAATCGTGGTCTTCCATGTGGTATAATATTATGTCAAAACAAGTGACCAGTTTCTGTTAACATTGCAAATGAAGCTCTTCTGAGTGGAGTTTGGAGAGGCCAGCACGCTTTGGGTTTGTCAATGTCTTAAGGATTAATGGTTTGTTTTAGGGCATTCTTCAAGTTGTTGGAATGGGGAGTTTTTTATCTATTGTTTTTGTTCTTCAATGGGTAGCTAGGGCACTAGGAGGCATTGTACAACAACAATGCCTACGGTTTATCAGCAAATTGGGGCCCCCAAGAAAAAGCCTGGGAATGAACAACTTTCAATAAGGTCGGAATTTTTCAGGGTTGTTGGATCCATAGCTGAAGGGTATGGAATGAAACCGACCAGCCAACCAATATTGCAGCAACTCAAAACTTTGTGGATGAAATAATTGTTGTTGATTAAAAAAGTTGGGGGAACATTGCCACCAGCTTCGATTCATGATTGGCTAATGGGTGCCGTGCTCAAAACAGAACATCAGCATCTACCTTCTTCATAGAGGCCAACAAAGTAAACCCCATACGTCCAGATCACATTTGGACTCTGGAAATGGGGACATCCTACCACTCTTTCCCCATCTCCAATTCTACAAAGCCCTTCCTTTTGTTGTTTGACAAGTGTAGATCAGGGGGGGGTTTTTTCAGTTTTGTGATATAAACAATTTGGCAAAGGTTTCTAGAATTTTTTTATAAAAATAAGTTGAATGTACACTAGAAAAAATATTTTTCCCAGGAATATCCCCATTTCAGACAATAAAAATTGTCAACAAAAAATCACTGGTCTAATATGTCATATATTCTAGGGCGTGAATCAATGCTCTACAAATTGGAATTTACTGTTGTCCAGAAACTGTGTTTTCTTTGTGAGAATGTGCAAGTGAGCTGCACCTAAGGTGGGTAGTGAGAAGAATAAGTACCTAACTTGCACCTTGTCTCTTCTTCCACGTTTCCCGTGCACTTGGTACTTCGTTTCCTCCCTCGCTCTGCTGGACTCCCACAAACGGTCAATTTAGAACACTATGGCCAAGCAACAGATATTCCAAGTACCTGCTCCAGTTGCAAGTGGTCACAGGTGACCCAATATGATGGGGGCCCATGGCAATAAGTTATCTTTGTTCTTGAAAACTGAAGTATCTCTAGGGTCACACTATGCTGCAACACAAAGAAGTTGTGACATGACGCTGAGCCCATGATCTGCATCTCATTGATTTAGTGACTTTTGAAGATCCAAATCTCAGGTGTCAAAGTATGTCAAATTATACAACAAAAAGTGTCCATTTGAGTACACTGTGATAAAAGAGTCCCACACAATTCTGTGGGAACAATATGGGGGAACGTTTGGCAAATCATCTATTATGAAGGAAGGTTGTTTGTTTTTTATTGTTTTGTTTGTACCGATGAGATCCACCAAACCAGGATGCTTCAGATTGCATTCTTGGTCTCTTTGGAAAGCTCTCGAGGAGTGGGGTGCATGGGCTTGGTTTCATGGCGTTTGGACTTGTGGTGCAAAAGTTCTTGAAATTGAATGATTTCTTCACTGAAAATGAAATTAAGTCTTAGCTGGAAATTTTGGAAGAATTGGAATGTTCCTTTGGTGTTGTTGGAAAGATCTTGATGAGCAGGATTTAATGGAACTTATTCGATAAGACTTGGATTCAGAATGTGGGAGATATTGATTTTGAAGTGATTTCTGTCACTGAAAATTCAAATAAATTCCAAAAAACCAGGTTTTGGAAGGAAAAATCAGTTGAAAACATGGTAACACTTAGGCCAATGGCACAAGCCACACTAGATGCTTCAGATTGTGTTCTTAGTCTCTTTGGAAAGCTCTTGAGGAAGAGGGGTGCATGGGTTTGGTTTCATGGCATTTGGACTTGCGGTGCAAAAGTTCTTGAATATTGAATGATTTCTTCACTGAAAATGAAATTAAATTGTAGATGAAATTTTTTGGAGGAATTGGAATGTGCCTTTGATGTTGTTGGAAAGATCTTGATGAGCAGAATTAAATGGAATTTGTTTGGTAAGACTTGGATTCAGAATGTGGGAGATATTGAATTTGAAGTGATTTCTGCAGCTGAAAATTCAAATAAATTCCAAAAAGCCAGGTTTCAGAAGGAAAAATCAGTTGAGGACGTGGTAACACTTGGGCCAATGGCACAGGCCACACTAATAGAGAATGTAATTAAGGAACATATGTGGAGGACATGTAGGAAATGTGGGAACAACATAGGGAACATTTGGCGAGGCATTTGAGATAAGATTAAGGAACACGTGTGGGGATGGGGGCACATGGGAACTATAAGATTGAGACAAGGAACGTTGAGCAATGCATTTGTGACAAAGTTAAAGAGCGAATGGAGATCAAAGTGGGAACACCATTGGATATTACCATTGGGATCATTGTGGGTGAACAAAACCCTTAAACCCAAAAATAATCAAGTCCCCATATCCCAAACATGAAACACCAACAGACCTGTACTGTATTTGTAGGGGGCTCTTGGACCTCCACACTTAAACATAAAGGGTCATATGTATTGTGGGTATTTGATTTTCCCCACAAGACATGCAAAAAATTAGTAGTTTAGGACCACAAGAAAGCCTGGACTCAAGTTGTGCAAAATATCTTAGTGAAACATGCTACAATCAATACTTGGATGAAATGCTTTTCATTGTCACTCAAGATCATTTTATTCTCCACTTTGAAAGCAATTTGTAGGGAAGTTGCATGCACTGGACATGTCCACTAATGATGTGTACGATACATGAATCACAAGGAGAGTGGCCTTTAAGATTATATGGAGGCTTTTTTAAGGTGGATGGATACTCTAGATGCTTTGATGCAGGTCTCCTTATGCTATTGTTAAAGTGGATAACATGGACATGACGATAGGTTTTGACAACTTGACACTTCTTGTAGCATGAAGAATCACCCACTTTTTAAAGTCCAATTCGATGTAAAAAGGTTTGAACTTTCCATTTTTTTCTTTTGTAATAAAAAAGTTAAAAGTCTTTTAGAAAACTATAACAAAAAAAATCATAGTAGAAGTTGATTTTTTGAAATGCCTTCTTGGCACTGCAAAGAGAATGCATCACAAACACACTTGGCATTACTGTCATAAAACACCATTGGATGTAGGGTATAACATTTAATGATAATATTACAGGTCATGGAAAGATTATATCAATTGGTAATCTTAAAGTTTCCTTTTTCCATCTATAACATTAAAGGATAAAGCCAAAAATATACTTTTAAACTACATATGTTAATGTAAATCTTAATTGCAATAAAATATTGAGAGAAAACACTTATACAATATGCCACATTGGAATGTCAAACCTAAGAATAAAATTTCTACAATAACAACATATATCCATTTATTTTGTCTCCTCGTTCAAAAAGCTAATGTGCAAGGTTGTACTTCATATTTCTATTTAATAAATTGAAGAATTGGAAAGACTACTTTCATTTGCATCTATTTGGGAAGTTACTTCAATGAAGCTCTCATAAAAGCATAGTGTCCAAGGAACATTCTTGAACAACTTCAATATTTCTTATAGGTGAAAAATGGATGAATTTTATTCACAAAAAAATCATCAATGAATGACAAGCTAAGCTTCACGAGCTTTCATTTGAATGCTCATATATTCATATTTACAATCTTAGTATATTTTTATGGTTTTTTCATTGGGGTTGGTTGTTGGATGTCATTTATGACACCTATTGGGAGGAAATGATGCTTAAATGCAAAATATGGATTGGTGCAAACTTGAAGACGCCCATGATAAGTTTATATTTTCATACATATGCATAAAAATCTTTGAGGATATCATTACTAGAAAAAATGGTTTTTATGATTATGACATTTTGCAACTAAGATCCAAATTTAATCATGTAGTTATATAAGAACATTAGTCATTGCTATTGATTTGACTATAGTCATTTTAATGATTATGATTATGGCTACATGACTAGTAGTCATCTTATTATATATATAGCTTACATTGTTTATATAACCTATGTACACAAAGTTTAGACATTGTACATAGCCTAGATATAACCTAAATATAACCTAGGTGTAACTTTACATACTCTATATGTAACATTATGTCACAGTTTATGTATAGCCCTACATAGCTAATATATAGCACTAGGTATTCCATACATAGCCTAAGTATTGCCCTAGGAATAACCCTACATAGTTTAGGTGTAGTTTGCATATAATTTACATAGCCTATGTATAGCTTAGATATAACCTTGGGTGAATGCAAGGTTGAGTGACTCACTTTTGGACAAAAATGATCAATTATTCCTAGGTACCCTTCATTCAAATGCATATAGTGATTAATATATCCTTAGATCTACTAATTGGGACTTGGATCTAGACTAACAACATTATTATGAAAAGAACTATGTGGTTATTTATTGATAAAAAACATTTGTGAGTAGCAATGGACTTTTGAAGTTGAAAAATATGGATTGGTTGTTTGATTAAAACATCACAAAATGGAAAAAAAAATTGATTCACATTCCAAATTTGTTATTGGGACTCAATATATGATGTATTATGAGATGATAAATTCAAATAAGGAATCTTCTTTTTGAAAACCTTAACCATTTAATAGTTAGGAACTTTTGAATGGTTAAAATTGGACCATATTTTCATAAGTCCTTATGAGTTGCAATTTTTGTTTGTTTTTCAAATTTTTTGTCCCAAAAGCATATGTTTTTGAAATTTTTATTTGGGGCAATATTCATATGAATCTTGTGGGTTGTCCTTTTAGGACTTCCAAATTGAAAAATGACATCAATTTATGTTAATGTAAGTGTTGATGTAGATTTGAGGATTTTTAAATGATTGAACATTTATTAGTCAAAGATTACAATAATGACATTTTAAAAAATAACAACCATGTCCATTGAACATTTTTTAATGAATTTCCCAAGCACTTGTAAGGAGTTTTAAATTGTCCAAGAGTGAGCCACCATAGCTTGCATTTACCCCTTTATATAGTTTACATATAACCCTAGGTATAACCCATGCATAACTTACATAGCCTAAATTTCACCTTACATATCTTAGTTATACTTTATATATAGCTAATTACATTGCTAAGTTATAACCTAGATATAGCTTAGGTATAACCATACAAAGTTTACATATAGCTTTTGGAAAAACCTAAGCAAAATTCACACAACCTAAGTATAACCTAGGTATAGCCCTACATAGCCTACATACAACTTACATATAACCCTACATATAACCTAGGCATAGTTTACATAGCCTAATTACATAGCTTACATGGGCCTTGTATAGCCTAAATATAGCCCTACATAGTTTAAATGTAACTTACATAGGCTATGTATAGCCCTAGGTATATCCTCCATAGCCTCCATAACCCAAGTATTAGCCTTGCATATAACCTAGTTATAACACTAGGTATAGCCCTAGTTAAGGCCTTATAGCTTAGGTATAGCTGAAATATAACCCTACATAGCCTAAGTATAACCTTAGGTATATCATCCATAGCTTAAATATTAGCCTTACATAACTTAGTTATAACACTAGGTATAACTTTAACTATAGCCTTACATAGCTTAGGTATAGTCGAACTATAGCCCTACATAGCCTAGGTATAGCCTAAATATAATTCTACATAGCTTATATAACCTACATATAGCCTTAAACATAGCCAAACTATAGCCTTATATAGCTTAAGTATAGCCTAGATATAAGCTTACATAATGTATGTATAATTTTAAAGATATAACCTAAGCATAGCCCATATAGTTTAGGGGTAGCCTACATAGTCTAATTATAACTAGTGGTATCTGTGACCTTCGGACACCCGTGGCTACGCCACTCCAGCCACCCCGAACGCGCAGTGGTCTTGACCGACGTTGTGCGAATCTCAGAACCAGCCGTGTGTACCCTCAGGTTATCAGTCCGGGTATTTACTCCCTTACCCGATGCGAGAAAACCCAAAACCCCGGTTCTGACATTTTGAACCTTGGTTTTCGAAAGTTTTGGAAATTTCCGAAAACACGCTCCTCTATATAACCGTCGGTTCTTTCGGTAGTGGGGGGGGGAGGGGAAGGTTTTTATATCCGCCTCTGGTGTGGTGGGAGAGGGATGCGATTCGACCGTCATTCCTACCCTTCGGACGGCTGCAATGCTTTATGGAGACGGTTTGTACACGGAAACTGTGGTGGTCCAACCCCCGTCACAGACTGACACCGGTCGCCCATTGCTTCACCGGCCTCTCCTTCCCCCACCCCCCAAAACCCCCATCAGATAGACAGACGAACGGACGTAGTGAATTAATATATAAGATTTAGATATAGCTTACATAACTTAAGGATAGCCATATGTAGCTTTAACTATAGACCCACATATCCTAAACATAACTTATAACACATATTTACTTAATTTTGGACTTTACAAAAGTTTGAAAATACCAACACACATTTTAGTGTGTTCCAAAAAGGAGATTGTCAATTATAAATATGACTTTGTGGCCACCAAGTTGTCAACCATAGCAAAAGAATTGGAAAAATCAACAAAATGCAACTTACAACTTACACCTTTCGGTTGGTAGGTTGTTTACCACATCAAAAGATCTTGAAAATTCAACAAAATGCAACTTACAAATTACACCTTTTGGCCACCAGGTTGTTGGCTATTAATATAGAAAAATAATAATTATTGAATATTTCAAATACAATTTAAACTTTGAGCCATGGTGGCCACCTCATTGTAAGGTAGAACAAACAACTTTTAAAAAATCAATAAATGAAAAATTCATTGTAAAAAACACTAACAACAATGCAAACCATAAGAAGAAAGTCAATTCCTCCTCTTTTTAAAACTTTTGGGATGGTCCACGGTCAAACATGCAATTAAATATACATCATCTTGAAATAAGAATCTTAGTGGATGACATTGTTTTTTCCCTTTCAAAGTTGCAAACACCGTCATGTAATTTGGGAACAAAATCACAAGCAACTACAAACAAAACTCAGTACAAAAGAATGAAACCATATTATAACATAATAATTGACATAAAAGATGTAAATTGAAATGAAATGTAATGATTTAGAGTGCATACCCAAAGGGGGCTTCACATTAAGAAGATCCCCATTAACATCATCATGCCAATTCTTGTAGATGTTTATAAACATCTCAAGATTATCCATGCCCAAGTAAAAATGTTGTTGGTTTGTGTAAATGCTTACAATGCTAAAAAATAAATTCTACCTAAATCTCAAACCCCACAATCCCCAATATTTGTGGGGCTACAAACCCAACATAGGAAAAATGCACTAAGGGTGGGTTTTCCACCATGTTAATGGATCTTTACATTCCTCTTCATTGACTTTCTTGGTCTTAAAATGGGTTAGTTGTTCTTTCACCATAGATAGTGCCATATCATCATCATCTTCCATAACATCATATTACAAACTTGCAGATTGGAAACTTTGGGATGTAGAACTACATGGGCCTTTTTCATTTGCATTATTTAGGTTCAAGATCTTATATGCACAAAGAAAGAGCAAAATTAATACCTCTTATCATATTTATCTATAACATGAAAAACCTTTTGCTTACCAACATATTGAATGACCAACCCCAACCCTTTGTAATGGGGATCTAACATTAATGCTAACATGTTATGACCTTTGTTAAGTTGAAAAAAAAACATGAATGAAAGGAAGGGTTCCAAAACTACTATCACCTATTTCTACATGCATTGTTATAGGATTTGGAACTCACCATCAAAGTCTTAAGTCTCATTGGATTTAGGTGTGTAACAATCCACTTGCATTTAAACTACTAATGAGATTGTTGAAGCAAGGGCATTAAAACTAGCCTTGATAACTTCGGTTTTGGTTCAATATACATTATTGAACCATGGGACCCAAAGTATTTGCAACAACTTGGGGTATAGACCAAATTTGAAGACTTGGCACATGGCCTTGAAATGCCAATCATTGTTGTCGTCCATAACATAAGGCAATAGTGTGCTTGAATTCAAATGTCTTTTGAAACAAAATAACTTTGGAAGCAAACTTAGTTTTGACCAAAGTCTTGAACTTTCTTGGGGGCACACCACTATACAAACATGCTTTGTGCCATTCTTGTTGACTCTTCCCATTCTTTTTGGTCCATGTGACAATCTTCTACAAAATAAATTATGCACCCTTGATGGAAATAGTGGTTAAACCAACACAAATATGCGCACTACCAGTGACGATCAAGTATTTTAATTTTTTTTTAATGCTTTCATACATTTATGTCAATGTCAAATTTAATTTAAACTAATATACATTTCATGGACATGAAAAGACACATATTGATTTTTTTTTTTTAATCCATGTTGGTGGATAGGAAAATAAAAACAGGTAGTTATAAAATGGAGGTAGTTATTATGAAAGTTAATAAGAAAATGAGTTAGTTATTTCTGAATTTTTTTTATAGTCATCCAAGGACAACCATACAACCAAAATGGTCATGTAGAAACAACATACAAAACTTTTTACAAATAACCCCATATAAACTAATTCTTATGTCATTGGAATTTAGAGATAACATGCCCCCAACATGACCCCACAAATGGTTGTGCCAAACCCAACCTTTCACATGAAACAACAAAAATCAAAGCTTGGGTCATGGTTGAAAAATTATCCCTTCATCTTTGATATGTGCAATAATCCAAACACATGTTTTGCAAGTACGTTTACTTGCAAAGCCATTGAATTCCCAAAAGTTTTTATTATTTCAAAAAACCAACTGTTACATAACAAGGCTCCTAAAACTCATTCAAAAAATGCACAATGAAGATAAATGTGTCCATTCATGTTCTAGACATCCATAGCTCAAAAGACATAGTAAAAGAATTACAAGACTCAAGGGTTGGAGAAACATATATATATTTTTAGTCTTTTTTATAATCTTATGCAAGATTTCATTGACAAAAGCTTGCTTAGATGGAAAATTAAAACAAGGATTATGTTTCAAAAGTAGCCTCCTAAAAATGGAGCTTCAATATAAGACAATGACACCAACTTTTTAATTATGAATAATGCCAATCCTTTTCAAATTATTTTTATTGAAAATTATCCTTAGTGTAAGGGGTGAAACTACCAAAAGAAGAGGAAATGGAAGATGGGGTGGGGCTAGACCTTTTTAAACAGAATTCATTGTTGTGTAACATCTTTAGTTGTAGAATTCTTTAATGGGGTGGTGCTTGCAATTACACAAAAAGTGATGCAGAATCACACAATCAACCTTCAATTTGGGTTCATTGGGGCAAATCACTTCTTTAAGGTGAACTAACAAATCATCCATGGACTTAATAAAAAAACTTAGAGCAAGACGATTATGAACAACATTACGATCAAGAATAAGATTTAGAATGAAGTAATCATAATTTATAAGAAGACCCAAAGCAAGGCCATCACAAACCACATCACAATTAATAATTAAAGGACGTAAAACAAGGCAAACATGAACATCACAATCAAAATGAGGACCAAGAATAGGGCTATCATGAACAACATCATGATTAGGAAGAGGATTAAGAGCAAAGCGATCATGAACATCACGATTATGAAGATGACCAAAAGTAAGGTGATCATGAACATCATAATGAAGAAAACGACCAAAAGCATGGTGATCACAAACAACATCACAATTAAAAGGATGATCCAAAGTAGGGTGACCATGAATAGATTCATGATCAAGAAAATGACCTTGACTAAGGAAATCACGAGTAACATTGCGATTAAGAAAATGACCAAGACTAGGACGACCATGAATATCATCACAATTAAAAAGATGACCATGATTAGGGTGACCATGAATAGATTCACGATAAAAAAATGACCTTGAGTAAGGAAATCACGAATAACATTGTGATTAAAAAAAGGACCAAAACTAGGGCGACCATGAATATCATCACAATTAGGAAGATGACCATGATTAGGGTGAATCATGAATAACATTGCTATCAAGAAAAAGACCAAAATCAGGGCGATCACAAATTGCATCACAACATCAGAAAGAAGACCAAAAGTAAGGCAATCATGAACAACATCACTATCATGAACATGACCAAGAGTAGCTTATTAGAAAAAAAAACAATGGCCACAATCAAAATGATGATAAATGTAATGTTGCTAAACATGTTGCCATGACTAGTCACATGAGCACCATCATCATGACTGCTATTGCGAAACACCACAAAAGAAAAAATCAACTTTGTGGTTAGGGGCAATAACACAATCAACAAGAAGATTAAGACCAAGGTGATCATGGACAACATCACAATTAGGAAGAACCAAATGTCATAACCCCACTTTGAGGGAAGTGTGAGGTCGCCACTCACACTCCCGAAGATGGGATTTGGGAGTCCTCCGGGACTCCTGAAAACTCAGAATGCAATTGTAGGGGTCAAAACACCTTGCATTGATATGTTCTTTATACTGTTGGAAAGGTCTTGAAGTTTAGATGTCCAAAATGGCCTCCCATGAGCCATTTGGACATCTGCAGTACAAATTATGGTCAAAAGAAAGGTCAGGAGTCAAACTAGCAATTTGACTCCCGACCACTAAAAGTCGGGAATCGACCCGATTCCGGTGTGTGTAGGTGGAGTGCGACACACTGTTGGAAAGATCTTGAAGAGGGCTACAAGTTTGCTTTAGACCTCGTCCCAATTGGAGGTTAGAGTGAGAAGTTATGAACGCCCAAAGTCCCAGGAGTACAAACCGGGACAGTTTTGGGACTTCACTTTGGGAGTCTCGGGAAAAAGTGTCATTCAGATGCAAGTGCAATGGTGAGATGCAAATAATACTATATGGGGGAAGGTGGTGGCTTCCCTTGAATTCGGGCCGTGGTGAGTCAAGTGAGTCCGAGGTTGCTCGTGGCTTGTCCTAGCACCAAAGGTGCTCCAGAATGCGAACTAACCAACTTGTTGGTTGGTTTGATGCAGGTTCGAGTGAATGAATAGCTTGTCCCTTTTCCTAGTCCAATCCCGGAGCTTCAGCACGCCCTTCTACCCCTTTTAGTGCTAAGAGCTGGGAGCGTGCCCCGAGTCCTCCTTAATTCCGTAACTTGAGTGATTTAGCCCTAACTTGGGGCTAACTAAGGACTTGGGAGCGCGTCACCAAAAGTATGGCGATCACGAACAACATCGTGACAAGGAAGAAGAGCAAGTTAGTGAACAATGTACCATGACAAAACTTGCGTATTTGTCATTATTTGCAATATCTTGAAAGCCTTTGAGTTTTGTGTACATAAAACACCTTAAACCATTGCCCTATGATGGTGGACCATTGCACCATAAACCATTTAACCTATAAGTTCTACAAATTTTGTGAATTGGTGAACATGAAACAAGCTTCAAGCCAAGAAACACCAAAAAAGAAGTCAATGAGGGATGGTGACAATGAACAAGTCAACTGCAAACTATAAACCTTAAAAGATAACCAAAACCAAAACCAATTTTTTGAAAAAATTTGGTCCGAGTTTAGTTTTGTGCTAAGGTAAATCAATTGGTGATCGAACATTTAGGCGTTCAAGGTAGGTTAGATCCAAGGGGAGGGCTCCATTGTTTTTTATGTCCAAACAAAACTTGAACCCTTCTTATTGACACATCTGATGCATTAAAAATGATAAAAAATGAAATAAAATTGAGAAAGTTACAACCCCCAAAGTAGAGAGGGTCAAGAATTCAAAAAAACAAACAATCGAACACTACAAAGGTTAGTTCTCAAACACCCAAAAAATTCCTTGTATGTTGCTCTATTGCTATTAAAGTTCAAAGATGATTTGTAAAACTTCATGTGGCACTCCTATATCACTTTAAATCGTTTAAAATGAATAATAGATAAGAAAGTTACGAGGTTTGAAAGTAGTAGGGGTCAAAATGAAGAAGAAAGAAAAAAAATGCGTATTGCAATTCGAAAAAATGTGTTTTCTTTACTGCTCTTTTTTGACTGGTTCTTTGGCTTTCCATTTCCAAGATGACTTGTAGAGCTTGAGAAGGCGCTCCTATAATATCACTCAAAATGGAGAAGAATTGAGAAAGATCTGCCAAAGTGTTCGGTCATAGGCAGGCAATCAGTTATAGGCCGGTTACCCTAGTTCTGAAGCGGATCGGGTTCCAATTCCAGTAACTGAACCCCTGCAAACCGGGGGGGGGGTCCGTCCTCCCCCCAATTATAAACCCTGCAAATACTCCCGGTTCTGGTTCTCCGTGGTTCTGGAACCTCAGTTCGGTTCCGGGTAACTGGAACCGGAACCTCCGGATAACCGCACAGCCCTGGTGTAGACCTGCCCTTCCCTTACAGATGAATCCGTGTAATAAACGGGGGCTCTACAAACGAAATGAGACATCCGGAAATCCTCATTGTCAGCACAACAATAGGCGGCTCGGCTATCATTGCAGCTCTTCATTGACTTGGTTCTATTGCAGTCACCATTGTACCGGTGGTCGATACTCACCTAACCACGTCAATGCTGCCCAAGGCGGCCCCCAGGAGAGAAGCTTTTACTTACAAAACGTACACTTACAGCTTGCGCGGGGGACCAATTTGCGGTATTTAATTCACATCCCACTTGAAATCAATTGTTGGAAAATCCACGCAAAAGATCTGGGCATATTAATAGTACCCAAGTCAAAATTTGGGAGCTGCGCTGCATTTCTGCATCGATTCGCTCTAATCTTCTTCTTTCTTTATTTGGAATTGAGGCAGAATTGCATTCATTCTAAATGATGTTCTTCTTAAGCTTTGCTGGGAGGGAGGGCGGGGTCCTCAAAACCAGCTTACCCGCAATTGAGCTTTCTGGAAGTAAGAGGAACTTAATCCTCTAAAATTAAGTTGCACTCGGAATCCGCAGCGGTGCTCAGTTTGTGATGCTGCAAAAATATTTCTCACATCCAAGTTTACGTTTTAAAAAAAAAAAACCCCACCCATAATTTTTTGTAACCCCACCCATAAAACTCAAATTTGGACTGCAAATAGGTGGGAAACTACTAATAGCAACTACCTGGACCAATCATTATGATTCACCAATCAGAAACAAGGAGGACCAGTCAGATCATATTATTACACTCTTTTCTGGCAGGTGCACACATTTGCAGCCAGCGTGAATGGACCCCCCCCCCCACATTGGGATCATGGTAAAAACCGCTAAATCCATTTAGATTGCTTATATATATCCTAAATATTTATAAATATCTGGTGGGTACCTGCCAGAGACCTGCTGCGTATCAGGGAAAAATGAAAAAAGTGGTGGACCTTTAGAAAAATGAAATGCCTGCCTCTGTGGACATTACACTTTTGAAAAAGCTCGCTGGCTTTTTATGCTTTGAAAAGAGTTCCCTGGATACACTAGAAAAAACTGGGTAGGTTGTTTTAATGCAATGAAAAAGGATGAAGAAATGTGTGGGTTTCTGAGACTTGTTCTCTCTATATTGTAATTCTTCCCTTCAATGGGTTTCGTAAAGATATTTTCGATTGGGGCCTATTTATAGTAAGTTCATGAGGAGCTCCCAAAAAGTAACAGAGAAAAGAATGCCCAAAAGATTGATAGCTTTTCTTCTGCTTGTGTTGAAATCAATATGCTCTGGGTTTGGTGGGTAAAGAAAATTTCACATCTACTTCTTCTTCTGCCACCATTGTGTTCTTTCGGAAATTGATACAAAGAAGAGTGTGTCAGTATTGGGTGACAAGCAAGGATACTCTCTTTGTAGATCACCAATTATCCTGATAAAATCTTGATTCTAAGGGGGAGAGGCCATTTGTGGCCAGATAGCACAGTTTGTCTAGAGATTCAGAAAATGAAATAGCAAAGTGGGTTTTCAAAATTAAAATCATGTCAGTGAATCAAAACCTGAGTGATCTCCACGCTGTGCTGTGAATAATAGCTTATGTGTGTTTTCACAATGAACACATTTGTGGTGGAAGTGAAAGAGATGTGATTGTGGACTCGCCACTAGGAGTGTGACTTCTTATTTCCAAATTTGTAAATTTGGCATGATTGTCCATAAGACAATTTACAACCAAATTTAGCTAAAAGCACAATATGAATGTAAAAACATTTAAGCATCCTTCTGTATTGTTTGCTACCTAGTGGAACCTGATGTAAAATCTGGCTATATTTTTATAACTTTTTTGTGTATATATATTTTTGACATTTGCAAACCCCCAAAAAAAAACAAGGATCTTTAGCCATTATGAAGGGAAATTTTTTTGCCAAGATTTCAACAACACTTTGACTCCACGAGTCCAGATTCCAGACTCCACCACAGGTAAAATCGTTTAGATAAGTGGTAGTCGCAAGAACAAAGGCTCCTCCAAATGTTGGTCAACTTGTGTCTATCTCATACACCTAATTGCCAGATGAGGGAGGGATACATGCAAAAATTGAAATCATGCTTCATGAACTCATCCACAGTTTGACACCCAGTAAATAATACTTCCAATCACAGCCACACTGACAACCTCCAGTTTCCATGCTTATCTTTTAGACAGACAATAACTTACTAGGTATATTCATCATAATTAGTAGTAGAGGAGGTGGGGAGGTGGGGGGGGGGGGGGGGGGGGGGGGGGGGGGAAAGGGGGGGGGTTAAAAAAAAAAAAGAAAAATTGGAAGGAAACCAAAATGGGAAAATATTAATTTTTTGTGGGGCAAAACCCAAA
>Ga0116229_10001313_pt1 | contig 38467 bp, 27 predicted proteins | sample S1TSphgellanicum_3_FD_87313 | JGI IMG/M metagenome (GOLD analysis project Ga0116229, IMG submission 87313) | Host-associated microbial communities from peat moss isolated from Minnesota, USA - S1T2_Fc - Sphagnum magellanicum MG | ecosystem: Host-associated > Plants > Peat moss > Unclassified...
GGATAGAAATAAAATAGTTTAAATTTTTAATAGTTCAAATTCCTTTTTTGTTTGATTGAACAACAAAATAACAAAAAATTAAATTACTTTAGGAAGAAATCTAAGCTATCTCATTTGCTTGGAAACAATAAAATTATGTGACTCAAAAGTGATGATGAGTAAATGGGGTCAATGGGATAAACATTTTTAATGTTAAAATTTGGTGAAAATGAATTCCTTGTGTTTCAAGAATGAAGCATTATAACTTGCAAATACCTTCAAAGTTGTGACCCTTATATGATACACTAATATATTATGATGAAAATAAAATTATATGCGTGTGTGTGTGTGCAAAATCTTGAAACTGATTTGTTTGTTTTATTTATTGCTTATGCTTCTCAAAGATTTGAAAACCATTGAAAATAAATTTCAAATGTTTTGTCTAGCTAACTATGTGAAATCATTCATGCAAACTTCTTTTTTTTCAAATCATTAGGTTAAATCAATAATGGTATATAATGTAAGATAAACATGTTGTATGACATGAGAAACTTCATGTAATTCATGTTTATCCATTTGGTGGTATACCATATAATTGGTTCTTTCAAAAACTTGTTCATAAAAATTATGAACAATGTTCATGAAATTTTGGTTTCGTTTCCAACCATAGTGTGAACATGTTTGAGTTGAGACGACATTTGAAATATTCAATAAATTGTTGTGTTTGTTTATCCATAATCTTAATTTGTATTTAACTTGTAGCCAAGGGTATTAAAAATATTATTGTTTATATGTTTATGTCACTCATACCTTCCTCATTTTCAAACCTACCTACTTCATTCTTTTACCCTCCCCACTTACATGGACATTGAAATTAAGGTAAATAATGATGAACTATTGAGAATTGATCATAAGAGGAAAAAAAAAGAACATGGGCAAGATTTTGCTTGTTTTGGAAAGCATTACACTCATCCTTATAATAAAAATATTGTTGTTAGTTAGTTCGTGCCATGTGCCATGATGTTTGTACTTACCTCTTCCAAGCCTAATTGTCTTGCTCATTTCCTGACTTCATTGAGAATGATTCATTGGAGTTAGTTTAGGCAAGACAATTTTAAGTTTTGTCATTTGGATAGTTTAAACTAAAATTTGTTTAACTCATTCCCAAGTAAAGAGGCATGGAAATGTGTCTTTTAGGGTCAATATCTTTTTTTTAAAAAATTCAACACCATATTCACAAGTAGAAAATATCAATTTACATCTCATTTTTTTAATTGAATTTTTCTTGAATTCAAAATTGGAAATGAACTTAGTTGAATTGGAATTCAATTTAAAAATTGAATTCCCTTCAATTCAAGTTGCATATAACATTGTTCAATATTTTCATTTAGATGAAGCTTTTCAAAAGACAATTTATTAATATGTGTATTTCATGTCCACATTATGTGTATTAAAATAATTTAATAAGCTATCACTTTCAATACTATCTTTTTCACCGTTCCCCATGTGCATCTACATGAACATGAAAAACCTAACAAAAATAATGATGAATTATTAAGAATAATATGGGAACATACCCCAAAAAAACCAAAACTAAAAGGAGGTGAAATTTTTACTCAGTTTGTTACTCAATTTGGAGCCAATACCATAGTACATGAATGGTTTTGGCATGAATTAAATTATTTCTTAATTTGTCAAATTTTTGAAAAATTATTGATTACTTTTGTTGGAATTTTAATAATTATTATAAAATCAAATTCTGAAGGGTTTGAACTTCAAACCTACTAATCCTTGAATTTGACAGTCTAAGCACAATTATAACGTCCCACAAAGACAACAAAATCATGTTTATTATCTTTTATGAACATTATTTGCCCAAAAAAATCAGAATTAAAATACCAACTACCGAAGTTAAGATTTGAAATTTAATTAATTAATCAAAATTTTTTTGCCAAATCCATTTGAGTACTTCGGTAGTACATTTGTGCTTATAGAATTACCGTGTGGACCAAAAAAAAAGTGTTAACATGTCTTGTACCTGTTCATGTATTCTTCTAAGTAGAAATACATTTTCAATCTTCCTTTATTAAGGGTTTCATATTGAAATGGAAAGGATTCTACACAATTGCAAGAAAAAGGATCCCTTAACAATTAACAATGCCCATTGTAGGGTTTTTTATGTAATAAGAATGGATTTTTTTACAGTGTGAATGAATCAATGTTTTTCTAGTGGCAAATTTTTGCACTATGATGAAAAGTAAAAGTAAAATAGGATTATGTTTTTTGCAGATTCCCTTCTTTAAAAACAAATTCCAACAATTCAAGGATTTTTTGTTGATAGAAATTCTTGTCTTTTTAAACAACTTTTAGTTTTGGGGCATTATTTTGCCACTGTTTTGCAGTTTGGACATTTTTCTAAAAATGTGACACCAATAAATGTTTAAATACCTCACAAAACTGAAACAAAAAAAACCCTGAAACCAATGGGGGTTTTTTTTTTTTTTTTTCAATATTTGATTTTGCAAAAGTAGCAAACTCTTGCTAAAGAACCACATTTATCCAAGCTTTCCTCAAATTTGATTTTGCAAAATAGAAAAAATTAATCACTGATATGAAAAATGGATTCTTAAATCAACAAGTAATTAATCTGCATTCTCTTGACTAAATTGGGAAGATTTTTGCACAATTATAGAAAGAGGGTTCCTCAAGAGTTAACAATTTACAACAAAAACATTTTAGTTAAACAATTCCAACTATACCAATGCTCCTCAACTCCACCATCTCACATAATATCTTCCTTGCAACAAAAAGAGGGGAAATTCAAGTGGTTGATTGATTATGATGAAATGACTATTGATCATACACAACTTTTGCTTTTGTTTCACAAATGGACATTTTCTAAATGTCATAATGGAAGCAATATAATCATCCCAATGTCCCTGAGCCGTGATTTTTTTCCAATTTTCGGATGTTGTGTAACGGGCTAGCATCCCACGAGGGATTTAGCATTAAATGGCAACAGGTTTTTAGAAAATGTCTAAATATTTTTTTAAAATAGTTTTTAAATGTTACCAAACTAAAATCAGAGTCCAAATGTGGCAAAAAAAATTTGAAATTTTTTTCTTGAAATTTAGGTGATTTTGTATAGAAAAAAAGGGTAATATTGGAACAAAGTAATCCATTTTTATTTTTCACATCTTGGCACAATATTTCACCCCCAAAAAAAAAGCCTGCCCCCAAGGTATGACTCATAGGTAGCCACATGGTTTTATGTGACTAATTGACACAATGACCCAATTTAAATTTCAATAGGTAAGATCTGGCATGGCCTAGAGACGAATTGAACCTCCAACGATTTGCAAATGGATATGAGTCCCAACCACATTTTAACCTTGATGTCCCATGAAAACGATCTCAATATCAAATTTGTACTCTCAGCTTCAAATGAAATTATTCAAATTGTTGAATACGTGTATCTTGACAAGCTACTCAAGAAACATCATTGTGAGTGATTATGAAGCCCTTTCAAAGTAGACAAATTGTAAGAGTATTCATTCAAGATAATTGAATGTACAAATGGTCATGACTTTACATGAATATAATGCCTTACTTAGACTCATATATATGTTCCATGGATTTCTCTAGCCTTTCCAAAGGTGCAAACTTAATATTCATGGATGAAGTTTACAGTTTACAGGTGACAAAAGATACAATGTCTAAGAAATAATGCAAATATGAAACTTGGGTGTAAGTATATGGTTTATACATCCAATTTTCAAATTTCCTGATCAATTCTTTTTTTCCTTTTGAATTGAAATGTCAGGGCTAGGTGTTAATGTGATTACTACTCATGGCCGCCTTGCAAAGGGCTTAGGAGTTCAGCTCGCCATTACGTTGTTCTAGATATCAACTACATTTAGTTAGCCCAAACACACTCACATGATTGATTGAGTAAAACCAGCAGTAAAACAATAATGGCGGGGGGGGAGGGGGGAGGGGGGGATATAGTGTATAGACGGTTAAAGAAAGTTCTTTCATGTTGGTTTGCCAAGGTTTTTTCATGTAAGGTAGAGGCATTCCAAAAATAAGGGGCTTAGGATGAGCTGATCTCCGATTTTGGGAATGTCCATTAACCCATGTGCCCTTCAAAATTAGGCTCGCAAAATTCTTCTAATGTGTTAGCAGCCGTTTGTTATCGAAACAGTTAAACTATATATGAATAGTTAATGTCATTAACACTGGTTTTTAACTGCCGTATGTGACCTTGAATGTCCTTACATATCTTATTATGTGTTGGGATTTCAGTTATAAATTTGATGGTATTCAATGTTATGGCCATGCTTTCAAATCTTGTCATCATCATTTATTAGACATGAAAATAATTGTTGTTTTTTTGTGGGTTAGAGTTGTGAAAAATAAGTAGGCCAAATGTTGTCATGACTTCAATTCAAGTCAGCCCCAATAGTGTCATCAGTTCTGTGGCATAGCACGGCGCGTCTTCAATACACAAAATCAGAGGGGATCAAGACTACCATTGTTATTTGGTCAGGAACATTATAAAGGATTGCAAACTTGCAACACCAATATATGTGGGCAATGGGATCTATCAAGCTTTGCACTTGACTCTGCCTCATGTGAGTCCTTGTTGTGATAAAGCCCATTGCCCAGACCATGGTAGGGTTCTTACACCTACTCTTTGGGAATGAGCGGGATCTTACACCTATAAGTAGATATAAGATCATTCCCCATTAGTAAGGCGGAGGTGCAAGATCCCTCCTCTTTTCTATGAAGGATATTCACAGATATTAGGTGCCCTCCAATTATACCTATAGAAATTCTCTGAGTTCTTTAGAATATAGGAAATGCTTGATGAAGGTTGAAGAGTTTAAGATTTGGGTGTACCCCATGTTTTTTTCTTTGTTAAATTTAGCCATTTTTAAATTTTTTTTTCAAAATGGCTAAAAATATGTGTTGTTTTTGGTTTCCTAGTAGCCAGATTTCGTCTCTTCTTTTTTTTTTGTGAAAAAACGCCAGATTTCTCCATTGGGTTGTAGCATGTAACCAAAAATGTGAAGAATACTTTAAGAGTTTTTACCCTCATACCTATTCTATAGCCAAATTTGACTGAATCTTCTTGTGGATGATTACCAGTTTGGCTACATCACAAATTGAAATTTAAATTTTATTATAAAAAAATCCCCTTTGTGTACCTAAGGATTGTGGAATAACGCCCTAGAGAGTCTCTAGTCTTTTTTTTGGTGGATTTTTCTTTTGGAAGAGCCCTGTGCAGAGACTGGTTCCTCCGGTCACTGCCCCCCACTGTTGCGGAATAAAACAGTCCCTTCGACTGGCTGCGCCGGTGAATAAACCCGCCCGGCCGGCCGGGCGGCCCGGCGGCCCTCCCTCCCTCCCTCCCTCCCGCCCTCCCTCCGCCGTCGTCGTCTCGTCTGGTCTGTCTGTTTCCCATCACTCCCGCTCTCCTCCATCGCCGCCAGTCTCTCTCGAGACGGATCTGTCTGCCAGCCACCACGCACAGGCAGCCAGGAGGCAGCCCCGAGGCCTGTGAAGAAACTGTCCTCCATTTTGCTGCTGTAGCTCCTCATTTCTCGCATTAATCAAATCGTGAACTGCGGTTGGTTCTTGGGCCGGAGTGTAAGTAAGATCTGCGGGATCGGGTGACGGGAAAAAGTCTAGTGTGAAGTGTAGGAGAAAGGTAGGTGGTGGTGGTGGTGGTGGTGGAGAGGATCAATGGAAAGGGGTGTTGTGTCTGGAGCTGCAGGAGCTGGTCGAGCATCATCGGTGCGAAGGAAACTGAAGAAGGATGAGGTAGCAGTGCTGCTGTCGGTGGTAGCTACAGTTGTAGTGCTGGTGCAACGATTCTTGGCGGAGAATGACTCCTTGTTGCAGGCCAGCCATAGGATTGCCCTGGAGTCTTCCATGCAAGCCACCACTATTGCGCTCTCCAGACTCCAGATGATGTTCTCTGTAGCTGCTCAGGTCTGTTTGTCTTGTGGTCTCAGCAAGAGTAACGCATCAATTGCAGGAGCGTCTAGAATTTGTCTTGATCCCAAGTGCGCGACTTGATCTCATGAGCTAGTTGGTGCAATGTTGGTGTACAGGTGAGTTTTCCTGTATCGACAAAAACTGCAGCATGGGAAACTAGCAGCTCAGGAGGAGGTTGGTTCCTGGATTTTCTAGCAACAGCTTCTGATGACCAAACATGGTTGGACACATTTCGGATGGCGAAAAGCTCATTCTACGAGCTTTTGAGAGACCTTCAACCTCTCCTACAGTCTAAAGAAGAGAATCGCATCTCATCTCCTAGTGCAGATTGCAAATTGGGTGCAGGTCTTTATCGATTGGCACATGGGACTCCATTCAAAGCAATTGGACGCAAGTTTGGGATGAGCAAGAATGCAGCATGTGAAGCATTTTACGAAGTCTGCAAAGCCTTGGAAGAGAAGCTTGGCTATCTGTTTGATTTCCCAACCACCACCGAAGGATTGCAGCCTATTATTGATGCCTTTGCAATGCAAGGTATGCCTAATTGCTGTGGAGTTATTGGTAGCACGCGCTTCCTCGTTGAGAAGCCATCTGATCATGACATTGCAGCTGACTACTATGATTTCTCAGCGAATTACAGCATTGGCATGCAAGTGGTAGTTGATGGTCGAGGCCGGTTTCTTGACATCTCTGTTGGCTGGCCTGGTTCCATTCCCCCGGCTTCTGTTCTTGAGAAAACCCGATTCTTCACCAGAGTTGAATCCAATGAACTTCTCCATAGTGTTCCTGTGGAGATCAGCAGTTTCCAGCTTGTTCCACAGTATTTGCTTGGTGATGAGGTCAGTAAGTCATTCCTTCAATCTCCTGAAAAAAAAACTTATTATGCCATCTTCTTTGCCATGCAGATAAGTATTATACACTGCAATCTTGAGCTAAAATTCTGGTATACATATACCAGAATTCCCGATAAACCCTAAAAACCCAATATATACAAGTAGTTTCTGTGTTCATCATAGTGTAGCACATTGATTTAAAATCACAAAACAGCAGGAAAATTAAAATACAAATCAATGTGTAATGGTTCAGCTGATGGTTCATTGATCTTATACATGCACCTTAACTCTGTTTACAGTTGAGAGAATGAATGTGATGTGAGGGTGGGGGCAGGTGTACCCACTGTTGCCATGGCTCATCACACCATATTCAGGGATTGATTTAAGTGAAACTCAAGCAATTTTCAACAGCGTACATGCATTAGTGAGGGCAACAGTTGGGCAGTCCTTTGGCTTGCTCAAAACTCAGTGGCAGCTGCTTCGCATGAAGCAGGAAAATGATCACTTTGAAATGTTGCCATTCATTGTTGCTGCTGCATGTGTCTTGCATAACTTTTTAATCAACCGTGGAGAGCAGTCAATAGACAGAGTCCAGCCAGATGTAGATGTAAGGGCTCCACATATGTCCCCTCCACAGAATGAGCTTGCAATAAGTGTTAGGGATACAATTGCAACCCACATCAGTTCCATTGCACACAGGCATGTGCAATTACCATGATCCAATTTTGACCCAGCCTTAGTTGTATTTTGATCACAAAACATTGTGATTCAGCTTCCCAAACCCCCAAGACTGGGCTATTTTTCTCAATAAAATCACTTCCAGGGTATCTGTGCAATTGTTCTATATTTCACATTTTGACTCTTGAAATTTCTGCTTTGTACCAGGAAAAATAGTGTCAGAACTTTCCTTATACTTATCTGCCAGTTAACTTTGGTAGAATGATAGTCTATGACATATCACCTCTAATATAGAACCGTCAACAGGTCTTTGCTGGAGTGCACATTTAGCATCCTTGATAAAGCACACAATGCCACACTTGGAAACACAATAGTGAAGTTCGTTCTGTGGCTTCAGAGTAACTTGTATATAGACAGGAATTCTTGAGGTTTTCAGTTCTCAAGCACAATTTCTCTCTTAAAACCCTAAATCCTAAAGTTATTTCCTGTCAACTGCAGAAAATCTGATTCATTGGTCTGCTTTGTAGGTGTCACATTGTTTCTGAAAGAGCTTGCATATATACAAACAATCAGGGGAAACTTCATCTATGTTAAGGGGATTGGACCTGGGCTTCTGAAACCAAGGTCATGAAGTTTTAGTGTGTAAATGTGGAGACAATCTTTCAGTTAATAAAATAGGGTGGAAATGTAATCAAGATTCCAATAAATTTGTCCACTAATGTGTAATGAGTCAGACCATTGTCAGTCCCTAATGTAATGTCATTTTCTGATGTGGAAGAAAAGGGGGCTGGAGTTCCACTTGTAATTAGCCCCAATATAGGAACACCTGTTCAAAGAGAACATGATGGAAATGCTCTTGAGAACTCTTCAACAAAATTGCAGTCAGGTCATTATCATGCACTCAAAGTCATTTTTCAGCTGGTGAGGGTTTCCAGACGTCCAAAGGTAGAGAGGTAAAACCTAAAAATGCATTGCAACGCTACAATGTTTAGAAGGATCTCAAGTACAAGCATCAAAAAATTAGGGCTGGCTTGCTATCACCAGATTGGGTGACCATACAGAGGAGAAAATCAGACTCTTCTCTTGTTGAGGCTAACATTGCATGTATCTATTTTCTCCATCTTCTAAGTACTATGTACTCTTCTAAGCACTTGCCCATTATGTAGGTTAAGGCACCAGTGAGCCTGTTAGGGAAAAAGATTTTAGGTCTGGGGTGGGCAGATTCAATGAGATTTTTAATTCATCTTCAACAGACATTTTGGTCACTATTATGAGTGTATGATCAGAACTGGAAGATTATGTCATATAATGTGGCCAAAAAAATGGTGTAATCTGCCACCTTAGACAGCAATGTTCAATTTATATTTTTCACACTAAATATTGGGATACAAAGCAAGTACCTGCAATCAATCAGACACAACCACACAATGCCTCCGTGTATTGTTGTCCAAAGTCCATTAGCCAGTTAAGAACAAACTACGACTATAGATGCACACATACACAACAACAAAACATGTTAAACCAAGAAATCTGTAGTCACAAAAGAATTCCATGTCTAGCAGCCTTCAAAACACAAATTCCAATGCATAATAGGAAACAGCATACAAGCATTGTACAAAAGGTGTAAGAGACTCCATTCTAGAATATATGAGTTGCACCTCATAAGACCCTCCATAGGTGGTTAAAATATCTTGCAGCCTTTTTCACACTACTTTGTTAAAATACACTAATTAATTTTATCTTTAACTTAATCATTGACATAACTAGCCATGATTGGAACCGAAGCTACTTAGGATTTTATTTTCTTGAAGAACCAAAAACCAATCAAGTCAAGTCAACAGCTTGACAAGTTGGGTCTATTGTTGTGCTTCAGAAGAAAGAAAAAAGAAAAAAGGTTGGAATGCATCATAAGGTGGAGCATGCACTCCCTTGACCAAGCTTGCAACCACCACCACTAGAGCTTAGCGACGATGGGTGCTAGTGGCTATGCACATGGAGATTTCCAGGTGCATTATGGCTATGCAAGTTTGAATCATTATCACCATCACTCATGAAGGTAAAGCTTGGCGATGGGAAGGTGGAAGTCCAATCCTCTAAATCATTTTGTTAAGAACATTATCCACCTTATGAGTTGAAGTTCAACCTATGAGATTGTAACAATCTTGCTTCATGCACAACAAAGGGGACTCAATGTATTATTGTTCATTAGTGTGCATTGAAAATGAAATCATTGGAACTCAAACTAGAGGTTGTTGTGTTTTGAAGTGAATTGAAAGTAGAAGAGTGATAGTGCTTCACTATCACTGTTAACTTCCAAAGTTATTTCTAAGCCTCAAAGGTTAGTAGCTTTGCATGGCTTGGGAACCAAGCTTGTTTGGTTTATTTTTCTTTTTTTAATTCATCCAAGAATCCAAAGGAAATCATCTGTAACTTGGACAAGTTGTCATCCATCCACACTATAGAGGAACATTGGCAGGGGATTGGACAAGACTTGACTCATGAATGAACATGGCAATTGGTGAACAAACAATGAATACTTTTAGTAAGTAAACTACATGATTTGGAATGGATGAATTTGTTTTATAACCAAACACATATCAAATTAAACTCACATTCATGGTTTTTTTTAAATCCATGATTTTCAAATTAATTAAGTTTTTAGATTCAAAAATTAATTACGAATTTCAAATTAATTTGAATTTGAAAATTCACCATGGTCTTATACAAGTAAAATTTGGGATTTGTCTACATCGTTGGATTCTTGGAGAGGAGGGCAACATGTAAAAGAACTTAGTTCATTCTAAATTAAAAAATTCTTGAGGTCATTCTTGGGTGCAAGGTGTGAATGGAATCGGTAGGTGTGCAACACATTATCAACAACCAAGTTTTTGTGTGGGTAAGCACAACTTATTGGATTCATAGTGTCATTTTATCAAACAAATGTAAAGAGTCGCACTATCAACTTTTTTCTTTTGTTGCAATAGTTTGTTGTAGTAGGTCAAATATTGTTGGCCTACAAAGTGGGGAGTAAAATGCATGTCAATAGATCCCCCCACTATTGTTTTTGAATTATGCACCTATGTAACATATCATTATGTTAGTTGTAGTTGTCCTTTTTTTAAGGGAAGTAGGGGAGTTTATTGAATTGTGTGGGTCATTGACCCATAACCTAAATCAAGCACATGGTCTTAGGTTGATATATTGATAACCTATGGTCAAATTACATAGTGGGAAGTTTCCAACATGAAAGGTTATAAGCCTTCACATGTGTGAATGAGTTTTGGGGGCTTACAATCGGTGAAATTAATGATCAAGCCACATCACTACATCATGGGCATAAGCAAAAAGCATGTGAGCTTGAAAAAATATTTTTAAAAATATTTTTCCCACATGGAAAAACTATTCATAGTATATTTTGTGTTATGTGGACAAAATATTCAATGACATGGACAGATATGTTGTTGCATGGACATATTCTAAAGATGGATGAAATTTATAAATGAACATGTCTAGTTAAAGGTCTTTGTTGGTTTATTTTTTTGCCTTCAACTATTGTTAATTATTAAAGTGAACACTTTAATTATAAACACACTTGGGATGACACATAATGTGCCTTCTTGGCCCAAGTAAATGTCATGGCTAACATCCCCATTATGATTCACTTTTAATTCATGTTATTGTGCTTGATCAATATTTTCATTATATTGTTTGTTGTATTCAATTATACAAGTTAAAATTCAATACATCATTGTTTTCCTTGCTACAAATTTGTCTCAAGTCCCTAACGAAATCATAATCCTTGCTCTTCAACATTGATAACAATCTCTTGGACAAAAATGAAAACCATAAATATCTTGGACCTCACATGACAAACTACTCATATTATGTAACCCTAACACAACTTGTTAAGCAATAAACTTTGTACCAATTCCATTTTGGATGATGAATGAAATCTTTCATCCACCCAAAACATTACATGTTGCAAAATGTAATACAAGTGTTTACAGTGCATCCATTTCCTCCATTTGATGAAGGAACTTATCATCCTTGTGATAAAATCCATGTAAAGGCAAACCATGAGATTCCCAACTATCATTTTGTATTGTTTTATGTTTTGGGGTCGATTGGAGGTGACACTATAAATCCATCCATACCCTACATAGTAACAAATATGGCTAACAAAATAGTTGTTTGCAAAATTTGACCAACCTCCTACTTGTTTTGTTGTTGAATTGAAAGCTTGAATGTTGCAAGGTTAACCATATAGTTTTATTGTTGTGAACTTTAGGCCAAGAATTTGCATCCAAAGGTTGATTGACTAAAGCATAACTCTCATCACCAAAAAGATTCCAAGGATGACATATTTGTTATTTGCAAGTTCGGTGTTGTTACCTTGTCTGAAGTGAGATTGGTCCCTTGTCACACATGCTATATTGAAGCCATGGTCAACCTATCCACTACATACTTCTTCTTGGAACCACCCATGCAATGATTCAAATCATCGAAACAAAACAAACACTTATGAAGCTCATGGGTGGGATCCTTAGGGGCACAACACAAACCGTAATAACATGGAACATGAATGATATAATTTGTTCTCTTTGACACAATTTTGGTTGTGCAACAGTGTTATGAACTTTTGGACAATATCCTCCATCATAGTATATTGTTATATTTCAATTTGTATCTATGTTATCCTATAAGAATGTTATCAAAAGTCGTCGGCAAGAATTAATATTATGATCATTTTTCACATGCATGCATCCATACATATGGATTATCAAAATCAAGGACTAATGCATCTTCTTTAAGTAGCAATGCATGCTAACTCTTGGCCAAAGAAGAAAAAACATAGTGATAAGGAAGCTTGCTTATTAACCTTATAGCACATGGCTAATCATTGAAGCCCCAATTTCTTAAATGTCCCTCCCCTAAGCCATATTTGCCCCTGTGTTCTTTAAATATTCACACAATCACTCTTGTCAAGCCATTTACCTCTAGGTGATCCCATGAAATAATATAATGCCTTGGTACATAAAATCAATATTCACACAAAGCTTGAAATTCCCTTGAAAACTCCCTACCTTAGTCCTTAAATATTTTGGCTAATGCAACAAAGTGGTTATGCATTTGATTAATGAATGCAAAACAACTCCTTCATCAAGCTTGTTTGGCCCTAACTTGATCCATTTGGGGGAAAAAAAATCCAAATGGTGAAGGCAATTGAACATAGCAATGTATAATTTACATAATTGTAGTTCCAATAAATTCATTTGTGACCTCATGGTCTTTGTGTGAACACAAGTTATAATGGCTCAGTTTTTGCAAAACAAATTCCATAAAAGTTCATTTTTGGGTGTTAAATTGGCTTAAGTGGTCATTATGAAATAGTTATTGAACTAAAAAAATTTATATGAACAAAAGTTCAATTAAACATCTTGTTGACATATAGGTTACAAGGAACACAAAATCAAACAAAGAGTACTCATATAAGGACTTTTAAAAATAAGGTTAAGATCTAGTCATTCAAAAGTCCATAACCATAATTTGGTGATAAAGGTTTTGGTAACAAAGTTTTCAAATGTTAGTTTTTTTCTTTCATATATCAAAAAATGAGTCTCTATAAAATATTTTGAATAAAAATTATATTGAAAAGTGCATGTGTATTGCAAAACAAAATGCAAGGACATTCCATATGTTTTCACTTCAAAGGTTTATTATTCCATAACGAGTGCACATTTATTGTGCAAAAATTACATATAGATGTCTTTTTATTGAAATTGACAATTTTAAAACAATTGAAAATTTGACATATAAATGGTTGTATAGCATGTTGATGGCATTTCAAATCACTACGCTTGAAAATTACAATGAAACACAAAAAGTGAGTCACTATAACTTGCATTCGCCCCTTCATATATGTGGTCCATTATTCTCCATGCCATGGATACAACATGAAATTTTGTTTCCATTTGGATGCATGTAAAAGGGCAAAGGTGTGCCATTTTAATACCATCTCCTCATCCATCTAACCATGCTATTTTTCAAAAATCCCATCTTATTGACTCTTGATTGAATTTGACTCAACCCATTTATACTCAACAACTTGGGCTCCGCATTGCTATGCAATATTAGTGACAATTTTCCTTCTTATTATGTTCCCATATGATTATCAATAATCCATCATTATTTATGTCAATGTCCAATTTAATATATATATATCATGGGCATGAAAGGGCACATGTTAATTTGTCTTTTCATATCCATGTTGGTGGGTAAGGAAATGGGTGAAATAGTTATAAGGATAAGAGATAATTATTAAGAAAGGAATGAGAGAATTATAAAGATAAAAGCACTATGAGGGTGTTTTGCAAATGGGTTTGCAACTTAGTTTTTGAGTTGCAATGACCATTTGCAACTCACTATATTTCTACACCCATGAATGTTGTTAGACAACTTGCATGAATTGCAAAAGATGCAACTTCCCATATATATAATCATACGCTAGTGCAACTCATTGCAATTTAGTTGCAACTCTATCATAACAACTCCTTTTCAACTACAATGTAACTCCCCTACGACTACAACCATAATGTCATGTTGACATCACTTTTCATCCATTCATCAAAATCTAATGCATGGCATTATGAAGATTTTTGGGTGAATTTATTTTTGAAATATTGATATCCACCATCCATTATGATTGTTCATTTTGGATGGTTTCTAATTATGACATGTGGCACGATCAAAAGTTGTCACTTGGCATATTAATTGAATTTTGAAAATAAATAAATAATTATTTATTTATTTATTTATTTAGATAGGTTAGTACATAGCCATAGGTAGGTAAGTTGGAAGGTCCTACATACCAACCTACATGTTTACTCATTTAGGTAGGCAAGTAGGTAGGAAGGTAAAAGGGTAGGTGAATTAAAAAATAGCCACATGAATCTTAAAAATTTTGTTTTGTGTTTTACTTTCAAGTTTAAGCTTTTATGAGCTCATTCCAAAATGGCACATTTAGTTTCATGTGATAATACAAAAGAAGACACATCATTTATGTAATTTGTGAAATAAATTCTTAAAAACAAAACATATGGGTTAAATATTTTAATTGCACATTAGTTGCAAATTGAGTTGCAACTACAAAAAAATAATCCCACATGTTTTGTGTTTGATTTTAATTTTTGCAAGTTATATAACTAAAAAAATAATTATTTGATAATTTATATATGTGAATTAACTATCAAATAATTGATTATCTGAAACAATCATTTGAATTAATTTTTAAATGAATTTCGTTTTTTATCAAAAAGAAATCTGAATTTTATAATTAATCATCTGAAATAATTATTTGAAATTTAATTTTCTGAATTAAATGTCTGATAATTAATTATCTAGATTGATTATTCGAAATAAATAAACCAATTAAAAAAATAGTTCATTCAGATAATTAATTCTCATGATAATTATTATATAATTAATTCTCAAAATAAGTATCAGATAATTATTTATCAAAATAAGTATTAGATAATTAACTATTTAAAAAATCAGATAATTAACTATTAAAAAAATCAGATAATTAACTATCAAAATAAGTGTCAAATAATTAACTATCAAAATAAGTATCAGATAATTTATTATCCAAATAACTATCAGATGATTAATTACCAAATTTAATAATTATTCACCTAGATTAATCAAATTTGATTATCAATTTTATTTTAATTAATAAATAAATATAAAATAGCTAGTTAGTTAGAGAATTTGGATAATTAATTATTAGATAATTAGTTATCCATAATTTTAGAATTATTTATTAATTATCTGAATTAAATTAATATTTAAATTAAATTAATGAATTCATATGAATAGTTTATTAATTAATTAGTTTGTAATAATTAATTATATTACATATTAATTAATAATTAATAAATTATAATGAAATAATTCATTATGAAATATTAAATAACATACATGAATTTGAGTAAAAGACATCGAGGTATATAAAAACAAATCCATATGTACATCCTTATTGAATGTTTAATGGAATATGCACATTACCTTTAGTTTCAATTCAAAAGTAGGTTTTCACCTTCCATGAAATTCTATGTTTTGATAAGTATGTATGTGAACATGATATTGTGAATTGCAACGTAATGGAATATCATTAATACAACCATTGAGCACCAATCACAAAAAAAAGGATTGTAGTATATACATAGTGGCAACCTAATAACACAATTAGTTGTGTCAATGGGAATTATAGTTGAAATTAGTTGCAAACAAGTTGAAGTTTCATATTTAATGGGTTGTGAAAATGCACACATGTGGCATGATTGTATGTGTCAAAGTCATACATTAGTTGCAACACTAATTGCAAAGTTGTTGTTGATTAGAAGTTGCATTTACACTAATTGTAATGTAATTGTTACACATAACTAAAGTGCAATTGCCAAAAAGTCAAACATGCTTAACTACAATTATATATATAATGCATACATTCCACCATATAAGTGTTTATCTTGCAACTACAATAAAACTCCTTGATTTCCTAAGGCGACATTTTTATTAATTTTTCACATTTCCATGGGATATTTATAATGTAGTTGTATGTTAATTATTTTGGAGCTCTATTTGCAAGGCGGTGTGGTTGTGACAGACATAATTTCTCATAATGGAGGTAGTTATTAAAAAGGAAATGAAGTGGTTAAACTTCAAAGTGAAGTAATTAAGCTTGGAAATGTCTTTGGAATTTTCTAGGGATGATTGTATGAAGGGTTATGCAAAATCAATAAGGAACTTTTAAAAAATTATAGAAAACCACCCATATACCAATTCCTCAAAATTTTTGTCACTATAATTAATAAGACCAGCTTGTTGTATGTTTTGAAAATTACATTCATGGAATATGAATGATCATCATTCACTATTAATTTGTCATATTCCATCAACTACTTCAACCTTTCATGGTTAATGTAAAAGGTAAATTGCAAAAGGAGAAATGAAACAACCAAGTTGGCCCTAAAGCCGAAATATTAGCCCTCAAAGGATGGTGGGAAGTTAGTTGATAATATTCAAAATTTATTGCCCCTTACAAGGCTTGGCATGTGACTAAAAAATAGTGTGATTTTTCATGTTTCAAAAGATAAACATGGCACCTTATGATTGATCAAAGGCCAAGTGAAAAGAGATTCCTCCTCCTAAGGTTTTTGTCTCAAGAGGAACAAAGTTTTATGCTATGCAATTTGGCAAGAATGAATGAATTCCTCATAGATATGAACTTTCTTCTATACTTCAACTAGTTAGTCCTACTAAAGAAAATTCTTATTCAATCCACATGAACTAGATGGTGATACCTTTAAGAAAACCCAAATACTAAATTGGAACCTTGTAATAGTTTGTTGTTGAAACGAAATTATTTTTTAATGAAATTTTTCCATTTATTTTATTATGCAGTTACACATGTAATGTGTAGATGGTTATAGTTACAAACTCTTGCGCATCTTGTAGATTGGGACATCCCCAAAATCCATGGCAAAAAGTTTTTAAAATACATGCGTTGCACATTTCACATTTGGTTTCTAGTCACATATCAACCTTGGTTCACCATTCATTTACAACAACCTTGTGCCACATTGACCATATGAATGTGGCCTTTTTACTAGCCTTTCTTGGGTTCCATACTTTGATCCACTGGAATTTATGCACTCTATGGAGTCCACCTTTTCATTTATCTTTAACTAGTTTTTTTATGGGTCTTCTAGTGACCTTGAAGAAGGCATGCCTCTTGAATTTGAAGGAGGCCAATTTTTTCATGAGATAGTGATTGGGTGATTGTGATTCATACCTCATTTTCCTTTTATTGAGTTCAAATCTTTCTTTAGCTTTATGTGTTGGGACTAACTAGTTGAGAGTGTTTTTTAAAGGTCACCGAAAGTTCACACAAATTTCCTGCATATGCTAGAATTTCAATAGTGAGATGTCTCATATGTCTTTTTCCCACCATAAAAGATTGGTGGAGGAGCAAATTTTTTTTAATAGTTCGAATTATATGGACATGAGGAGCAACTTTTTCCAAGCTTTTATGGCATGGTTCCATATTTTGGAACCCCCGCCTCCAACAAACTTTTTAACAAAAGCCCACTTAATGTTTCTTCCCCATCTACTTTTTTTGGGGGGCCTAATTGTTGATAATTGATATCCTAAAAAGGACTTCAAATTGGAATCATGTACCTCTAAAGCACAAATTACCCTTTTGGCCATGAGTGTATCAATAGCTTCTTCTAGGTCAACAAATTACAATCTACCTATTTGCTTTTCATCACAATAGTTAGCCCAATAAATTTGACATCTAGATCTCCTACCACTTCCTAACTAAAAGCAATCATGCAACAAAAGTTTGATCTCTTTAACACCTACCTCATTAGATAGGTATTAAAATACCTACAAAATGGCAACAAATACCATAAATATGAAAGGAAAACTCCTTGGATAATCAACACATGCCCAATAGTGATAACCAAGTTGGACCAAGTGGACTAGTTTTGTCTTGACTCTATGGTACAAAAATTCATCAACATCAAATCTCTCAATATCAATGCCAAAACAACTCTAAGCCTAGATGTTTGGTGATTTCCTTAGCTTGGGCCCATTTCCATTTATAGTCTTCAAGCCATGGAGGCTTATTACAAGTGATTTGCCAAAATGCACAACTCTTGGACCATTTTACTTCAAGGCCAAAATCATTTCATAAGATATTGATAATTAATTCAATAGTCTTTTTGACATACCTTAATAAGGTTTAACCCTGATGGTAACATGGTGGCATATTAATTCAATGTTTTTTGTCTAATTCTATTTGGGAATGGAACCCCTTGGATATTACCTACGTGCACCACTTATTTAATGACCTCTTTAATGGCTTCCCCAACAAGGGTGAAAGAGGTATGGAGCAATTGGACATCCTTGCTAAACACTTCATTAAATAGAAGTGCATGGATGGAACACCATCGATGTTCACCAAAGCTTCTACCCTTTAAAAATGTAATCTTAACAAAGCTAATAAATGATGTTGGGATTCCAAATTTTTCTAACACTTGAAAGATAAATGGCCATGATCTACTCTATCATACACCTTTGAAAAGTTAAGTTTGAAGAATAGCATGTTTTGACATGACTTCTTCAACCATGCCATAGTTTCGTGCAATAAAAAAATGTTGTCAACAATAAATTGAAAACAAAGCAAATCTAAATGGTCCTAATCAATGACATCCATCAATGTTGCTTGGAGACATTTTTGCAAAACCTTAGCAAATATTTTATACATAGTATTTAGGAAAGTGATTGGCCTCTAATTAAATAGGTTTTGACTCTTTCATCACCTTTATGAACGAAGGTAATGAGGACCCATATAATAGATATGAGGAATTTGCCATTTTGAATGGTAGATTAAATCACAACCAAATAAATTCACCACCTAATATGTCCCAATATGCTTCTTCAAACCCCAAATTAACAAACTTTAAAATTCAATGACATTTTTTTATTGTTGTGAATTAGTTGGATCTATTTTATATGAAATTATGCATTGTCTAATTAATTTTTAAGATCCTCTCATGTTTGACCAAATTCAACTATTCATTTATTATAATAATTCATATGGAAGGGATGACTTTTAAAAGTTTGGCTATGAAGCTTACTTTTTTGTCAAGATTGTGCCAAATCTTGACAATTTTTGACTTAACTTCTTTAATGAAGAGATATTGAGTTTCCACATTGTTTGTCAAATGCTTCAACCCCCAACTCAAAAAAGATATAAATGTGGTGGTGGTCAAATCTTGGAAAGTCACCACAAATTATGTAATAAATCACCTGCACGTGTTGTGTAATGTTTGGTGTCAACTTGGGAAGTGTATGATTGGTTTAAGTAAGCTAAAACTCATGCACCATCCCCCTATGATTATACAAAAATAGTGCATACCTTCATTGCAATTGAATAACTAGCCATTAACATTTAATGTACATTTAACTTCCTTCCATGCCAATCTTTTTCAATTATTAAAATAGTGACCTTAAAAGAAGGATTTATCACCTACACTTAATTTCCACCATGTTTAGATCCCCTTCTAGATGCAATCTATCATTTTGAGGCATTAAAATTAGAAGAAAACTAGGTTTTTGTAACCAATCAATTTGTGACTACTTGTGACTATTTGTTGTTTATGATTATCATTGGTTTTACAACTATTTTTTGGATTCAGTTGTGTTTGTAACTACATTAAAATTAACTAGCAACTAATGTTTGTTTTATTCTTTCATTTTGATAGTTTTTAACATGATTTTCATCCAAGAAGACCCATTTATGTCCCTTAATTTGCAAATGTGATCAAATGAGTTGCAACCCTATGTGTTGTCAAAGTGTATTTCTCGTCTTTCAAAGTGTAGGGATTTATGATGGTGTATTAAAAGTATTATATTCATTAATTATGAGTGGATACTATGATATATATGTGTATACATCAGGTTATGTATCACGGTTGTATTTTTTACAAAAATAAATAAATTTCTAGTCATAGAAAAATTATAGTAATTACAATAAAATTAATTAAAGAAATTAATGTTAAAATATTATAAAATAACTATAATTATAGTAGTTATACATTAATTGTAGAAAATATATAATTTATAGTCAAAGTTGGAATTCATAATTTCTGATTTTTAATTTTTAATAAAAATATTCATAATAATTTTAGTGTAACTACATTATTTGATCATTACTGTAATCACTTATTTAAAATAAAAGTATTATCATAACATAAAATTTTAGATGAATCAATAATATTTTCAGTAATTAAAATTAATTACTCTAAACTCATTTTAATTACTTTATTAATACATTAATTATAGATGTGTCATAATTTGTAATTAAACTTAGTTATTAAAAAATATGATTTTTAGTTTATAAATTTTATTAAGATTTTATAGTAATTTTAATGGAATTATGATAATTAATGTAGTTCCATGATCATATTAGAGTAAATTAAAATATTCATTTATGTTTTAAATTATTATAAATTTTAAATATTCAAAATAATTTTTTTGTGAATAGAGTAATTGAATTGAAGTAATTTATTTTACATATAACAAATAAATATTTATTTTAAAAAATTATCATAACATAAAAGTTTAAACCAAATTTTTTGATGTTTGAATAATAAAAAATAATTATTTTAATAAGATAAATTATATAATTTATAAATTTACTTGGTATTCTTAATTTTTAAAATATAAGTTATAATTAAGAAACCTATTTCAAAATAATAATATTAATACATTAAAATTTGATGTAATTATTGTATATGTAAAAATTCGAGTAGAGTAAACTATTGAACCTATTATGTATAATTACTTATTTTCAATACATAATCATTGTTACTGCATAGATTTTTCCAGTAATAATTAATAACTTTACAACAATAAAACTTAAATACTGGAATTAATGTCTAATTACTGTTAAATAACTGTAATTACTTTATTTATACATTAATTATAGTAGTTTCATCATTTATAATTGAACTTAATTATTCATTTTTTAAAACTTTTAATTTTAAATTTTTCATCTGATTTTAATTTTTCTTAATAATTATGCTTTAATTAGAAATTTTAATTTAATTTTTACATATTATATATTTTTATTTATAATATATGTATATTGTTACTAATTAAATTTTATACTAAGTGTTGATATTTTTTAAGTAATAATTTTTTTAATTTTACAAGAATTACAATAATTTTTATGATTGATAATTTTTATTTATTTATTTAATGAGCATGTTACAAAAAATTACTATAGTAGTTAGTAAGGGAATTAATCACTATCATATGTAATTACAGAAATTAGTAATATTATATATTATATAATTAGTAATAAATATTTATTATAATAGTTTTTCCTATACATGTCATGTAAGTGTAAATGTAAAATACAACACTTACATGCTATGTATAACTATGTAAAATTGTGCATAAACTACAAAACAAAGAAAAATAAATTTGCAAAACATTTTGACATGAGGTTTAGGGTTTAAGGTATTTCTCGCCAATTTTCATCACTGCATTTCAAGAATGATATGTATGGTATCAATTTCCAACAATTAGTATGCACTTGGGACATGGAATGAAAACATTGAATGACAACTTGCAAATTGTCAATGTGACCCTTGATCAAAATTAATTCAAAACAACCAATTACCAAGTGTCAAATAACTTAATGTTTCATAGAAAAAAAAAAGAAAAAAAAGTCCAAGGTCTAAGTCCTCCAAGCAAGATCAAGGAAACATTTCCCAATCTTGTGAACACTCCTTTACATGGCAACCAAGTGTATCAATGAACTTAACATCAAGAATATCTAAAAGGTTTTCTTTAGCCTCACCAAAATGCACCATATCCCTTGGACCTTCTTCAATACCCACACGAGGGTCATAGTGCCAATTTTTTATAAGCAAAACAAGAAAGTCTAAGTTCTTTGCATCAAGCCAACATTGACAAAAACCTGTGAAGATGCATGGGTGTTTACAAGTTAGAATGTCCATTTTTAGACATGACAATGTCATTTTTTAACACCATGTTGGATTGCAATGTGTTTATCATCAAATGTTTTTTCAATTTTATGAAAAGAATTCAATCTTATAATTCTTATATAATTTATTGTGCAACAAAGAGAGAACTTCACACAAACTATTTGAGCAATTGCCCATGTTAATGTTAAAGGAAATCTAGAAGTTAATGTTTGTGTCTAATGACCATAACACATCACAACTATTAATCAGTTAATAAGACATTGTTGAAACGTGGCCACCTTTGAAACAAAATGGGTTTTCACAAGTGTTGTTAATTTATACTCCAATAAGCCAAAATCTGAATGCATTCACTTCCATCATTTGACCTTTTCCCTGTGGTACAAAGAAAAAATTCTCCACACATTAGTGTAAGATTGAAAATCTAAAACTTGCATAGAATGCAAAAGTTAAAGGATTATTCATGTACCTAATTTTTTTGGCCAAATAATGCAAACTTGGAATGAAGCTTGTGCAAACTTCAAACTATTCGACACTAACCCACTTGCAACCTCATCATCATTGGCCACATATTGGGTAGCCTTGCTCATTGCATGCCCAAATCATGAACAATTGAAAGGCATATGCAATGTCAATGTTTCACATGTCACGACATATTTCAATGTTGTTGTCATAGTTCCAAGATTTGTATCTTCATCTTTAACATAACACAATATCTTGAAGGTGAATTAAAATCTCTCAAGCAAACCTTTCAATTGCCTTGCCAAACCAACTTTCATAATGTCATTTGCCTCAAAGAGACCCATTATTACATGATGAGGCTCCCATTGTGGTGAAAGAAAATTAATTACAAGGGTAAAAGTGTTAAGAGAACATGTGTCACCAAAAGAGAGGGACCCAGACAACAACCAGACCCCTCTGACCCTACCGCATTGCGTATGACTGATCTAGCATTTAGCATTCACACATCAATAGAGCATGCACAACACTTTCACCGACCCAGACTCATCTGAGCCTCCTACAAACACAATCTCTGCAAAGGGCTTCCAGGATGGAATTTCATAATTCAGACTTGCACAAAAAGTCTCCGCCAACACAAGCATCCAACCTCCTAGAACATCGAACAAAGTCCTGACTTCTATCTGTCCACTCTCACGCTCTCCTCTAGAAATAGACCACTCCAAACTATTGATCTCCTGCAATTCTCCCCAAACTGCTCTGTGCTACAACCTCATTCCTTACTGGATCCGATTCTTCCCACACTCAGGAGCTGGCTCTTTCTTAGTCACTAACGCAGCGGAAGAAAATCAGTGAAAAACTAACCTCAAAGCTCTGAACTCCTCTGCAAAAAAAAACTCTTCCCTCTCCCAAAAAAAATCCTCTCTTAGCTTGCTGCTCTCTTTCCAAAGTACCTGCCCTTCCTTTTTCCAACCCCCAGGATCTCACCTTCAATTGCCACTCACCTCCATCATGAATGCCCATTCCGACGCCGCCATGCCGCCTCAAACCATAAAGGCTAGTACCTCTGTGCCGTGATCCCGTGCCGTTCTCCTCAAGTGGTGAGTTTCCATGATCAAGCAAAGCAGCCGCCATGCATTGCCTTAGTGATGAGAAGTGATGGCGCCGCCAGTCAAGTGCTGGTGCAAACAAAATCAGGATCTGGATCAGAACAGCAATGTTGTCCGGTCACCCCATGTTTGGTTACACATGTACTCATCCAAAGGTCATGTAGTAGTTGTGGTTGGTGTGGTGTCAAAAAATGCTTTATTTATTTTTCAAACATTACTTCACCATCGATGGAATAATGTCCTCTTATAAGGTTTTTCAAAAGGGGAACACAATTATCAAATCAAAGCACAATGGTAGTCTACACATCCAAATATTTTCACAAGTGCTTAAGGGGAAATACCCTTTAGCCATGAGCAACATTAAATCCTCCAAGCAACCATTTTGTTGTTCATTTTGTTTCTTGTATGGGGAAGCACTCTAAAAAATGCAAAGATTGCACATGGGGTCATCTTAGGCTATTTTTGTTAGGGAGTTGCTCCATGGCCTCCCCATTGGTGCACAATTGTGATCCCTTCACCCCTAGCAATTTCAATAAGATATGCTATCAAAAGAGATGCATGTTCAACATCAACATGTTTATTCACATAATTTGTCTTGTAGTTTTTGTTCTATGCACAATGCCCTTTTCCCCCTTTTGTTTTCAAGTTTTCAATTAATGAATGGAAAGAATCTTGAGGAAAAAATATGGTACAAAAAATTTGTTGCACCATATCTGTATTAGGGTAAGCCCTATTGTAAACAACAAAAAAAAAACCCTTGTTATGGATTTGCAATGAAAAAGAGTCTAGAACTTGGTGTGTATATGCAAAATTTTCAAAGATTCTACAAATAGATTTTCATGAATGGTTGAAGTCTTAGTGTCTATGTTAACACATGTGGAGGAAGAAGCTTGGGTGTTTCCAAATGTGGGACGATTTGGAAGCAAGGATTTAAAAAAAAGATTTTCATTTAGCAAATCCAAATAAACATTGTTCAAAGTTGTTGGGTCTATGGCATCCAAGTGCAAATTTTCACCCCCACTTGCCATATGATGGACCTATTCATAAAGCAAAAACAAGAAATTATTAATGTACAAAATACATAATTATTTTTCAGCACATGTCATTTTTCATATAAAACTAAATGAAGCTAGCCTTTCAAAATGTGACAAAAGGGATTGTGAAAAAAATAAAATGTAACTTATTTAAAGTTGTTGGAAAAAATAATTCATGTCATTGCAAGCTTTGAAGTGGGTTGGTCAATAGTGTGACAAAAAGTTGAGAAAGGTGATTGTTGAAAATCACCAAGGGGGGTGGCATTTTTCACATGCTCATTGTTCTTCCATTGGTAGCACCACAACACAATGGGGAACACTAACATGACCATAACAACCACAATGAAAAACTAACGCATGCAAAAAAGTGCAGAGGATAAGAACAATCAAGCATGGCATTCACCTATTTGGTAGAAGATAGTTAGGAAAAACTAGGGGGAGCAATGCTCCTCATGTCCTTATTACTCTTCCCTACACAACAAGGAGAACCAACACAACACATGACCATGATTGCCATGATGAACTAAAAAGTAAAACACAAAGGCTTAATAAAAAAACACAAAGGGGAAGGGCAACTCAACCTAAAGTAAAAGACAAGGGTTGAAAAAAAAAAACTAGGGGTCAACATTCCTCATGTCCATGTTGTTCATCACATAACACAAAATAATGCGATTGGGAACACTGCACATGACCACAAATGACAAATTGAAGAGCAAAATTTGAATGTGAAACATAAAAACACATAAGGGAGGGGTAGGAAGGTGTTGTGTTCACTTGAAACAAAATACAAAAGGCAAAATACAAGGGTCAATGTTCCTTATTGCATCCTTATTATTCCTCCACGTGCAACATGAAATAACAAAATGGGGAGCACCAACACAACCATGATGGCCATAATAAAGAACTCACATAAACACAAAAGCACAAAAGGAAAAGGGAGCTAGGTGTGGTGTTCACATGAAGTGAAAAATGAAGGTTGGGAAAAAAATTGTAGGGGTGGCACTCTTCATGTCCTTGCTTCTCCTCCATATGCAACACAAAACAACACAAAAGAAAGCACAATGCACAAGCATGACCACTATGATGAACCAATAAAACAAAAAAGGTTGAACATAAAAATACGAAGGGGAAAGGGAGCTCAACATGGTGTTCACATGGAACAAAAAAGAAAGGTGAAGAAGAGTTATGAAGCATGATGCTCCTTGTGTCCTTGCTACTTCTCCCTATGCAACATGAAACACATGATGGGGAGCATTAACACAACCATGATAACCACAATGGAATTTTTAAATGACAAAAGGAAATGGGAGCCAAGCATGGTGTTCATTTGAACAAGCAAACAAGAAGGCAAAAATTCATATGAGGAGGGTTGGCAATGGTAGCAAATGAAATCCAAACCAAAAAAACAAATACCCCTAACCCTAGTCATTTTACACAAGATTTACATGCTTTAGAAACTTACATGGGGGTGTGTAAATGTAAAAACAATTGTCATGTAAGTGTCAATTATTTACTTTTACACAATTATACACAACATATAGATGGTTATTTATATTTACAAGCACAACATGGGTGTAAACTTGTAAAGTTAGCCTTTGTGTAGGTGAAAATGTGACCCAAATCAACATGGCAAGCAAATTTTTGGTAATGTGAAAAGAAAGTTTTTAAGGTGATATGAACTAATGATGGAAAAATATGAATGGAGCTTGGTTAAGTGTTTTGGGACATTGCTATTAGCTTTTTGTTAAAAGTGAAAAATTTGCACACATCAAATGTCTTCTTCTTAAAAATTACTATGGCTACAATGAAAGTTTACATGGAAAGAACATGGGTGTTGTGCATATTTTATGTTTGTGTGTATGTTGTTTGTGTTGTAGGTGTTCTTATTTTTATGGGAATGTTGTTGATGTTGTGAAGAGAGTGCATTGAATAATTGTGGCTAATGATGTAGGTGAAGGAACTACTTCAATGTTGGTTGATGGAGATATAATGGGGGCAATAGGATGTAAGAAGGCACTTTGAAGTGAGGAGATTGCATTAGAAGTTAAATCTTTAGACCGTAGAATGGAAATAAACATATTGAGTCAAATGTTGAGATTTCTTAAAAGATAAATGTTTGTTGCTTCTAAGATGTTATGTTTTGAATTAAAATGATAATGTTAGAATTTTCTTTTGATGTGCCTAATAATTGAATTTAGATCAAGGTATATAGAACAACCAAAATTATGGGAGATTGATGTTAAAATGTGATGACATCATGAAGAGGTTTAAGCTTTAGTGCTTGGGGCATGTAGGAAAGACGAGTCGGGATGCATTCCAATGCTAAGATCTTTGTTGGATTAAAAGGGGCAAAAAGGGCATAAGCACACTAAAGCCCCCAAAAATTGTTGTCACAAATACAATATTTTTGCATTTAATTTTTTTGGTAACATCTAGAGATCACATATTGGATTAGTTTTGCTTGTCTTAAGTATATTTTATTAACTTTAGATTTAATTTTATTTTATTGTTTTAAAAAATACCAAATCTTGAAGAACTTGAACCTATGGAATATATATGTGATGAAATAATACATGTCACAAAGTATGAACAATTAAATATATTTCAAAACTAAGATTGTGGGTAGAAATTTTCTGTTGAATTTTTTTGTGGTGAATGACATCAACACACATTAATTAAATCTAAAACCATTTAGAATTTTAGAATTTTTGGTTGAAAATCCATTCAAAAATTATGTTTTTAAAACTTTTTTTGCAATAAATGCATAATAATGTCTTTTATTAAAAAAAACCACTACATATGAAAAAATAAGAGATTTTATAGGTGGACATTGCATTATTTTTTCAATTTTCTTTTATTTGGTAGTGTTTCATGAACCACAAATATGAAGCTCTACATCCGTTAAAAAAATGTATGTTATATATGATATGTTCATTGATCTTATCCAATTCTCTTCATCTAATTGTTGAATCAAGATTAATTTTGACTCAAAATGAACTTTGAATTTCAAAATATTGTCAAGCAAATTCTAAAGGCTTTTGTTTGTGTTTAGAATAGTCAAAGGATGTCATCAAAATTTCAACTTACTATGTATCATGATACTTGTTATACATCATTTTTTTGTGGTGAAAAGCGATTCACCCTAAGTGTGCTTTCACCAAAAAGACACAAGAAACCCATAACTAGGTATCCTTTGAACTAAAGATATATGTAGATAATTTCATGAATCCATTGAAAATAAAGGGTATGATTTTATAAAAGAAAGTGTGACCAAAAAAATCAATCTTGTATGTGGGCAGTTTTAGATTCGTATCTTTTAGGTGTGGGAGTTTGTTTTGGCATGTAGAATGATAGTGTTATAACAAATAAAACATGAGGCAAAAAGAGAAAGTAACATGGGATATTGTTATCATTCATGTCCATATGAAAGCTCAAGCTGCATAAGAAGATTGTCAACATTGAGTAGTTTTAGGGTTTAGAAAAAATGAACAATTTGCAGATAACTCAAGGTTTAGCTTTGTGAACAATCTGATTTTTTTGTTTCAATTCTTCCTTCAATCTTTTCATCTCAGACTTACAGTGCTGGAATTTCATGACATGGGAAAATCATCTGCCTGATGCAGAGAAAAGCTGCTTGCAACGACTACCTGCTGGTGTTGCTGTTTCCAGAAGCAACTACCCACAAATGGAAGAGCCTCGATCCACTTCAAATTGGGAGCATTTACTCCTGGACTCCCGATCCAACCAGTAGTCATCCGCTATCCCTTTGTCCACTTCGACAATTCATGGTAAGGCCCAAAATGCACAATTGTTTCTAACCCTGATTTTCATAATGATGTCACTTCCTAAACCTTAGATCCGAAACCCTAAACCCTATGGTGGTACCTAATATTATGACCCTGTTTTGATTGCAACCAGAATGTTTGTTTGGAGGGCCACAGAAGCTTCACATTCATGATTACTGATGTAGTATTGTAGTAAAATGTTTGCAGGGGTGACATCTCTGTGTTGAATCTGCTCTTCCTGATGCTGACACAATTCCACAATTTCATGGAGGAATGCACTATGACCTAGTACGCTGATTGTGTGTGTGACTAGATCTTTATCACCTGCCTGAGTTTCTTTTCCTCTATGAAACTTCAGAAGCTGAACCTGTTTAGTGACAGCAGAACTTGTCTCTGCAAAACCTCATGTATGATACAGTTAAGGTAAATTACCGTTTATTTCAGTTTATTTGCCTTGTCGTGTTTTGATTACTTACTGGGGTCATGGGTTTTGTTCTATACAGGTGGAATATCTACCAGTTGTTTATCCTTCTCTGAGTGAGCAAATGGGTGGTTTCTGTGAGCGGGTGGGTGGTTTCTGTTTTCATTTAACCTTGAACTTTTGAACAAGACAGGTACTGTAGCAGCTTTACAGATACAATTGCATTTTATTGCAGGTCTGGAGGGAAATGGCAAAGGCGTTGAATGTCCCTGAGACAGAGCACACTCATGGTGATCTAATGCTAACTGTGAAGGCTCAAGAATTGGAATTGGTGGGCACTGTTTTTCCCCCTTCTCTCTTGCATGGATTTTTTTATTATTTGTCAATTTTGCAAAGTTTTTTTGTTATTATCCCTTTGTCACAATCCATGCATATATGGATATCTAAATTTTTTGAGTGTTTTAAAAATGCAGCCATCAACAGCAAACTGGATGCTGGAAATGGGTAGAATAGAACAAGTAAGCTTGATGATTTCCTCAAGACAAAATCTGCAAATTAGTCTGAAATGTAATTTGGTCACAGCACTTTTTTTGCATGTTAGTCTGTACATTTCCCATCTGCTCCTGATTTATTGCCACTTTCGGACCATTTAGGAAACTGAACTAAACCCAAAACTCTCACATTCATGAGTCCGAGGAAAATTTCTAAACCATGAAAGTTGATCTTTGAAAGTGCAATTATTCAAATTGTCAACAAAACAAGTGAAGTGTTTGTTGGAGAAATTTGCTTCCTTTGCCCCTTCAAACTTATGGAAGGCAACAGTTATAGATCAGCTGGTAAGGTTGAACCTCTTGTCTTTTGGCATGCTGGGTTGGCATTTGACACGCTTTCTTTCATTGCAGTGTTAAAGTAAGTTTTGGATCAATTTTTGGAGGTGCTTGATTTGCCAAGATGCTACTTCTCTGAGCAGGTGTTTGATGCTCTTGGCTTGCCCTCCAACATGTCCCTTTTGTTATCTGAAAAACAGCAGTGGATAGGCTTCCCTCTGGACAGACTCTTCAGCCCCCATCTGACACTTCCTGAATCATTGGACTACTGGATGGCATTGGCATATTGATCAACACTATAGACTCCCTTGCGAGTTTGGCTCTTTAGCACCCAAAGTCTATATCACAAAATCATTGCCAGTATTCTGAGTTTGCTTGGTAGTGCTTTTGGGACAAGCAATTGATTTGTAGAACATGCTACAGCTTTTAAAAGCAAACATTAAAAAAGTCCCCTTTTGATTGAATCTACCCTTTTCTTTCCTGCTATGAACCTGCTTTCTTCACCACCTGGCTTGAAGGATCTTGAGGATGGGTTAGGTCACCTCATGTTGCTGATGAAGGAGAGGGGCTGTTTGCCCGCACTTGATGGTCTGCAGATTTTCCACTTATTTGATCCATCAGGGACAGGCTTCATGACCTTCCAAGAGGCAGACTTTTGCAATTCAATTTGCTCCAAAGTTACACAATTTCTGCTTTTGAATTTTCTTTCTTGTCACATTGGAGAACCTTACCTGATGGTACTGCCAGGATAATCAAAATTAAGGTTTACGACCTAGTTATATGCAAAGCTCAGTCTAGTACAATTTCTAATGCAAACTTTAAACTAGGCCCTGTTGTCTGAACTCTGAACCAGTGATTGAACGGGCCCAGAAACCACCAGTGGTACCAGGCCCAGAGCCAGTGTTGAACCCGGGGGTTCTGGGCCCGATCCTAAGGAGTCTAGTTCTTGACAAGCACGATGTTCAGCTGAATATGTTACTCAAAAAGAAGGACCAAATTGCTGGTTGTCTTTTTCTCCAGGAAGTATTCTGGGCCTTGAAATGCTTTCCTGTGTTTTCCAGTTTCTTTGAGTATCATCGGCAAGTGGCCACCAACGACGACTGACAGAGCTAAAACCACAGATTGCTCCTCTCCTCCACCCCCTTGGGCCTTAAGGAGCCCCACCACCCTGCTTGGGTTCTGATCAAAGTAGAGGTACAAAGTCTTGCGTAGCTTCTACACCAAAGGCAACAGTTACAAACATTACTAGTCAGTTCAGTGTGTGTAAGTGTCTTCTTCATCACATTCCAGATGCTGCTGGGCCCATCATCGTACCTGAAAGGATGTAAAATAGCTAATTAGCAACCAATACAAACAGAGGTTGTGAACTATTGAAGATAAGAATTAGCCTGGGGATGTGATGAAATCATGCACTCACTCTGTTTTTCTAAAATGACAAGATTGACAGAAATGGTTGGGATTTGTGAGATGGTTTGGACTCTGTTCCAACTTTGGAATAGTTACAGACGTTCCAGATAAGAGCAAAACCAAATTGAGACGATGTTCAGCAGCTACGGAAACTGATCCCCTCTCAAGATGTCGTTTGTGCTTGCTGACAACATTGACATGCATTCTACCATGTGTGTAGCATGTCGACACATCCGGGTTTGTGCAGAAACGTACATAAGTTATGTAAATGTAGTACTAGTGATAAGCACGCAGCCTTCCCTAGGGAAATTGGTCAAAAAGGAAAAAGCAAAAAAAAGTGTTGTTGTTTTGGTGGCGAATTTTTGCTATTTTGCACCCCACCAAAGAAACAAGTTCAGATTTTTTTTAAATTTCAGAAAACAAGTTTCTTTTCAGTGCCAAACGTGATTTTCTCAAAAATATATATTAACTTTTGTGATATTATTATTATTATTATTATTATTAGTTTGGGAGGTAAGAACTGAGAATTAAGAATACACAAACTTCTCTACTTTGCACACAATTGGAAAAGGTCGTGGGTTTAATGTCACGGATTTCAGATCCTCAATAGCCTAATTTTCTTGGTTACATTTTGAGTCATTCATTCATTCTGACGGTGCACTCATCCAATTTGGACTCATGATTTTACTAGGAAAACAGGCACCAAACTTCAGCTTTTTGGGGGCACTGCCCCTAAAACATCTTCAGGCAAAAAGTTATGTGTAGGTTAAAGCCCTGAGGTTGCCAGCTCTATTAGAATAAGGGCCAATGCAAGGTGGACCCATGCATGGGCCTGATCTTCGGAAAACCCATGGACAAGGGATTTACCATGCATAGTAAAGACCTGCTCTCATTTTTCTTTTGGTTTTTCCCATGACGACGGGATAGACATAAAATGGGATGTTGTGAAAAACAGAATGTCTTCCTTTTACAAACCCAGCATCTGCTTTACCCGGCCCTGTAAGGAATGTGGTTTCTTTTAACATTTGAGTTTTCTCCCAGCATATTGAACCTGTATGTTGCACCCATGATCTTTAACAAACCAATAAACCATTGTGAAATCTGGGACCAAACACGTTTTTTTTTCCCTTCCAAATCTGAATTAAATGGTTGTCACAGGCATGAAATATTATAACCTGACAAGCCTGAACATGCTTCATATGTGGAACATGAAAACAACCACAACAAAACATGAGATTGTGATGAGCTAAACAATACACAGTCAAGCTAGATTGCAATACAGCATGAAGTTCACCAGATCATGGTAGATCAAATAAGGACACACTACAAGATCACAAGATTGTGTATCGTATACAATGATCAGCAACTGTTGTTTTTGTTCGTTATGTTGATGAATGCATTGTTTCGTTGGCAAATAGCAAAGTTAAAATCAAGATTTTCAACATCAAGCACTAAATTGATGTAATGAGTTCGACCCAATGTTGGACTCAATGTCATTAAACAGGAGGTTCTTGATTGGAAATTGGTTTTTCTTTTTAATGTGCATGCTTTTACAACTCCTTAATTGTGCCTAAAAAACATTTTGCAATGAAGTACATAATCTAGTACATTGGTTTAGGGCTAATATTTGAGTGGAAGGAGAGAAGTTTACATCTAACAGAAACAACTTTACCATTTATTCATCACCCACAACAATCATCATTTTCATATGCCTAAGACTTGTTACAATGGATGAAAATCTGCAGTTAATTGATAATGTTGGACAATCATTGGAATAGTGAGTTGGAAATTGGATTACCCAAGGGATTTGGAAATCAAATGGGATTCTATCTTTCCCAACTAGCTCCATTGTCATCCATTGTCAAACTTTATTAGATTCTATATTATTGTGTTGAGTCATTGTCCTACAATCTCTCTCTTGGGTCCATCCATGGTCCAACTTCCTTCACTGAATTGAACCAAATTCAATTGTCCCCTAGTTCACCCATTGTCCCACTTCCTTTTTCACTTTTCCAAGTTTACCATGTTGTCCAATTTCTCAGAAGGAACTAAAACCAATTATGTGCAATCACGATCAACATGGCATAAAAGGACATCAAATGTAGTGAAAACTATAAAAACATTCATGTGCAAGGAACATATTTCCTCATATTCATGCACATTTTATGTTGTCTCTCATGCTTTTAAGATGATGTGTCCATATATGATTAATTTGAAATAAATGATCATTTTAAAGTTATAAATTTTTTTGTATTATAGGACCACTTTGGTAGACCCTTTTTCTTTTTTTAAAGCATAGACCTCAAACAATGTTTGGTAAAATGCTATGCGATATATTTAAGGTGTAAGGTTTAATTTGAAGTTCCCAAACCCATTTTACCGTGATGATTTGGGCACTGGTTGGAAAAAAAAACTAAGTACCTAATCATATGGCTAGTTTTAGAACATGGTTTTTTTTATGAAAATGAACTTTAATGCTTCCAATTCATGAAACAAAAATGTTTTAAAATTTATACTATGGCATTACGATTTTTATATGACATATTAAGGGGTACATTCAAGATTGGGTTACTCTAAAAGAACAATCACACATGCTAAAATATAGACATATATAATTTTCAAGTATCATAAAGATTCAAAAAAATTCCTTTTTGCACCAAATTTCACATGTTTTTTGAAGATTACAATCCAATAAAATAAATGGCATAAGATAATCAAATGTTTGACTAGAAAATGATGTCCATTTTTGTTTTGAAATATAAAAGTTCAGGAATGTCACATGACAAAAACAAATTGTAAGATATGAAACAATTAATGCATTTTTTCTATTTTGAACTCATATAATGTAGGGCCATATTTACTTATTTAATCTACTAGAGTAATTTGTGAATTGATATTTACAACAAAGGATTACAAAAAGTCAAAACTTTTTAAGGAACATGGGCCATGAGGTTAAGGACTACTAAATTTGGTCATTTTATGATTTTGAAGGGCACAAATATCTTATTGTCATTAAAGCTGAAGTCCATAACAAAAATCAAGGTAAAATATCCAACATTCTAAATTAAGAATGGAAGAATTAATGTTTTAAAAGTGGTTCCTAATAGGGTAACTTGATCTTGAATGTATTTTAAGATATAATTAACCTACATCCATAAGTTTAAAGATGTCATTCAACAATGTTCAAAATGTGTATAAGAGTTTAAAACATGAAATAGGGTTGGAGTATGAAGAAAAGAGAAAAAGGGAATTGGGAAGGTGTTCTTGTAACTATGAAAGGAGGAGCTTAGATAAACTCTCAATTAACATACCACACCATTACAAGTTCAACTATAAATGCATAACATTGTGTTACAAATATTCATGTGCATCTTGAAATTTCTTAACATCAAATTAGACCAAGCAGATGAACAAATATGTTACAATACTTTGTGGCAAACTCAACACCATGTTTCAAACCTACATTAATTTATTGATCAACTTCAATGTTTGAGGGTGAAAGCATGGTAAAGTAAATAGAAAAAGTAATTATTTCCAAGGCAGTCAAAAAATGGTCCATTTTTTACACAAGTAAAAAAAATTAGATTGAAAATAATTGAAAATAACATAATAAAACATCGTGCTTTTCTTTGAGTTTACAATGAAGTGATTACAAAATTTGAGAAACTTTGGAACATAAAAATAAATAACAAATATGTTTGAAAATGATTGGTCAAATTGAGTTAAAACCTACTTTTTCATTAAAAGTTTAATGTATTTTATTATAATATTAAAAATGTTGATAACTTACAAGTACATTTTAGAGCTACATCATGTTGAAAATGGTGAATATTCAATAATTCATATATTTTCACCTACTTGTACAAGTTTGGACAACCAAAAAAAGTAGAAAAAATACAATTATTTTTTAAAAATCTACTTGAATGCATATGAGATATGTGATTAATCAACATCATTATGATAAAATTAAAGATTAAATTCTTGATATTGATCATTAAATAAAAAAACATTTCTACTTTCAATACATTAAAACTTGTTTATGATTACTTTTTTTTTTAACGACAAGGATCAAAAATTGTCTACTTTACCTTTGAATATGGCCATGGGATCAATATTTTCAATGTTCTTTAGGTCTTTGAGCTTGTTAACCATCCCCAAACTGTCTACAAAAATGAAGTTTACTTTGGCCACCCAATTCACAATGGGGCTTTAAAAGCAAACTAAGTGACCATAGATCGCCATTTTTCCTTTGTGCCATTTCATCTTGGCTTAAATCATTCATGTCCACATCTAGTAAAAGCAATTCACTAAGGTCTATTTTTTATATTATCCAAATAATTATTTTAAATTTAAAATATTTAAAAATAAATTTTGATTAATGTATATATTGCATTATGATTATGTATAAGATTATTATATTTATGTATATTAAATATAATTAAATTATATTTAATCATTTACATAATATAACCAATACATTACAATATATTATAATTATACTATAATATTAAAAAATTCGTTGATATAATATACTAGTTATTTTATAAATTAATATTAATACCAATTTTATAATCAATTATGATTTTTAAAAATTAATTTTATTTATGTTCTCCATAAACTCTCTTGCATTAAAAAAATATTGCAACTTGTTGAACCATATTTTCTCATGAAGAAATATTTTGTGAGTTGTTATTAAAAAATGAAATTCAAATGTGTTTTCCTTGAAATGGTTTGGAATTTTGTATTTTATTATTATTATATATGTGTAGAACTTTGAAAAAATATTAAGAATGAATTTTTGTTTGTTTCATTTGAACAAGCTCTGAAAAAAATAATTATTATATATATAAAACAATCTTATGTAATTGTGATATATTAAAAAATTTGCACCTTTTATCACAAAACAAAGTGATGGTTGGATGGCAAAAATAATTTAATGTATAATTGAATATAGGCTTCAAATTGGGTTCAAGGAATATATGTGAAACATATGGACAAATTTATTAGCAATATATTATATTAATTTAAAATGTTTTAAAAATATGGAAAATTCACTATCAGTGAATTTGTTATTTCATTATTGGTGAACTTAATGTGTGAATTCATTATGTTTGTAGTAGCCAATCCTTGATCACTAAGGAACATAATGAATTCACTTGATTTCTTATGTAATGAAACTAGGACAATTTCATTGAAAACCTAGTGAAATTATTAGTGTACTTGGGCACACCCCATATTAGTGCCCACAATTTTCCACAACAATTCAATCAACAATACAACCTTCACAAAGACAATATCACAATTGTCACAACAATGCAATTAAAACCTCTTTGAAACTCACTTAAACCACCCAAATTTCCCAACTCACATAAAACCACTTCTTATCTCCAAAAAAATTCACATGTGAAACTTGGAAAGTTTTGTAGGTTTTTCATCTCTAGTGTCACATTTTGTAAAATTCCATCTTATATCACCAACGTGGGCATCTTTTGGTCAAGTTTTGTAAATGTTTATAAACAACTCAAGATTTCTTATGTTCAATCCAAAATGTTGTAGATTCATGCAAATATTTATAATTTTAAAAAAAATTATGCCTCAATTTGAAAACCAACAATCCTTAAATTTTAAGCCATAGACCCAAGATAAGGAAAGTATATGTCATGAGCTTTCCACTAGCCCAAAAGATCTTTGGATTCATCATTAATGACTTTCTTTATCTTGAAATGAATCAATTCATTAGAAAAAAAATTGGAAATTAATGACTCAATTTATGATTGGATTTTTGTCATACTAGACATTTGTGATTACAAAATGTTTTGATCACTTAAAACAAGTGACATTGAATAACTAGTTGTAAAAGACACCATGTGGCATAGAAGTCACATCAATAGTTATAAACCTTTGCAACTATAGTTCATTTTTTCATTCATTACCATAAATGAACATGAATATGATGTGGACCCCATATGACTACATGGAATTTGGCCTTGCAATTCATTTGTGACTACCTTATGGATAGTTGCATGATGCCAAGTGTTTTAGTTGACCTAGCCTAATTATCTACCTACCTACCTACCTAGGTAAAATGATAAGTAAGTAGGTAATAAGTGTCTACCTTAGCCTACCTAGCTTAGCCTACCTAGCTTAGCCTACTTGGTTTACATACTTTTGATGTAACATCTAAGACACCTACCCACCTAAACTAACCTACTAGGCCACGTACCTACCTAGGTAAAATAATAAGTAGGTACATGATAAATGCCTACCTTACTTTACCCTACCTAAACTAACCTAACCCAATTTAAACTAACCTACTAGGTTTACCTACCTAGCCTAAGTCTAATCTAACATACTTAAATTAACCTATCAATCTTACTTATGATAGTTTTAAGTTAATTTTAGAGTGCAAATGTAAAATGACCCGTTCACTTGCATGGGGATAAACTAATCCTTGGTCATTACACTACATTTGTCAAGAACACGAAGATCATGAGATCAAAGGCTAAAAGTAAGGTTTAAGTCTAACTTTCAAATAAGGAACAAGACAAGATTATGTGATTCAAAAATAAGAACACAAGATGTGCAAGACAACGTGAAAATGAATATTTATTATGCTAACATATGCAAACATGAACATAAAAATAACATGACAAAGCTGTGGTGCAAAATCATACCTAAAACTAGTGTTGAATAAATTGAAAGAAATGAGGGGTCCTACTTCTATTTATACCCCTTTGGGGACCTAACTCAAGGAAACTTGTAAGGAAGTTTATATGTGTGCATCGAGTAATAAGCTTCTTGAGAACTTTCCTAACTAATAATCAACAATGAGTTAACTAAAACTTAATTAAGAGTAAACTTGGAGTTAACTAGACTTAATTAAGAGTTAACTAGGATTAATTAATAGTTAACTAGGATTTAACTAGGAGTTAATTATGAATTAATTGAGACTTAATTAATACTTAACTATAGTGAACTAAAAGTCAACTAGAAATGAATTATGAATTTAATGGAAGTGAACTAAAACTTAATTGGAAGTTAATTAAAAGTGAATTGAAACTAAATTAAAAAGTTAGGTACATGGATGAACATTCATTATGCCAAAACATTGCAAATATGACTACACCCATGATTGGGTGTGTAGTCATTAATGCCATTCATGACTATGTGACTATGTAATGAATATGGACACGTCGCTTATCCATTAGTCTTATTTTTGTCTTAGACATAAATGCCATCGAATACATTATATATTAATTTCAATTTCATCCAACCATTTGGTAGGTAAGTAGGAATAGGTAGGTAGGCATAGGTAGGCAAGCAGGTAGGTACGTAGGCCTAAGTAGGTAGGTA
>Ga0116229_10001314_pt1 | contig 38462 bp, 48 predicted proteins | sample S1TSphgellanicum_3_FD_87313 | JGI IMG/M metagenome (GOLD analysis project Ga0116229, IMG submission 87313) | Host-associated microbial communities from peat moss isolated from Minnesota, USA - S1T2_Fc - Sphagnum magellanicum MG | ecosystem: Host-associated > Plants > Peat moss > Unclassified...
TGCAAATGGTACTTGGAATAAAGTAGTTCAAAACCCAAGGAATAAGGTCATTAAAAAAAATCCCACTTTGAAATTGATATTAAATGATTAAAAATTATACTAATGAAAAAATTATAATTGTCATGATATATTGCAAAGTGCAAATATACTTTTAAAATCATTCAAACGAGTACAAAATTTGATGAAATAATCAATCATATATCAAATATGAATTCATCGTCCCATTTTAAATATATATGAAGAGTTGCACTCATATGATTTCAAAAAAAACATATAGACGAAAATTTTCATTTAAACAAGCATAAATGTGTGAATACATACACTAGTACATAATGAATTCAAATCCACTAATGAATTCATTAAGTTTTATAATGAATTAGGTGAATTTTGGTCCTAGTGAATTCCTAGTGAGTTTGTCAATTGCTTAGTGATCAACAACAAATTGATATGGACAAGTAGAAAATTTTGAAAATTTGAAATATTTAATCCAGATTATTTTATTATTATTATTTAATCCAAATTAATTAATATCAATTATTTATTCCAGATTAATTAATATCAATTGTTTAATCCACATTACTTAATATTAATTACTTAATCCATATTATTTAGAATTAATTATTTAATTTGAATTATTGTATACTAATCATTTAATTCAAATGATTTATTCTTTGATTTATTTTTCAATTGAAAGTTTAAGAAGATTCAAACCTACTTACCTAGGTAGGTAGAAAATTAACACCTACTTACTTGTGTAGGTAGTCAAATACATATGAAAGGGAAAATGTAGATAAAATGAATAACCCAAAAACTATTCCATCTACTTTGAAATTTTCATTTAGGGTCAAGGATTTTTTCACTCATCTCAAATTGGCACATGCATTTTTATGTGATAAGTCAAAGGAATACATGTTCTTTATATAATTTATGAGATGAGATTCAAAAACAAAACATATGGGTTAAACTGTTTACTTTCACCTTAGTTCTAAATTGAGGTGTAACTACACCTTTTTCTAAAATCCAACTTTAATTAGTAATATTTTTATGATATTATGTCCAAATGAAACAATTTAAACTTCATCTTATAAGGTTTTCCAAAATCTACACAAAAAATTATAAAAATTAGTTTTTAAAAAACTGGAATTGAAAAAAATTGCATGTAAATCTTACAATTCAATACATTTCAATTATGATGTCTTGAAGACATTTTATTTCTTTAACCATCATTATTTTCCTCACATTTCATCCAAATGAAAGAATTTTTTTTTGTATTACATAGTACATTTTAATTATGAAATTTAATACAAATAGTTCATAAAATATGATGTATCAACATATAATAACATTATTATCAAAACCATTCAATGTTACATAATGGAAAATACAATAATTTAAATATGGTACATTAAATACATACACATTAACTTTTATATTATAATAAAAATTTATTATATAATTATGAATTAATTTGAAATATAAATATTAAAAATAAAAAATCTTATAAACTATAAATATATATTAATATATTAAATTTATTCACAAATAATTTTTATTAATATATTATCTAGCAAATGAATAGTTTCATATATTGCATAAGTGATCTTATATGATAAAAATATTCCATCAAAAAATTTATATTTTTATGAATGAATAATATGTTTTACATTTCTATCAAGTGAAACACACAATAAAATATAATTTAGTTAAGAGCTTTATATATAATATGTATACATAATTTTGTATGTTAAGTATTTTATATCTTATGTATATACACATGGTATATTACATATTATTCATTATATATTTCTATTTTTTAAAATATTGGATTTTTTCGTTTTTTGTAAACATCTTTTAGCATTTTATTAAATAAAGGAAGAACTAAAATCTGACTTAATTTTGAGAATTAAAGTAAATTTTTATTTAAATGAGACATAATTTTCATTTAAAACTGAAAATATATATGCAGAAACTAGCAATAAATTATATCATTAATTGATATAACAAATACATTGAATAAAATTTATATAAAAATATTTTACATCAACTTTCAATACACATGGTAGATTATATTATTATAAATAGTATGTTGATCAATAATACAAACTAGTAGAATAATTAGTAATTTATTTATTTGATATAATCCAAAAATAAAATAGAGTATGTTTTATTTTAATTGTATATATATGGAACATGTAAATTTAATAGTATTGAATTTTTATAATGAAATATATTTTATTTAATTAAAATAAAAATATCTTAATTATTTTATTATTTAAATATAACTTAAATTATATAATTATTAATAATATGCTAGTTGATAATAAAAAATATTGAAAATAACTTATTAATAGTATACCAATGAATTAATATTAATTATTAGTAAATTTAATAAAATTTTCCATTTTTATTTATTTATTTGGAATTTCATTGTAGTTCATTTGTTTTTTAAATAATGGAATAGGTTGATGAATTATAAATTAATTTATATGATAAAATATTACAATATTTTATAAATTATTACCTAATACAGGTTAATGTTTATATTATTACATCATGTTAGTGAAAGATATTTATATGTATAGTAATAAATGTTATCAACCAAAAAAGTATAATTTTTATATTATATTGCAATATATTATTCATAATATACTACAATATACATATTTATATATTAAACATATATCAATTTATATGATTAAAATTGGATTTTCATCTTTTTATTTGTGAAAAATGTATTTACATTGTAATAAATGGAGGTCCTAAAATAATATATGGCAGTTAAATTCAAATTTTATGTAAAATAAATTACTAAATTAGTTATAAGTTGGTTTAAATCACCATTTAATATGTCATATTGTAACTAATTGATGCAATAAAAGATTATGACAAATAATCTTACGCAATATAAATTAATTATGTTAAATAATGACTATTATAAAATTTTATATAACATTGAAATTATCATCTTAATAGGACTTAAAATGACTTTAGAAAATGGTTTTGACTACAAGTGAATGTGTGGTTAAAGTTTCAATGAAAGTAAAATGAAATTAGGGCATGGTAAATTTGGTTCACTTTTACAACCTCGTTGTGATTTAGGTTAGTGGATTTTGACTCAATGTGTAGTAGTGATAAAAGTTTGTTGAAAAAACATTATCATTTGAAAGGTAACAAGAATTATCTTGGAGGCTTTGTGTTAAAAATCCATTTCATGTGTTTCTCAAAATGCCAGATGAATTGAAAGAAAAATTGGCCCCCAAAAACTTAATGTGGTTTAGGGTTAATGTACCACCTAATGTGGTTTCACCCATTAACATGTAGTTTATGTTTTTGGACTACTGAACAACATAAAGAAAAATTATATTATCACATAACATGAAACCTTAACCATGGTATTTGCATTTCACAATTTTATAAATTACCTAGTCATGGATGATGAAAGTGGATGATCATAGAATAAAATGAATGTTGTGCATCAAAAAAATATTTGGTTGAATTTGAATATCTTAATTTATAATAGACACATATAATGATCCCTAAAAGGAAAGTAACTACACATGAGACATGAATTTAAAATGGATGTGTATGGTAATGTACCATGGAGATGGTAGATAAAAACTAGCCGAATGCAAATACTGCTGAAATTATTAACAATATGTTGCAGAACTTCTCATGAATATGGTAAAAAATGGATTAACATGGATTAGAAGGAATTGAAGGGGATAATTATTAATTAGATTGGAATGGGAAAAAAATGTAGTATCACTGATTATCACAAATTAACACAAATATTTATGGATGAGGAAAAAATTGCATTATCATGAAGTATAACAAATCGGCATGGATATTGACTAATCATTATGAATTACTTGAACATTTGGTTATCATGGATTTTCACGAATTTCAATAGGTAATGACGAATGATCACATATATGTACAAAAAAGGATCATGGATAAAGACGATTCATCATTTATATTTGAAAATTGCATTATTGAAAATAAAAATAGATTTACATGTGTAATGACAGATCGTCATGGGTATGATCAAAACCAAATTACCATAGGTTATGACGAAATGATAAAAGGAGCTTATAAACACCCAACGATATATAAAATATGTATTTTCTAAATTGGATAATGTTGGATAATAATAAGCATGAGCATATATTAAAAAGGATTATAATGTGTACAATGTACATACATCTACAAATGACCATGCAATGTGCATTCATTATTACAAAATGTGGGTGTAATTCACTAGTCCCCATTCACTAGACTAGAATTCACTATTTCTTCACTGGTCCCCGTTCACTACAACCAATGAATTCACTCAAAATCCTGTGAAATCACTTGGCATACAGGGACACCTTTTGTTGTAGTGATTTGTTATGAAGGGATAATAACATGTTTCAATCATGGGTATGTAGCTAGATCCAAATAATCTTGTTAAAAAGTAACTTGGGAGGAGAACACAAAAGGGGGTCAAGAGATGGATTCAAAATTATATTGAAAAATATAGTATGGTACATGCTCCATAAGCATTTATTACAAATTTATTGACATATAAATGAAATAAGTATAGTGTTAAACATTGAATTTTATTAATATATGGTAATGTATTAAACATTTGAACATATTTTCTAGTTTATTATCACAAAATACTTTCACATTTTTTAGTATAGAATCTTTTTATGGCACTCCAAAATAGCTCTTTATATTGAACTTAAAACATATTGGGATTAAAAAAAATCCATTGAATTACCTTAAATAATTCCATAAATGTTGTTGTAAAAAATTTGAATTTTTAAAAAAATTATTAAAAGGGAAAATTATTTTGGTAAAAAGTTACATTTAACATTTACATTTCAAAATTACCAATAAAACGAAAATGGAACTAGCCATTAAAAATGGAAACATGGAAATGGAAATTTTTAAATCTAAAATAGGCAATAAAAATATGGAGTCAAAAAGAACCATTTGAATTAAGATCTTTCATTCCACTTTTAGCAAATGCCACAGAAGAAGGATGAGAATGCCAAACCAAAAGCTCCAAGGTGGCAATGAATTTCTTACATGTGGACAAATTCCAAATAGCAACAAAAAAGAAAAGCGATGGCCAATGGTTGAAAGCAGGTTTTGTACATGTCACAACTTGAAGAAATCGAAAAATATTTATGTTTTTATGATGTGCCACAATTTTGGTTTGAGCTTGTTATTCAAGAATCATTTGTTTAGTGGAAACATATATAATTGCACAAAGGTAAATGCTTTTAGGGTTTTGAGTGCATTTTTCAATGAAAACATTTTCAAGGTTCCAAGATGTATAAATGTGTGTTCTTTGTCATTTCAAGTTGAAGCTTTTTCAACATGATGCAACACAAACATTAAGGTATGTCTCCACCATAGCTTTTGATGTCATGATTTTAGGACTTGATTTAAAGTTGTAGAAAACAAACCAGACCACTTTCAGCAACAAGGGATGCAAGGGTGAGAGCTCCACCAAATTGTGTGAAGCTCTTGGCCTTGCAACCTTTGTTGCAAAAGGTAGCTCCACAAAACTAAGGGCTTGAAAACCTTGATTCCTCAAAAATCTAAACTCTCAAAGGTTCTCAAGTCTTCAAGAACTTGCCCTTGGGCGCTTGAATGCACCTCCTCCTTCTTCAAAGGAAAGAAGAACTTGAAATCTTAAAACTATCGGTCCTTTCCACCCCCTCTCTCACCTTCTCTGCCTAACCACCATATCGAGTGCTCTTTTTGTTGAAGATGCAAAGTTAGGAGCTTTGGAGCTCCAAAACTCTCCTAGTGATGGTCGTGGCTAAGGTACCTTTGGCATTGAAGGTACCTTGGATAACCTTGTACCCGACCACCATGATAAGGAAATTTTGTTGTGCACTTGAACATTCAAAAGTTTGAACATTTTCAAGTCTTTCCTCTTGGGGGGTACCCCCCTTCAACAATCTTGAACAACTGACCACCATGGCCGAATTTTTCTTTTATGTAACCAAACCACGGGAGCTTCAAGGTCCCATGTAGCTTTTCTTTTGGGCTACCTTTGGCACCAAAGGTACACCTTTTTCACCTTTCGGAAACCTAGCCACCATGGCCATGGTTCTTTTGTTCTGCATCAAGCATTTTGCAAGTTTGAAAGATTCATAAAAAAGGGTCCCAAAGGGCAAGTCATCCTTGATATTATTGTCACATGTGAATTTTTTGTCTCATATCCAAAATTGATTTATTTTTTAGCTTTCACTAAAACATGGTGAATGATTGCTTAGTGTTTCGAACATGTGTTACTTTAAGACTATCAATGTCATTTAGGTTAATATTTTGTCTTGTAATATTGGCACAAAACATCTACACTATTTTTAACAAGGTTATGGCACAATATAAACTCTTCATATTCCATTGTGCAAAAGTATTAGAAGGTGGTAGACCCAACAATGTCATCTCTATGTAAATCTTCATTACCTACAAGTGCATCAATAAGTGGGTTTTCTTGCTTTTCGAAGTTTGGGTACAAACTCATGAAATAACTCATCAAGTTCCCAATATTCATGAAGATCAAAAGGACAAATGTTATCAATTTGTTTTTGAACAAGTTGTATATTGTGCTACATCTTGCATGGTAAAGTACACATGGAGTGAAAAATTTCCACCTCTTGCATCCATTGGTTCATTAAGGCATCCATGGACATGGTGGTTGATAATACAAAGCTTGTTCATAAACTTGCGCTTGCAATAGATATATAATAAAACATTTCACTTCTTCTCTTCATCTCACACACATGTTGTTTCTTTCTTCACACTTTTTTGCTCAAAGTTTGGAGCACCCATCCTCTTCAATCCTAATTGACATAATCACTTATTGTCAACCTAGGTTGCTTTTTTGATTCAACAACAAATGTGGTTATAGATTTTTTCCCCCATAATGGTGTTAGGTAGTAGGTGCAAAGGGACCAATGCAACATTCTTCTCATCTTTGAATTCAATGACCATACACATGTCATGTGCACATTGTCTTTTGTCGTTTTGAAATTTTGTCAAACAATATTTACCAAGTTGTCAAACAATGAAAATTAAAGTTTGGATTTGTGTTGATAGATCACAAGATTTCCGACAAAACCTAAACACTTGGAACATAACAATTGTTCCACCTTGATCTTGCACACAATGAATAAAACATCAATAGTTTAGACTCTAACCCCATTTTTGCCACTTTGAGTTGAGCCAATGTTGTGTTTGAAGTATTTGTGTAAAGTGGCATCAAGCTTCTTCAAAAAGTAAAAAAATTTGCTCCAACTATTTCTTGATGCTTTGCAATGGCTTAGAAATGCAATTTGCTCAAAAAAATGCATAGAATATCAAGCATTTAGTACATCAATCAAAAGTTAATCAAAGTTAAACATTGACGAACATATTAACAATTTTGTTTTTTCATGTCAAATTATAATAAAAATTGAGCAAAATTGGCAAAAATCCTTACCATGCAATTTGTAGGGATTTACTTACACAGTTTGATACAAGCCAAATCATGAAAAAGTTGACATGGTAATTGAAATGATTAAAGAGCTCCTCATGTGAAGATTCTGAGATATTTCGTCAAGGTAGTGCTCTCCAAAAGGAGGTTCAAGAAGCCATATCTATTCTTTGTACCACATGCATAATTTGATGAAACAAAATCATAGTCTAGAAATGCAACAAAGTTTGTTAAATCATCGCCATAGAAAGAGAACTCGTAAGATTTAATCATACCCAAAGGTTGCTTCAATGACCCTAGTCTCATTCCATTATAATGTAATAATCAATTTCTGACATGATTTTTTGCCCATGCTGCACATTACACTATAATGTGATCATTTTTCAAATCTTGCCAAACTCACATCCAAGTATAGCCTAGTGAATTGCTTACCCCATGGTACATAACAACAACAAAACAAAAAAGCCTCTTTAATTTGTTAAAGAATTTAAAAATCAAACCAACAAATGCTCAATTTTGATACCATGATTTCTGTACTGTGGACATATTTATTTGAGCAATACAGTTGTGAATTGCAAAATACTCTGACAATTTTTCTGGTTAGAATAATATAGAGTATTGTAGCTTATCTGATGAGTTTGATTCAACCCATAAAACCCTCCAAAGGGCTAATGATGTACTGTCCATTTGTATGGATATTGCTTGAATCCAATGGGCACAAAACTAAAGCTGCAGCTCCAATGTTTACATTCCCATCCTAAGAATCTCTGGTAATGTGAATATGATGCTAGAGACAACAAGTACAAAAAGAAAAATCATGCTTGATCATGCAAGTACAGCTAGAATGTCAGACACCCTCAATACCACAAACTGAACACCATCTTTGTTCTTGAACTCGTTGCCTGCATATTTCGAATATAACACATGGTCACCTGATGAGACTTCCAGGGGTTTCCTCTCTCCATCTTCACCATATGTACCAGGACCAGTAGCAATCACTGTTCCAATCACAGGTTTCTCCTTTGCACTCTCTGTCAACAGAACACCACCAGCTGTCTGAGATTCAGTCTCACTGACCTGGACAAGCACCCGGTCATTCAGTGGTTGCAGCTCCTTGATATCATCACCAGACAAAAGGCCCACCACATCCTCCTCCTTCAGCAGCAAGTGACTTTCACCATTAAACTCAACCTCTGTGCCTGCATACTTGGAGTACACAACCTGAGCTCCAGTATTTACAGAGATGTCAAGTTTCTTGTCACCGACAGTCTTACCGTCTCCAATGGCAACAACTACACCACCTGCATACAACCAATTCAAGGAAGACATTTGTGTTAGTGAAACAGAACTCACTTATCATACATTGAGTACTACCCACTAGTTGTGACTCTTGATTTCAATGCTGCATCACTGCTAAAATGGGGTCACACATAAATTTGTGACACTGGAGGAATGCAAAAACCAGATAACAGTACCTATCACAACTGATAACATAGTGAACCATTCCAGTTTCAATCTTGGAACTGCATCAGGAGACCTACCTTACGCAAGTTTCAACGGAGTAGACATGGTCTGAACTGTAAAGCAAATCAAACTTTCAACCATAGCAATACCGAAGCAATGATGCATGCAATTCTAAAAATACCTTGTGGTTTAGTCTGAGCCGTGGTGGGAAGGAGAATACCCCCGGCTGATTTCTCCTCCACTGCTTGAATCTTCAGCAGAATGCGATCCCCCAAGGGCTTCAAGGTTGTAAACGTCGGTGCAACAGCCGTTGCGGCCCTAATTGTGAGACAAGAAGATCTTCGTGAAGAAGAAGAATAAGAAGATAATGAGGGAACGAATGCGGCTTGATGATGCCGCATCGAACTGAATTGCTGCACACAGCAGCCATTATTATTCCTAGTGCTCCTCCCCCTCGTTAGACCTTCAAATGAGGCGAATTTGAAATGAGAGTTTACTGCCGACCCTAATAATTGAGCGGCAGACGACACAGTAGCTGCCATTCTTTCCCTCCAATAAACCAATGCACTAAGACAATGATGATGCACAGACGATACAAGATTGAAGCTGGGTGACAAAAACGGGAGCAAGAGAGAGAGAGAGAGAGAGAGAGAGAGAGAGAAATACGAGCGAGGGGTCTGGAAGCTTCACAGAACTAGGGTTTCGAGAGAGAGATTGCGAAGGGCGGGAGTCTGGAAGCTTCACAGAATTAGGGTTTTGAGGTTCGGAATGTCGCTTGACAAACATCCGGAACCGTCTACTAACATGCAAATTCTGCGCATAACTACCACGTCTAGTCTTGCAAATTCTGTGCATAACTACTATGTATTGAGAGACCCGGCCTGGTGAGAGACCCGGTGAGACAGAGTTTTTTTTTTTTTTTTTGAATTTCGATGTAGCCGAAGTGGCGATCATCCATAAGACGATTTAGCCAGATTTTGGCGATAAGAAAACATGAAAGTAAAAAAAATAAAATCAAGCATACTTTCATATTCTTGGCTACATGTTGCAACAATCTAGGATAGAATCTGGCCATTTAGAAAAAAAGAAATTACCTTTAAAAGAAAATTTGGCGACTAAAAATCTCCAAAAAAAAAACAAAACAAAACAAAAAAAAAACAAAATTTTCGCTAATTTGAAAAAAAGATCGTCATTTGGCGAAATAAAAAAACCCTGAGGCGAGGGGTGTCTCAAGAGAATGAGGATGTCGTAGGAGGTATGGAGACGAACCTAGCGCGAACCTAGGACTGGGGGAGAAGGCTCGGGATGTGGCTGGCACAGTTCGGTTTACCCGGTGGAAACTGACGGAACTGTGCATAGGGAACCGGGAAGAGTCGGTAGAAACCCTTGGAAAACCGGTTGTGCCTGTCGGGGGAAGAAAAAAAGGCGAGCGAGCGAGCGACGGACGGACGGACGGACTGACGGACGGGAAGAAGCAGTTCTTCCCGAGTCCGCCATCGCTCTTCTCGGCCGCTTGCAGGCATCTGCAAGATCATTAGGTTGTTTGTCCTGTTGTGGCGCCGCAGATCTTTTCCTACAGTAGTCTCTTCTTCTATTGGAAGAGACGCGCAGGCAGTTTTGTTTACGGTGGTGGTGGTTCTTGCTCGAGAAGAGGCGGGAAGGGAAAAAAATGAGCAAGCAAGTAGGTGGAGACATCCCTTCTCTCTCTACCATGTCGGATCTCGGTGCGGCCCTTCCGCCAGGCAATGGAGGTACTGTTTTTTTTTTGCCTGTGTCCCTTGAGCCCTTGTTGTAGTAGAATTTTTGTCTTTTTCTACTTCTTTTATTGCCATCGTTGTTCAAAGTCTTTGAGCAAAATGGAGAGCGTTCGTGCTTTAAACTTCATCACTTACGCAATTTGTTGCTACGATCTCGTCAGACGTAACCATAGGAGGATGAGAAATATCTGTATATGCTTCTATGAGAGATGCCGTCTGTATAATAATATCTTGCAATTGAAGAAACAGTTCAATTTTATTGAAATTAATAGATTCAACCTCGGCGTCTGCAAGGCATGAACTTCTGCAAGAACAGACTTGTGCATATTTGAAAATGCTTAACAAGGCAAAGAAGCTCAAGGACAGATTTCTAGACTTCTAATGAAGCGCAAGATGACGATTCAAGAGTCTAGGTCTGGAATAGTGTGTTTTCCACAGAGTGCATCCCCTGTTGACTTGAAGCACATTCCTGTTGATTTCTTTACTGTCTCATTCCTGCCTGAGGACAATGATGAGGCTTCTTTTCTTGATGAATACAAGCATGATGAGGGACTCCCTTGGTAGTTCAATATAGGTACCGGAATTATCAAGTGCATTTATGTGGAATCTAACATGATGATCCTCCTGTTTTAGTGCTGAGTGCAGCTGATCGTGCAGGTTTGGTCAACATCTTGAAGGTATGTTTTTCTGTCTCACATGGCATCTTGCATAGCTTCTCTCTCTGTAGCAACTCTAGGACTTCATCATGGGCACCTTCATTGTGTTTTACTAAGTATTCTCTTTGCTCTAAGTATTATCAGGTATTCTCTTTGCTCAAAAGTGCAAAACTAGATTGCCTTGTTGCACTAGATTGACCGAAGCTTTTCTCTGTGTAATTGCAGGATAAGCTGCAGTATCTTGCGGGGCAATCATCAGGGTACCTTGAATCACTTCCACCTAAAGTAAAGAGACGGGTGGTGGTTCTTCAAGAGCTCCAGGTTTCTTCATTTGACCAAGACAGTTCTTGAGTGTCTTTTCTGAAATGTCTTTTTGTGTAGAAAAATGATGTTTTTGGTTCCAGGTCTTAGTTAGTAATTCCTTGTTGATGAACTGATTCTCTTCAAATTTACCTACCTGTGCAAGTGTAGCAACTTGGTGGTGTACTTTGTCATATTGATGAGAGATTATGATTTGAATTGACTGGGTTTAAAAAAAATTATGTGGTGTTCTGTATGTCTTCAATCCACTAATGTAGCATACACCTGTTTCTACCTTCTATGCTCCCTCTCATTCAAACAGATCCTCTGCACTTCTGATTATTTGGTCAGGTCCTCCTGGTCAACTTTAATCTGTTCCTAATTCTAGTGTGGAACCTATATAACCTGATTTGATAGATCGTGAATGCTGAACAAGTGTACACGAAAATTAAGTAGTGTTGGAAATCCAGAAGCTTAAGCTCAACATTTGTGTTGAGATGTGACTTTGAGTCATGTTTTAGCAGTCAAGTATCTTCCCTTCTCTGTAACTGAGGTGATGTGCTGAGCATGATGGCCTGAGTCAATGTTTGATGATCAAATATGGGCAACTATGTTAGTGACTAAAGTATACCTAGTAGATTTTTAAACTGGTTTTATTCCAACCTAACTTTGCCCTTTTCTTTTATGGTTGGAAGAGTGAACATGATGAACTCGAGGCCAAGTTTAAGGAGGAGAGAGCAGCTCTAGAAGCCAAGTATCAGAAGTTGTACGAACCACTTTATTCCAAGGTATTGACATCAGGCTTGAATGAGGATTATTGCAAGCCTCTTTGAAGACAGGATGACTTCAGATAATTTTGTCTGCAGATCTGTCAGCATGTTACCTTTGCAGGCAAGAGTACAGTCCCTGGTCTATGATCTAAGTGATAATTTTGTGTTTTGACCTCGGAAGTTTCCTGCAAGAAAATGTAAGGTGGGGATTGAGATTGAGTTGGTTACTAATATCTTGCACATTGTTCTGAGAAAATTGACTCTACATGTGATTTTATTTGGTTGATTGTAGAGAGCCGAAATTGTGAATGGTGTTCTTGAAGTTGAGCCCTTGAAGAATGAAGCCCCTGAGTTAAATGCTGCATCAGAAGAAGTGGGTGAGGAAGGTCAGTTTGCTTACTTATCCAATTCTCTTGTATGCCATGTCATTTTGCTGTTCTGCCATATGCAAAGCAAGAGGCCCAGTGATTGCCCATGGCATCTGATCTTGTGATATGCGGATATGACAGAGAAGGGGGTCCCGCAGTTCTGGGTCACAGCAATGAAAACAAATGAGATCTTGGCCATGCAGGTAGAGAGGAATTGATACTCAGATGTTACATATCAGACTCAAATCTTCCCACTTGGTCATTCTCTTTTGATTCTGTCCAATTTGCATGTGATTATATATCTGATGGGAGTTGTAATGAGAGTGGATCTCCATGATTATTCGTGTTTATCATGTGTCCATCTTCGTAAATGGCAGATCACAGAGCGTGATGAGGCTGCCCTGAAATACTTGAAGGACATCAAGTGGAACAATTTGGATGATAATAAGGGTTTCCTACTTGAGTTTTACTTCAACACCAATCCATACTTCAAGAACCCAATGGTTTTCCCCTATCTTATTTATATCAAGGCAGTTGAAGTTCAGAGAGATTCTCTTCACAGAGTAGCATATAATTGCTTTTTGGATATTTTAGTTAGTGGACTTTCTTCAGTTGGTTCTTTTGCCCTGGCTCTTGATCAGAGTCAGGAATGTTCTGTTCTAATTTGATTGTTGTTTTCCAGGTATTAGGCACCTGATTCTTGTGCTTTGTTGACTGCGGTGTTATTTTTCTCCATTCTCTTTGTAAATGTTGCTCACTATAACCTTTATGAAAATCCTTCTACCATGTCACACACATTGTTGTGGAAATTCAGTAGATTCATTTATACAGACTTCAAGAACTTGGTTTTTGGATTGGCAGTTGAGTAAGACATACCACATGATTGAGGATGATGAGCCCATCTTGGAGCGTGCTGTTGGGTAGATTCATTGAAACTCCATTTCTGTTCCTGCTCTTTGTCTTGCTTAGTGTATAGTTTAACTGCAGCTGTCTATTATACAACATGGATTTCAGCAGCCACTCATGAATTCAGGAAAGAGGTGCTCCCAACTCTTGCCAGCACCTCTGTTTTCCTGCTGATTAGAACCTTATTCAGTAATGGAACCAGTGAAAATTCTTTTTGCCACCACTTACCTGCCTTGTTGCTCAGTCTCTGATTTCACATGCACATGAATGGGAATTGCAATGTTGCTTGTGTAATGGGCTCTGTGTGCATTTGTCAAACTGGCACTGGCATTGCAGGACGGAGATTGAATGGATTCCTGGGAAGAATCTAACAACCAAGGTATTGAAAAAGAAGCCCAAGAAGGGGGCAAAGAATGCAAAGCCGGTGACAAAGACTGAACGATGTGAAAGTTTTTTCAATTTCTTCAGTCCTCCTCAAGTGCCTGATGATGAAGATATTGACCAGGATACGGTACAGAAGCTACCATTTCCAGGCTCTTGAAATATTGGTGCATGATTCTTCTTGTTGTGTCAAAAGTTTGGAAGAGATGTGTACCCTTATAAACATAAGCATGAATGAAACAAAGAAATATAGGTGCTTCTTCTCAATAATGTGGCTGAAACATGGTTGGTTCAAAAGTCATCAGGAGTAGCTGGCAGTTTAGTGTTGAGATCAGCACCAAGGAGGGATGGGCAAAGTTCAGGAAACAGTCCTGTACATCTATCTGACAAGTGGTTGCTGAACTGTGGCCATGTGCTGGTCTTTTGACCACTACTAAAACTTCCATGAACCATTTTGAAGGAGGTAATACTCATGAAAGTGAATTACTTACAAACTATGGATTATTGCTTACCCAAGGAGCCACTTACAACTTCCATTATCCCCCATTTTAAAACTTGGGATTACAGCCTTGACTTCATTACCCAGGATTGGTCTGTATTAGATTAGCCATATGATTTCATTGTTGCTGAAAGTACTGTATCTGTGCAGGCAGAGGAGCTACAAGATCTGATGGAGCAGGATTATGATATTGGGTGAGTGCTCTCCTTCCCTCCTGTTTTCCCTGCTCTAATCAGTTTCTACTCTCCATTCAACATGGGGGCTTGGTCTGCCATCACATGTCTTACCAGTGCAATTTCACTACACAAGGAATAAGACTTCCTTAAAGCAGACTGTATAGTTATAAGTAGGAATTGGTAATATTTTCAATCTTCTGTTTGGAGTTCTTTGTCGGATGGACTATGTCAAGCTAAAATGGGATGGAGCTTACCCTCACAAGCTTGGTGTAGATAAGCACACCATAGATATTATTATGTACTTGGATTATTATGTACTTATCTATACCCACTGTCAGGAGCTATCAAAGTCAGTGGCAGTTTGTCACTGCTATTCATGATGAGGGTGAAGGTCTGACACTTTGTGACCTCACTCAGTGTCATGTTACCCTTGAAGTATTGTTGTGAAGAATTCTCTGCAATCTCATAGTTATATGCGAACTTGATCTGTTCAATAGGAGTTGGGAGTGCCAACCCAGTACTGGGCTGGGAGGAACATTAGTGAGTGGGATGGTGGGGTCAATCAATTTTCAACTTCACACAACATCATTTAGCATAGTAAACTGCACAATGGTTGGACTTGATGCCTTATGCTTAGATGCTTGCTTTTACAGGGGCAAGGTAAACCGAAATGAAGCTTACCCTCAAAAGCTTGTTATGGATTGAATGAGATGCTATTGACTCTTCTGATAAACTATGTCTCTTTAGTGTCAAGCAATGTCATGAGGAGTCTCCCCCTTGCTTCTGGGAATGAAACAGGAACTCAGGACACAGATTTTTGTCTATGCTATTGTATGAAATTTGAGCTTATTACTGTATGTGTTAGGATTTCCCCATCTGAGGTCATGAATTCTTCCATCTCTGCAGGTCAACAATAAAGGACAAGATTATCCCCCATGCAGTCTCATGGTTCACAGGTGAGGCATTGCAAGGGGAGGACTTAGAAGATGAAGATGAGGAAGATAATGAGGATGATGAGGAGGATGAGGATGAGGATGATGATGAAGAGAATGAGGATGAAGAGGAGGATGAAGAGGATGACGATGAAGAGGAAGTCCATGCCCAAAAGGTTCAATCTCTTATCTACTCATCTTCCTTTTCTAACTTTGGCATCATCAATTCATAGCTTGGAAAGTATATTCAAGTGAGTTTGTTTGGACCCTGCAGATGATGTTGGAGACATTTTTCATGTTTCAGAATTTTGCTAACATCTTGTTTTGTATTGCGTGGATGCAGCATGTGGGCCCTGTGTCAAAGGTACAATCATCACTAGCTCCTTTTATTGAATTGCTCTCTGGTTGAAGACTTATTTCTGCTGTTTGTCTTTATGCTTATCTTGAAATTATGGACTGAAGTTATACATTTTGAATGGAGTATATGCAGGCCAGTGCCCCAAAGAATAGCATTGGGCAGCTGCAAGGGGGAGAACAGCCTCCAGAGTGCAAGCAGCAGTGATGCCATAGCTTTCACGTGCTTGTTTGCCCAAGTTCTGGAGAACAGCCTCCAGAGCGCGAAGTGGCAGTGAAGCCCTAGTGTTCACATGGTTTTTGTCCACAAGATCAGACCACAGTTATCAATATCAAAGGAGACCATGGATTACATGGAGGGGATGTATAGATGGAGGCCCTTCACAGGGAGGGTCCATTTTAAATTGAACAAGGTAAGTTTCTTGCAAATGGGGGAGTAAAGTTCAAAATGCTGAGACAAGGCAAAGGGAAGGAAGCACTTGAGGTGTAATAATGGATGGAGTTAAAAAGAGGTGGAAGTCCTGGCTGTCATTCTTGCAATTCATCTCTATTCATTTTCCCCATGTGACTGGTCAGTGCATGGCATATGGTTCTGTAGAGCTCACCCCACTTTTACAATTTTAAAAATAGTTATGCATTTGTTGGACCCAATTTTCTGTTCCTCTCAGTGAGCTCGTATTCTTGTATAGGGTTGAAACTGAATCCACTGTCAGAGTGCACATCTAGGCATATACTATCTTTAAAAATTCCAAACACAACCATTATTTAGAACCTTCATATTCCCTAGTGTCCTGTTCAACATTCACAAGCTTTGTGTGGAAATGGGCAAGGCTTGGTTGAGATGTCATTCTTGGTTGACACCGCAAGATCTTTGAAGAGTATAGTCATTTTTCCAATATGTCTGACATTCACTGCCCTGCACATTACTTGTCTTGAAACCAGTAATTAGGTGTGGCTGGGTCTGCCTCTTCAGAACTTCTGTCCCTCTCTTCTGTGGTTAGACAGCACATGACTTGGCATAATTCAGGTACGAGTGCTGCATATGTACATTAGTTGCAGGATAGTTGAAAGGCTTCTCTAGCATGAGATACTGATCAGAAAAAGCATTCTTGTAGGTGTCTTCCTGTGTACTATCTGTTGAGTAATGCAAATACAATGTGCAAGTCCCAATTTGAGAAGCATTGATTATGGAATTTGCTTGCAAGTGTTTTTCCAAGCCATATTCGTCAGAAGGTTCTTCTTGGACTTAGCACTATTCTTGTCCTTGTGTTGAGGTCTTTTCTTTTTATGTATTTGCCGCTTTTTCTCCTGGTTGTCGTTCTCCATACTTGCTCGATTCTCCTTTCCTCCTTGTGTTTTGCTTGCTCTATCTGGAAGAGCCTATTGGTTCAATTGATGGGTGCTTGACAAATGTTCTCATTTTCATAGCACGCTGCAATTGTCCATGATGGGCTCCACTGTAGTAGGGATGTCTAGCTTGGAATTACTTTACTTATGGTGAAACTGTGTTGCCATGAAATTGGATGAAATTCAGCCTTCTCGAGCCTCTTACTGCAGCACAACAAAGAATTGAACCTTTAATTGCTGAATCAATGTATTGGTGTTGCATCTGGCTAGCAGACAAATAATAGTTCCTTCTTTATTTTAGCAATGTGAGGGGTGCAAAAACTAAGAGTGGAGAAGAAGTTGAAAACAAAAGTAACTGTCAGAGAATGGCAGCTGAAAATACTAACTGCTTCCACCCTTTGCCTTCTCCAATCTTCATGTCTGAATTATGTTCTTGTTTGGAAGGAAGCTCAGGAATCCTTGGGACAAGAACATAATTCATACTCCACTGTAGCACAATACTCAGATTTTCTTTATTTGTCATCTAACCCTGTAATTGGATTGAATATCAGAAAGCTGACAAGATGTGTAGTATTGAATCTGGGAGTCTATTTGCAAAATTATATTCATTTAGAACATAGCAGATAGTAGAGTTTCCATATTTTTGTGTGAGTAGAAGCTCAGGCGATGAGGTTGGTTAGATTAGAGCAAAGAGATGTATCAGTAGCCCTTGCTGTATAGAGTGATGGGTAGTTTTTGACATTCAGCAATTTTGATCTCTGGTGAAGGAGTAGTGGGCGAGGGAAATTTGTTAGACATGGCTGCTGCTATTAGAGAGTTGGACATATGTAGTCCTGGATCGTTCTTTGGTATGACATTTTTTGGAGATCCATGCTACTTCAAGAGCAACGCTCGGAAACCTTTTGAGAAGGAGGTGTATGAGTACCCTCTGGAGAAGTTCCTCACTGCGTTCAAGGAGATGGCCAGCCTGCACAAGAATCCCACTTGTTGCCGCAGGGCTAACCTGCCCAAAATTTTTGCAATGGCTATGGGTCGAGAGCTTGAAGACTATGAGCTGGATTTTGTACTCAAGTTTGGCAATTCTTCCCTCCCTGCAGAACCTAATTTTTTTTTTCTTGTTGTTGCTTTTCTAGTGTCTGGAATTTTATATTCTTGAAAGTGGTCAAAGGTGTTGCTTCATTGAACCATCACACCATTCTGCCATTGATTCACAGTACAACCTTGAAGATTTCCAAAAAGTACCCCTGAAAGTAGCCAACTTTGTTTTTACAAATCCAACCGTGGATTGATAGTGAGCTGAGAAGACCTCAATTTCTCAGTAGCCTCGTGTTTCATGAACAACCTGTGCGAGTAAATCATGAAGAATTTGGATTGTCAAACTCAACATGCGTTAGGTTGGCAGTAAGATGCCATTCAGGAGATTGGTGGGGCTTGGGCTCTTGCCACCAATGCCTCAAAAGATTCAGTTATTTGGTTCTGGGTGTGCATCTTGTGGGGAGCAGGTTTCTGGATTTTGGGCCAGCTTTGAGACCTGGAAATCTAGACTTCAATGAATTCAAATATGGAGTGGAACACATGATAAGTATGTTTTCCATATATCTGAGTTTCACTTTCTGTTGTTTCACCATCTTGGTTTCAATCATGACTGCAGCAGGTAAACAGGCAGCAGATGGAAAATTTCAAGCTAGTACTTGTCCTTGAAGCAGAAATTGGTGTGCCAGGAGAGACCCAGGCCTGCAACACCTGGCTGACTCTGTGAATCCTCAGGGCAAAAGCTTGTGCCAAACATGTGAAAATTTGATCTACATCCAAAATTTTCTCCGGGAGTTGCAAAAGATTTGTTTGAGCTAATTGGAGTGAAATTTTTTGCCAATGGGCTGGACCGTTTTGCAGAATCACATTAACCAGCATCTAATTGGAATCAGCTTCACTAAGAGAGTATGATACCAGGAACATGATTACTTGACACCCTGAAACCTGGTGTACTAATGATGTTTTCCTGTCATGGTGGTGTGAAGTGCAGAAATGGGATTGAACAACTGCGACAAGCCTAAAAGCTTCATACTTGGAGATGGTAAATCCTTCAAGCTGCTACCCATTTCCCTGATGCAAACAAGCACATCCTCCATAACGCATGTGTACGAAGGAAAACCACTAGAGAGACAAGATAGACAAGACAGTCACCTTTTCTGCATCCCTGAGAACCTAGGCAGACATTGATTCTTTGTGGTTGGCTCTGTGGAAATAACACAGGACAAACTCCAGTCCCGCCTCCACTGCAATCCTCCTACTCAATTGTAAGTAAGCCCTCAGCTACAAAAAAACTATTGGTCAATTGAAGAGAAGGCATTGAAATTGGGTAATCTCAAACTTTTTTCAAAGGCAATCCACTGGAGTTGCTGAAACCATCAATCGTCAAGAGTTACATCATCACTCTGATTAACATCAGAAAGCTTAATAATATGTGAGGGAACACACTGGTGATTAGGGGCTCAATGTTGAAAATACTAGTATAAGTCTCTTGAGGTCCTTGATTTATCCATATTGACAAAGTCAACAGTTTTGTTTTTTATTTCATTTGGATACATGTTAATACAAATCTGACCATGCTAAACCAAATTTGTACATAGTCAATTAAATGCGTAAAATGAAGTCTTGTGACAAATTTTCAAAGTGTGTGTGGAGAAAAAATGTGTTTGTCTTGCACAGATGCAAGAGGATCACTTCAAACACAGGCGCAAGAAGGTGGGGCCTACCTGTGAGTACCGAAAATCAATCACAGGCAACCATGACCTTGGCTGGAACCATGATCTTGACCCTGTCAAAGGTGCTCGCACGCGAACTAGCAAGTGGAATGGTCGCCACAGAACTGATGTCACTTTTAATGAGGGAATTTGCCTTGATAATTACTATGGCATCATCCTCTGACTTTTGTGGCAGTGTAAATGGAGGGCACCTTATATGCCATAATTGGGCGTCTGCAATGAGCAGGCATTTTGAAAAGTGAAATACCTGCAAAGGTAGGCATCTTGCTTTTTGAAATGCCCATTTTCACTTTTGAAAAGGATGTCAAGTTTTATGATGGCTAAAACCCCAGCCCTAGTGCATTACCCTACACCAAATACCAGGATTGGGCTGGTGTGTTCAAATGTTGATACTGGACCAACACTGACACAAACAACCTACCTTGAAAACCAGAAAGTGTAGAATAACAGAAGACTGACATTGAAAGTCTATGTCATAAATGATATGAGAGTTTTTCACCTCACCTGTAGTAACAAGATGTATCAGAAAGAGAGCAAAAAATCACATTTGAGCTGCAAAATTGGAACAAAAAGGTTTGTGATGAGAATTGAAAAGTGAATGAGAAGTTGGTGAAGCACATTGGGTTATGATGATTAACTGAACTCCACATTGTGGAACTCAACAACATGGCCTTGCAAATCTTGCAGCTGCTTCCTGACATCAATGATGCTCATAGAGTTGATGGTGGACTTTTGTTTCACCATCTCAAAGATTTTGTATGCTGCTACTGTGGCTTTTGCAAATGCTTGCAGATTTGGCGCTGCCTGCCCTAATGCTCTGTGTGTGTAGCAGAAGCTCAAAATCTGAGTGTGTGTTGGGAACCATTGATCAATGAGCTACTATGTTTTCTTCTTCCTTTGCTGCAACTTTGAGAGATAAGATTTAAGAAACAGCCAGACTTTTTGCATTAGAGCATACATGCCACCAATGATGACAGTAAAGATGGTAGAAAGAGCTGTGCCACCGTTGGTAGAGCCACTTCTCACCAAAGTACCCCCATACCGAAGAAGAAGTGCCTAATGGCAGAAGAGAATACCATAGGTTATACCCATGGCAAGCCCCTTATCCATTCCTGTCTTGTAGCCCAGCTTCAAAGTTGTCTGGAAGGCCTTGGAATATGAATCCAAAGCCTGCTTCTCACCAACAAAAGAGTACACAGTGCGAACCTGTGTGATTGTCTGTCAAACCACACACACGCATGCATGCATGCAGAGCGGTTCAATCCTCCAACAAGCTCACAGCAGGGGCAATTTGGTAAGGATTTCAGGATGCAATTTCATTGGATCTGATGGAAAAACAGGAGCAACAAGAAGTCTGGAGAGAAGAAGAAAAAAAACACAGACCTGTTCAGTGATGCTGCCTGGTTCCCAATACTCCTGCTCGCTCTTGGAGTGACCTGTGAACAAGGCAGCATGAAAGCTTCCTGTGATTGCAATTGCAGGCACGACTGCAAGTGTTACCAGCGCAAGTGTCCACTCTGCAGAGAACCCAACTGCAAATCCTGTCACGAACATTGACATGTAGTGTATGTAGTTCCCCACCTGCACAAAGAGACAGAGAGATGCATACATACATACCCCCAGAGGTGTGTGGTGGTGGCAAATTAAACAACAATTTCTCAGAAACCCTAATCTCCTGTCACAAGCACTCTTTCTCTTTCCTAAACTTTACTGCTGCATGCACTTCACAAAACAGATTTTTCTTTGAAAAGCTTGGGTGGGTGTAAATGTTGAATGTGTGAAGAAGGAGTTGTGTTGCAGAGTCAATAAAGAGGAAGAAGCCTGATGATGGTTGAAGAACCACCTTTTCACTGATGGCATCTTGCACACGAAGAGTATCACTGCAAATGCTGTTGACAATTGCACCCATTCTGCCATCCATGTCAAAGAACCCCACATTGTGTCTCAGCATTGTGTCCAAGTACTTCACCCACATTCAAGCTGCTTGTCTCTCACCTGTTTGCATCCAGCAAGCCACTTCTGTACCCCCTCACCCCCCACCACCACCCACCTCCCCAAACCCGATGCCACCTCCCAAAAGTCTGTCCCCAAACTCCTCCATATATCCCTCTTCCTCTTGATCACAGAAACAAATGCTACAACAGACATCCTAAGTTCCTGATTGTCTGTGTATGTTGCGTGGGCATGTGTGTGGGTGTGTGTGTGAAAGAGAGAGAGAGATAGAGAGAGAGGAGTGGGATGGGAATGTGTACCTGCCCACGATGCAAACCACACCACAAGGACTAAGTAGAGAAAGTCCAGAGCACACTGAAGCATGCCACAAACACACACATACACACCCACAATCCCCATACCCTCAGGAATCATCATCATCGTTGAAGAAGCAATCATTTTGAGTTGGAGAAATGGGGTGGGGGATGCCTTGGAGACGACATGAGCAGCTTGATGACGATTGTTGGGATTGCTACCGAAGCCATGTAGCAATCTACCGAAGAACAGGAAGAAGACAGGAATAGCAGCACCATGAGCTAGAGCTCCGATCATCCCCACCACCATGAGCAAGTAGTCACAGGGCTCAGCAAAAGAGAACAGCTAGTACAGAGCCACAGACTGAAGATGCACCCCACTACTCCATGGCAGCTGCTGATCCACGGCCTTGTGTGGCAACCCAACAGCGGAAGTTACACCCTTCCCATCAGTCATTACAGCGCATTTTCTCCATCACCCACAAGCATTTCTGGAGGCAACCGAGCTCCTGATGCCATGGAGATGGCATAATACTCTTGTAAGGAGCTGATGGAGTTGATAACTGCAGGCTCTGCTACTTGAGGTACACCATCTGCAGCTGCAGCTTCTTCCTGTGGAACTTTGAAGAGCACCAAGCTCTGGCTTATCAAGTGAAGCTGCTGCTTGCAAGATCAAGTCTTGTTGTAGTGAGTTTGTGCTTGTTTCTTCCTTCTCACCACCCAATAATCTCTCTCCAACAATTGCTGCTGCCATGGCAATGCTGTACACAACAAATACCAACTTCTTGTATGCCTCAAAAGAGAATTGCTCAGATGATCTAAAACCACAACAGTCTCTCATGCATTGCTTTTCTTGTTTGATCTCAGTCGTCCCCCACTACTCCAAGTCTTCTTCTTCACATTTCTCTCTCTTCTTCTTGTTGGAAATTGACAGTGAATGGATGAGACAATAGAGATGAGTGAAACACAAATTTACAACAAGCTCTCCACCCAACCTTATAAACTTTATGATCCACTCCCAAGCTTTTGGTCTTCTCTTACTAAAAGGATGAACATCCAACATGCAAATGTCACTTTTTTTCAGAATTTTTTGCATGCACAAAAGCTTCATTCCATCCAGACTTGTGTTAACTTGCGCCAACACAGGCGCAAGTGTGATCACATTGAGAGCTCAACTGATTTTTCCATCCAAACACAATTTTTACAAATTGTTTGAATTTCCAGCAACAAAATCCACTCAATCAAGAATCGATATCTTTCCGCACCTTAGCTCTGAAAATTTGTGAAATAAACTCTATTAAATCTGACTTGCCACAGGGCTTTTCAATAACACCAAGAACATCCCCCCCTAAATTTCAATACAATTGTCATTTTTAATTTTATTTAATTTTCATTGAGAAAATGGTTCAATAATCAATAGCTTCCACACCATGGCTCCAATCAATTTCAAACCAAGTCCATACATTTTCTGAAAATAGCAAGAGCACAACATGAAGAGAGCCATGATTTGGGAGATCTCAGCATGACAAAACAAAACAAAACAAAACAAACTACATTGCTTCATAGATAGATGTTACCTTTGTATAATGAGATACTTAACTAACTTTTACTAAGTATCACATAATTTCAAAAAATTAAGAGCTCCAAACATAAATATTTAAGATGAAAAATATAACTTGATAAGATGTTGACATCCAACATTTTTTACTGTTTTTTCCCCCCTATTTCTTCTTGTTCTTTTTTTCTTTTTCTTTCTTCTTCTTCAAGTTTTTTTCAATGTGTGTGTGTGTGTGTGTGTGTTGAGTTGCTTGTAAACATTATAAACTTACCATCCTTATAGACTTCTTCTTTGCATTTTCTTCAATGGTTTTTATGAGTCAGTTCTAAACATTAGAAACTTATATGACACTAAAGCAGTTGAAGAAATTTTGTAATGTGTTTGGAAGGCACACCTCATATCCATGATGAATGTTCCTCTCAGAAAGAAGGAAGGAAAATCTTCCCAAAAATGGCAGCTGAAAAATTCCTAGTATATTTTTTAAAAGCACCTTATATCCATGACTATTCCCACTAAAGACAAGTAGGGGGGAGAAAATTCTCAAATTCCTAGGCCCAAAACTCCCAATGTATTTAGAGAGCACATTATATTCATTAATATCCCTCCTAGCTAAGAAGGGAGGGGAAAACATTGAACATTCCCAAAATAACTGGTGGACTCAATGAGTCCCTAGGCCCCTTCGTTTTGCCCCTTCGTTTTGCCCCTACTCAAGGCCTTTACCTTAAGGGCCCTTCCTTACTCAAGAAGTTGAAAACTACCTACCGATCCTAAGAAAATTTTGAATTAAATAATAATTATAATTATATATATATATATATATATATAAGCTGAACAATTTTACGAATTATTTTTTCCAACACAATAATGTTCACGCTTTGTTTCAATGTTGAGAGCAAGATTCTTTAGAACATAGCTTGGTTCATCAAGGTTACTATTTTTATTCTTGAAAAATAATGTTTAAGTAATGATGATAAAGTCGAAAAATGAAAATATAAAGGAAACTCATTAGTGACCTCCATTGACTAAATAAGAGAAGATTTGTCCCATTGTTGGGAAGGTAAATGTAAATACAAATATACCCATAATGTAAAACTAAGAAAGTGTTAAAAATAAATGAGTTACACATACATGGCCCCATGTTTGGTAAGGTAACCTTGAGTGATTATACCTATTTCCAATCCAAATTAATTACTTGTGGGTGCATCTTAATGTGAGTGCAACCCAAACTTCATGTTTTTTTTTTGCCTTTTTTTTAATTCTAAATTTTTTTAATGCTCCCCAAAAAGAAGCTTTTACTACCAATAAGGCATTTTGGAATTGCTTTGCTTTAGCTCAGCTATATGTAATACAAACCCATATTTTTTTAACAAAGAATATGGCACAAAATGCAGTGTTATTGGGGAATAATATCTTGAGTGTACATTCTTGCATGTGTATCGAGTGTATGTTGTCTCATTGGTTGAGTAAAATTTTCATTCCTACCTTTGTTTATCATCATTTTTGGCCTAAATGTTTTGTAGAACCTTATGTACTTATTATGATTCATGATAATTGATTTAATTAGTTGTGATGCATCTCAAAAATCTGAATTTGTATTTGGGGACAATGGGCCACTTTTGATTGGCCCATCATCAAAAACAAATTTGAAACTTTGTGAATCCAAAATGTTGACCCTTTTTTTGCATGAATTTTTTGTTTTAAAAAAAATGTCACACCTTTATATAGATTTGCATGGATTTTCATAATGTAAATCATTTACACTTATATGAATGACTCATGAGTTGTATATATTGGGTACTTATTAGGGCCTTTATGACCATAACCATTTGGAACATTGGGCACTCCCCAATAGAAGCACCTCTTTGGACCTTAAGTCACAAAATAGAAACAAATGTGCTTTCAAGTCTACCTTTTCAGTTTATATACTTGAGAGTTGAAATTTGGGCAAACCATATGGGATAAATCTGAGGTGAGATTTGGATCATCATGAGGAACAACTTGGGAACTGTTTGAAACATGATGGGAACACATTGGGAACAAGGAAAAAAACAACAATTCATTATCCCCACCTCCACCCCCAAAAAGAAAGAATCTTGACCCCTCATCCATTCATGCTGAGCCTTCTCATTGACTGCATGAAACTGTTTGTCACGATTTTTGGCCTGGGCTAATAATGGCAGGGGCACAAACCATAGATAGTTGAGGCACATGAGTGATAAGATTATTCATGGTGTCCAATGCACTCACACTCATTACTAGATGTAATCCATAATCCAACACTTAAGAGGACACATTAGAGCATGAGATATGAGGCTTAATCAACCATTGACCTCAAGAGGGAGGCAAAAAGCATTAGGGAGGTAGAAAAACGTCAAATGGCAACAAGATACATGATATAATCAGGGAGCTGTCATCCAATGATGGCAGGAAGACACTCCTCATAATTGGTTGTGGTTGTAAAGACCCAATATAAGTACTCAACATAACCATCCTCCTTTCTTGCTTGATATTGCACACTATGTTTGATTTCTTAGATGTCACCTTTATTGCTGTGTCTTCTACTTGCTCTACATCTAGCCCAATTTATGCCAAATGCATGTGGCAAAAGTAAAGACAAGTATTTCATCACAGAAAGTGTCCATCAAGTATTTAGGGTTTCCCTTGATCCATGATACAAGAAGTCACAAATAAAGAACTCGAAAAGAATCAACAAAGTAGATCAGACAATCCACATGTTCCAAGAACTTGAAAAGCTCGACAAAGTAAATTTGGCGATTTCCAAGCAGTGCTTCAAAGGTAGGCTATTCAAGGTCAAAAATGTTGTAAATTTGGAACAAAGATTAGAGACTTCCATGTGTTTAGTCGTTCCGTTTCACCCTTGGCTTGCAAGATGTCACTTTCACACTCATCCATGACAACTAAAACATACGCTATTTTTTCACCATTCAAATTGCCATGCATCACTCACTATTCGCAAAAACTGCATCATATTGAACTTGGCAAGTTGGGTTGTAAACATGGAGTCAATACTACACTCCTATTGCAACAAAATTGCAATCACAAGTCAGAAATTTCCATTCATACCTTATTGAAATACTTTGTTTACTTCCCTCTTCAACTATCTATGATCCAATTACAGTTTCCTCGAAACAACCCTTGATACAAAACACACCATCAATGATAACTGCAGCTCAGTGTTTCAAATTAACACTCTATTACACATCATGCTCTCTCAGACTCGTGTTCTTCACCTTTGCACTGAAAACTTGGTTTGGCACTCGATAAGAACTTGAAAATTCCATAGCCACGATAGACACAATTCTTCGTGTACCTTAAACCCTAAAACTCCTCCTATTCAAGGTGCTTGTCATAAAGGGAGAAGAAAAGGAAGGCAGGAAAAAGACAATAGGACGAGACAAAGTACCTTTACATATCCACCCATCAGAAAAATAGACAGACAATGTCCATCAAAGTACCACAAGCTCATAAAAGCACTGCATGGGTACGAGGCAAGTTAAAACACAAAACTCTCCAATTAATGAAAGCAATAGTAGACATGTGCATTAGTGCATCATCATGCTGTTAGAACCTGAAAATCTCTTTTCTTTGCAGCTTTTTTTGAGTATTATTGTTGTCAAACTATAATAAAAATTGCACAATTTGACTAGCTTTTTACCTCTGAGGGACCAATTTGGTCTTTTCTTCTGAGGGGAAGAATCCCCACAACCCTTTTTGACTAGACAACACAAATCTAACCACCACAAGTGATCATGATCTGAACCGTAGTAAATGTCTTGCAAAAACGTTTCTGCATCACCCTTCCCCTCTCCTTTCCCCTTCATCAGCTGCTTTCCTTCAACCCAATGACGGTTGTTCTTTACTATGATGAGTTAGTACAATATCTGTCATTTTGACTTTACTTGTGTATTGTCTTTTTTATATCCATGATGACAGGAAAAGATTTCTTTTGATGAAACATGTGCACCACTTTTTTCTAAACCTTTTTTTTTTGGTCGGAAACAACAGATGCTTTTAGTGGCAAATAAATCATCACTGGCTGAACCCAGTGAGCACTCTCCCTATGTGTAGAAGAAGCCTGTACCAGATATGCACAGGTCTTTGTTATGTGATTCTCAGGCTATGAGAGGCTGGTTGGAGTTGCTGTCGCCTTCTTACTGGTATGCTGTTGTAGACTAATGAGCTGTGCATAGGTACCACCGACTTTGGACATAAGAGTCTGGTGACTTCCCTGCTCCACAATTTGCCCTTCATGGATTACAGCTATAGAGTGTGTGTTTCGGATTGTGGATAGCCTGTGAACATTGCATAGTGTCAAGGGTTTAAGGTGTCAAGTAGTCAATAGCAATGGAGTTACAATAGAAACTGTCTGGAGAAACAGATAAAAAAACGTTCTTCATTCTGGTTTATGGTTTAGGGTTTAGAAATTTTACCTATGTGCAACCACAACAGTGGTACGGCCAAGCATCAACCTGTCTAGAGCCTCCTGGACAACTTTCTCTGACTGCGCATCCAGAGCACTTGTGGCTTCATCAAGCAACAAAATCGCAGGATCCTTGAGAACAGCACGTGCAATTGCAACACGCTGCTTTTGTCCACCCGACAACTGGACACCCCTCTCACCCACCTCTGTTTGATACCCATCAGGTAACCCACTGATGAAACTGTGAGCATTTGCTGCTTTCGCTGCTTCAATAACTTCACTTTCCGTTGCACCGTCCCTACCATAAACAATGTTCTCATAAATCGTACAGGCAAACAGAGATGGCTCCTGTGAAACAAGCCCCATGTGTCGCCGAAGTGACTTCAACTTCATGTTCCGGATGTCTTTGCCATTGATCATGACCTTTCCAGCTAGAGGGTCATAAAACCGTGCAATCAATGCAATGACAGAGCTTTTACCTGCAGATAGCAGATGCCATCAGGAAAATCAACAGGAACCTTAAACCCTAAATCCTACAGCCTTCTTTTGCACAGTAACTGCACACCTTTCCAACAAGATCTGGGTTCAATTTTGATGAATAAAAAGAGATTATGAAATAATGGAAGGGCTACAAACATTGCAACAAGACCCATGTATGTGGAGTTCCATGCGCAAGAAGAATAGTTGTGATATTGTGTATAGTGCATAGAAAAAAACAGTCAGAAAGAAACAGGCACCCTGCCAGTGAATGTTATCTGGTCATACCTGATCCACTTGCACCCACTAATGCAAGGCTTCTTCCTCCCTTAACTTTCAAACTGAAGTCTGTGAAAAGTTGCACATCAGGCCGTGCTGGGTACGCAAAATCAACATGCCTCAGCTCAATGTCCCCACTCACATTCGTAACCTCCTCAGCCACAGGATTGTCAGGATTGATAGCTGTTTGGCGGTCCAGAATCACAAAGATGGAGCTCAGAGCTTTAGATCCTTTGATAATATCAGGTGCAAGTGCAAGTGTTTCAGCAACCCCAAAAGCAGTGATGATAAGCACCATGAAAGTCTTCAAGACATCCCCAAATTGAGCCTTGCCTTCTCGCACGAGCGTAGATGCATACCACAAGGCAAGCCCATAGGAGGAATACATACAGAACTGTGACAGACCATAACCAAAGCCTGAAAGCTGCCCTCGCATAACCATTTGCTTATTGGGCTCCTCAAGCTCACGCATAAACAAATCCAGCACTTTTTCCTCGGCACAAAATGCTGCAACAGTGCGAATGTTCCCTACTGCTTCTCCAGCCACCATGCTAGCTCTTCCATAAGCTTTGGAAAGATCTCCACCGAACCCCTTTAAGAAGAGTTGCTGCACCCAGATCAATGCAAGGTTTTAGGTAGCTGAAAGTGGTTTAGGTTTAGGGTTTAGGGTTCAGACATCTTCAAAGCCTTTGAGTGCTTTCATGTGGGCTCTAATGATCAACTGAGAAGAATATAAATAGATAAGTACACTTGAATCAACACAATGTTGCTGAACAATTACCAGCGACTCCCAGGGACTTCTGCAATGCTGATCGTTTGAGCAACACTTTTAGTTCACAAAATTCACTAGCTCCACTCACCCTAAACCCACTCAAGGACACTGATAAACACTTAAATTACGACTTGCAAAGTATGGATCTGAGTGAGCATACCTCACCAACAGCTGCAGAAATAAGCAGTGGAAAAGTCCCCAGGATAACAGCAGCCACCCGCCACTGCAGATAAAAAGCAATGCAAAAAGCAGTAATTACTAGGGCCAGGTTCTGCAAAATTGTTGACATTCTGTCTCCTACTGCAGCCCTGACCATTGTGGCATCTGTCGCCAGACGAGCTGCCAAAAGGCTGCTGTTGTTGGCCTCATCATCAAACCAGCCAACCTCCTGCTGCAGTATTGCTGTTTGGTGGACATCACAGGATTAAAAGTAAATTATCAGAAGCGGAAAAATACACTACCAAGTTTCTGACCCCGCTCATCAAACACCATTAGCAATCTCAGCACCAGCAAAGAAACAGATTACATAATTTTTGAGAGAAAAAGCTCCTTACATTGAAACATGAGTTCACGTATGCGCATTGTGAGGCACTCCCCTGTCAATCCAAAAAAGAAATGCTGGAGCACATAGATGCCAACAGTGACAACAGTTGCAGCTGCAAATATGAAACAAATCCTTGCAACTTCATGGTGAACAAAAGATGCATTCGGATTGTAAAATGTCACCAGCATGTGACTGATTGCCAGCGCAAATAGAGGAGTCTCACAGCCTGCCATGATTGCCCCAAGTGACCCAAGAAGAGCATAGGGCCACTCAGGAGAATTTAGCTTCATTAACCTCCACATAGAAGGAGCAGCTGGGTAGGCCATTGAAGCCAGCTCAGATGATGCTTCATATTCAACCCCCAAACAGGAGTCTGCCTCAGGATCATGTCCAATTGAACGGAAACTTCCCACCCTTCGTAAGCTCTCACCGAGTTTGAAGCTCAATCGCTGGCTCCAACGATGTGACATGGAACCACCCCTTGAGCTGTCGAATGCATTAGAAAAAATCACAGTCAAGCTCAAAACCACTCAACACTGGGACTCTGCCCTATCTCTACAATACCCATTGCAACATAAGAGTTGGGCAAAAGCTTCACATGTACATGTCACTGAGCAGAAGAGTGTCAATAAACAGACAATATCTAACCTGTGAGACCCAGCAGTAATTTTCGCACAATCAGCATCATCCATTTTCACTTCCATTAGTTTGTTCAACCCTGCAGCTTCTTGCAACTTCACTAGCTGAAAATACACCCCTGTCTCGCCTTTCACAATAAGTTCTTCATGTGTGCCTGTCTCAACCACGACACCATGCTGGACCACAGCTATCATGTGGGCATTCTGGATAGTGGACAGCCTGTGGGCTATGATCACAGTTGTCCGTCCCACCATTACTTTGTTCAGTGCTTCTTGCACAATCTGCTCAGATCCAGAATCAAGCGCACTGGTGGCCTCATCAAGGAGGAGAATGCTGGGGTTTCTTAGCATGGCTCGTGCAATGGCAACTCGCTGCTTCTGCCCTCCTGATAATTGCACCCCTCTTTCTCCTACCTGCCCATACACAACCCCATCCACATTGGAGAAAAATATATTCAGCTAAGTTTTTTTCTGTCCTAAACCCTAGACCCTATATGAGGAGGAACAATGTGTTGTAGGCCAAAAAAGATAAGAGGACTTTCAGCAGCAGCAGCAGCATTAAAAACCTCTTTAGTACCATTTACAGACCTGGGTATCATAGCCATCAGGGAGACCAGCAATGAAGGCATGGGCATTGGCTGCTTTGGCAGCTTCCTGAATCTCCTCCATGGTTGCACAGTCTTTGCCATAGAGGATGTTTTCGAGGATACTGGTGGCAAACAGTGCTGGCTCCTGGTTTACCAATCCGATCTGCTCTCTCAGCCACTGCAGCTCAAGGTTTTTGATGTTGAACCCATCAAGTAAAACCTCACCTGTTACGGCAATACCCAATAAACAAACAGGTGAAAAGGAAAAAACTGATTAGACTCATGTGTGATATAGCATTATGATCTCAAGCTCTGAAGGAAAATCTAGGATGACCCATCAATTCTGCTAATATTTACCTGAACAGGGATCGTAGAAGCGCTCAATCAGTGAAACAACTGTGCTCTTCCCAGAACCAGAGCCACCCACAATGGCAGCCATCTTCCCTGCTGGAATGGTGAGACAAAAGTTTTGGAAAACAGGAGTGTCTTTCCGGGATGGATAGCTGAACCATACATTCTGCAGCTGAATCTGGCCCCGGACCTGACATAGGATAGCCCCATCCGTGTTTCGATCCACAAGCGGCTTCCTGCTTATCATCTCCAAAATGTTATAGCCTGCTGCTTTGCCTTTCCCAAATGTCGTTAGGTTTGGTGCTGCCTGACCAAGAGCACTGCACATAACCAACAACCCTTCTCATGGAGTTGTCAAGATGTGTCTTGAAAGTGCCAAAATAAGGACTAGGTAACCAGTGAGAGGACACCGTCTCCTGGACATAGCTTCCAGTGACCATAAGTGTGGAGCTAAACTCTCACAAGTAGTACAAGGGATTTAATTGACAGCAAACTGTCAACATGATCAATCACACAAAAGGTAGATAGATGGCAAAGAGAGCTTACATTCCGCTGATAATAACATTCAGGATGGTGGTGAATGCCTGCCCACCGTTGGTGACCTTACTGAGTACTAAAGTGCTTGCATACCACAAAAGTAGGGCCCAGGCTCCAAATAGAAGCCCATATGTACACCCAACACCGAGGCCCTTGGCTAGGCCAGCTCTCTTCCCAAGTTTAAGAGTTGTCTCCAATGCATGTTTGTAGGCTCTGACAGCCTTGGATTCACCCACAAAGGAATATACGGTGCGTATTTGAGCAATTGCCTGACAATAGCCACAGCATGATGGGAGGGCATGAATTAGCGTTCTAAACAAGGAGGAGAAAGAGATTACTACCCAATCTTGAAATTTGCAGCTGACCCAGAAACTTGGCTATATCACATTCTCCAGAAAATATATGAGAAGTGGGGTCATGCAATTGAGATGTCTCAAAACCCTATTATCTCTCTTTCAGCAAAAGAGCCATCTTACAAGGAAAGAAAAACTTCATTCATGAATTGGGAATAAGTTCGCCAATTGCAATTTTTACCTCTTCAGCAATCTCCCCAGCATTAGAATAGGCCTTTTGACTCTTGCTGGTGATTCCAATCATAACAACAGCATATGCACCACCGGCCAATGCAATCAGAGGTACAACTGCAAGTGTGACAAGTGTGAGCTGCCACACTGAAGAAAAACCCACTGCAAAACCCGCAAAAAATCTCGCCATGTAATGTAAATAGTTTCCAGCCTGCAGCCATTATGCACCCACTGAGCGTTAGGATCAGTACTTCAAGGCTGCCATTCAAGAGCTGAAAAATTGCTCAACCAGGTTTTCCTTTTCTCCCTGCAGTGAGGATTTCCTTGTTTGCTCAAAATAAGAAAAAGAGAAAAGCTCAACCAGGGGTTTGCATCTTAATGCCTCCAACAGGGCTTGATTGAAGACTGAGTAGAAAATGCTCATTTTTTTTTCATTAACCTACAAAATTGCTTCAACAAGCGATCCTGAATGAGGGAGAATTGCCATGTGAACCTGCCTCTCCTACAGACCTACTGTGCATTTTATCCCTCACATTTTATTTTTTTTACCTTTTCACTGATGGCATCCTGCACAAGTAGTGTATCACTCGAGATGCGGCTAACAATTTCCCCTGTTGTGCAATCAGTGTCAAAAAACCCAACATCCTGGGAAAGCATTGCTTGTAAGTAGGAGATTCTCATACGAGCTGATTGCCTTTCACCTGTCTGCATCCAGCATGCCACCTCTGCATACATACATATAGTAAGAAATGGCAATCTCACCATCAGTTTAGCATCAATGCTGATCTTCTTTGGAATTCATGCACAAAGAGACAGCAACAACCTGCAAAAAGGAAACCCATCTTCTGCAGAGGCTAATTTAGGGTTTCTTAGAACATCTCCAGCAATGCTCAGTATTTGACCCAGCAAAAATATTTCTCACATCCAAGTTTAGTTGTTTACTTTTTTCCAACCCCATCCACTAAAACTAAAACTGGGACTGCAAAAACATAGATAGGAGACTACTGATAGCAACCCACCTGGACCAATCCAACTAGCTAGCCAATCACTAGGAGGTCTTAGGCTTTGATTTGCCTTTAACGATTAGCAACCCAACTAGATCAATCGAACAATCTAGCCAATCGACAGCAAGTGTTAGGCTCTGCTGTAACTCTCTTTTACCAGCATCTGCAAAAAACATTCTGCCAAAAATGCTGGGCAAAAACCATTTCATTTTGCTGAGCCAAACCAGCATGTTTTTCTTTTTCGTCATCCAATTTCAATTTTGCAGGGTCACATACTGAGCACCAGTGGAGTTGCTCTTACACCTCCAGAGCTTAAAAGATGGGAGGGCAGGCACACCCACAAGCAGACATGATGATATCGGGAAGAGGAAGGAAGAGCAGCTACTTAGATGGGTACAACATTTTGCCTGTGGACATTAGAAACGATTGTACACAATAACAAACCCTACAATACACTCTGCTGCTGAATGGATGCATTTTCAAGGACATTGGGGAAGGAAGGGGCTTACCAAGCCATGCAGATATCAAGACCACAATAGCCAAATAGAGGAAGTAGAGTGCATTCTGCATCAATTCCAGTGAAGAATAGACAGTTTCTCAGTACTGGAAGAAGGCATTTTTTATCTTTATTTTTATGATTTTTACAGAAAGAAATCGGATGTCAAACACTTACTTCAAATGGGTAGAGAAGAATCATCATCAGACCTTGGCAACTTCTGCACTCATTTTCTCAGGATCCGCATAGTATTGGCCAAAAGCATTGATGAGCTTGCCGAAGAAGACAAAGAAGATGGGAATAGCAACACCATGCACACATGCTCCTGTAGCCCCCAGAAACATGAGCAGAAAGTCATACCCATCAGCAAAGGAGAAGAGCTTATAATATGGAACGCTGGGAGGAGGAGGAGGAGCTGCTGCTGCGGCTTTGGAGGATTCTTTTTCCGTCTTCTTGTTTGGCCCTTTTCCTTTTTCTTCTTCTGCTTCTTCTTCTTCTTCTTCTTCTCTACTACTACTACTACTACCATTGTGATGATCCTTCATGTCCTGCAGCTCCACGCAATGGGTATTTGGGCTGTTGAATGGATCTCCTGTCAAGAAACCTGTGCTTGACCAATCCGCCATAGCTGCACTAGTGTCTTTCTCCAGCTTCTCTTCCTCCGTTCCACTCATACTGTGACCGCAGAAGAATACTCACAAACACTACCACTGCAGTAGTCGCAACGCAAGGCTCCTAAATGCATGCGGCTCAGACTACTACCACCACAACAACGACATTCTGTTCTTCACCAGATTTTGCACAAGGGGTGTAGCTAAAAACAACAATAACAACAACAACGCTGAAGAAGCAGCAGCAGCTGGGTCGTCAGCTCCTCCTCCGGAATAATAGAGCATTCCAACAACACCCAATGCTGCTCTACCAAAACCCGCATGCAAACACAACATTCTGCTGATCCAGACTTACTACAAAAAAAAACAACTCCACAAAACACCTTACATTAGACGTAGAAAACAACCCCCTACAAAAACACGATTTCAAAAACTCCACAGCAGATTGTAGAAGAAGAAAAGGAGAAGGAGAAAACCAACGCCGCCACCCCCCGCCCTAAAAAAAAAAAAAAAAAAAACACCAACAACTACAACAACAAAGAATATAGACTTTGTAAAAGTTCACATTCAAGAATCCAATCGAAGAAGATACAAAACCCAACAAAAGAAAGACAAAGAAAAACAAGAAGCTGCTGTTACTGCAACGTCAGAGCTTAGTGGACTCTCTACAAGAACAAGAAGAAGGAAATGGGAAGACAACAAACATGAAAGAGAAAAAAAAAGGAAAGAATGGGTAGCAAACCAAGCAACCCCAAAAAAAAAATCATATAAGAGTGGGGCAATACTTGACAAAATGCTTCACAGAAATGGCACCCCAGATATGCACTTCTTTGGAGACAAAAACATCACAAAATGCTTAACAGAAATGGCACCCAAATAGGCAAATCTTTCTTCAGACAAAAAGATCACAAAATGCTTAGCAGAAATGGCACCCAAATAGGCCTCTTTTTTTCAGACAAAAACATCACAAAATGCTTAACACAAATGACACTCAAATGAACAAACTTTTTTCAGACAAAAACATCACAAAATGCTTAGCAGAAATGGCACCCAAATAGGCCTCTTTTTTCAGACAAAAACATCACAAAATGCTTGACACAATGACACTCAAATAGACAAACTTTTTTCGGACAAAAAAATCACAAAATGCTTAACATAAAATCACACCCAAAATAGGAACTTTCTTTCAGACAAAAACATCACAAAATGCTTCTTAACATAATAAAAATGGCACACAAAAAAGGCACTTCTTCTTTTAGACAAAAACATCACAAAATGCTTTAACATAAATGACACCCAAAATAGGCACTTTTTTCAGACAAAAATACCACAAAATGCTTAAACATAAATGACACCCAAAATAGGCACTTCTTCCAGACAAAAACATCACAAAATGCTTAACACAAATGACACCTAAAATAGGCACTTCTTTCAGACAAAAATATCACAAAATGCTTAACAGAAATGACTATTTTTCTGCTGGCTATATATATATATAGCCAAAAGGAAATATTAAAATTTAAAAGTGCTAAAATCATGTGCATTTTCAGATTTTCAGTAGCCAGAATTGGACCCACATTAAAGAAAATATTTCCAGATCTCTCTACACACATGCTTTCAACTAGCTGTTAACCAAAAATGTAAAAGGAGGCTTTTTTTTTTTTTAAATAAAATTCCTTTCATATTTAGCTTGTAACCAAATTTGGCTAAATCTTCTTGTGGATCATCGCCACTCTGATGGATGGCTACTACAACACAAAATTGCCCAAACCCCCCGCCCCCCAACCGAAAAAAAAAAAAAAATAAGAAAAAAGAAAAAGACAAAAACAGCAAAAGAAACCAAAAAGAAAAATGAAAATTTAATAAAGAGCTCTTAATGAAAGGGGAGACTCTAAGGTTCTGGAGAATGCATTAGAGTGAGAAAGAGAGATGGGGGAGGGGAAAGAAAAAGAAGGGTGTGGAAAGAAGGAGCGTGTCTTTGGCAGCTTTGGGGAAAGACAAAAAAGCCCAACGGGGACTGGGATTGGGGGCTAAGCTGGTAGGGTCCGGCTGGCCTCGGGCACAAATCTCAAATCACGGAAGGGCTATGTGGGTAGCGGGTAGGGTCCGGCCTCGGCCACAAATCTCAAATCAGGGAAGGGCTAGCGGGGTAGTAGGGGGTAGGGTCCGGCCTCGGGCACAAATCTCAAATCACGGAAGGGCTAGGAGGTAGGGTAGGGTAGGGTAGGGTTTTATAGGTGGTTTTTGGTGGGGGGGGGGGGGCTTTAAATAAGGATGGGGGGGGGTGTGTGCAGAGAGTTGGTAGATGGGAATTATGTTGGTGTTATTATTACAAGCGCGTCATGCATTTATTGCATTGCCTCTCCTTGTTGCCCACTTTTGCACTTTGGAGTGGAGTTGTGGAGTAGTAGGGTTAAGTGGGGGAGGGGAGAAGTAATGGACATTAGAGAGGGTATTTGTTGTTGTTCCTTTTTCTAATTTTTTTTTTTAATTTTTTGCATTTTCAACTAAATGAGGAAATAACTTTTTCTATTATTTTTTTTTTCATTTTCAACTAAATGAGGAAATAAAATAGACTAAGTGTGATATACACAAAAAACCCAACTTAATAAATAAAAAAATGGCAAAATACCTAGGTAGATAAGTGTGTGTACACAATCCAAATTTGGATTGTGTAACAACAAAATCACACGCACATACATAACATAGGTAGTTATGTATTCTCAATTCTTAAAAAATTCAATATTTTCCTTCACCAAAATTTTTTTAAAAATTTAAAAATTGTTTGAAGAAAATCCAAGTTTTTTTTTGAAAATTTCAAATATTTCTGAAAATTATATAATTATTTGTGGAAGATTACCAAGGTACGTAAGAAGTTGAAACATGTATATACAATTGGCACCATTTTTCATCCAAATATTATTTTGCTTCAAGGGATGAAACAATTCCTCTTCTCATCCAAGAATAAGGAGAATTTTCAACTAGTGTACCTATATACGACATGGCCACCATGCATCCACGCCACCAACCATGGTTACAAGCTGGGTTAGACCAATGATCACTTTCTGACATTTTTAGATTCTGTCACATCGTTTGGAACTTTGTAGACTATTTGTTAAGACTTTGCCATTTTAGGGTTTAGGGTTAAGACTTTGCCATGTTAGGGTTTAGGGTTAAAACTTTGCCATGTTAGGGTTTAGGGTTAAGACCTTGCCATGTTAGGGTTTAGGGTTAAGACCTTGACA